>Ga0272441_10009745_pt1 | contig 14743 bp, 9 predicted proteins | sample SSMProp6N_FD_193582 | JGI IMG/M metagenome (GOLD analysis project Ga0272441, IMG submission 193582) | Marine sediment archaeal communities from Little Sippewissett salt marsh, Falmouth, MA, United States - SSM-Prop-6N | ecosystem: Environmental > Aquatic > Marine > Wetlands > Sediment ... | reverse complement strand
GTGAACGATGCCGGTGACCGTGGCCATGACGTGTTCCCTACCGTCGCCGGACCACGTCCAGCATCCCGTCATGTCGGTCACCCACAAATTGGGCTGCCCGACCGGCTCGGGTTCGGGCTCAGGCTCGGGTTCCGGCTCTGTGCCCGTCCCGTCTTCCGGATCGGTCGTGCGGTCGCCGGGCTCGCCGTCCTCCGGCGGGCAGAGCGGGATTGAGCCGTCCGGATCGATCGAGACGACACGATGCTCTCCTTGCCAGTCGCAGGGTAGATCGTCGATCCACGCGGCGACGGTCGCGTACGGATGGAACGTCGCCCAATCCGGCGCAGTGCCGATGTCGAGTGCGAAGCTGTGCGTCACCTTCTGGCCTGCGGGAAGCGGTCCAGTCCACGATTCTTTCGGGCCGGCGTAGAGTGTCTGGTTGGGGCCCGTGAATCCCCAGCCCGCGTACGCGATCAGCTCCGCATCCTGTGCGTCGCCGACGCCCGAGTTCTCCATCTCGGCGGTCACGTGAACCGTGACCGAGCCGTCCGATTCATCCACGATGCGGCAGATGTCGAGAATCCGAGCCGAAAGCACCGGGCAGTCACCGACCAGAATCTTCCCGCAATCGACGGATGCACAGTCCGTTTCGCCACGGATGTACGCACCACCAACGGCGTCGCAGTCCGTCGCGTTGAGGATCATGCAGGTTCCATCCGGCAGACAGCAGACGGCTTCTCCGTCCTCTCCCCCGGGGGGCGTGCCGCCATCGATGCCGTCACAGCGCGGTGCCGGATCCCACGTTTGCACGAACGCTTGCTGCGCGATCGGCCAGCAGCCCCAAGGAGCCGGCGTTTGCAGCCAGAGGCTCCCGTAGAGGTACGTGAGATTGTCCAGATCTAGATTGGGCGCCCGCGTCGTGTAGACGACATCGTACGTGTACGTCCCGCCGGACGGAATGGTGAGCCCGTATCTCCAGTCTTGACTGTCCGCCAACCCGCCGAACCCATGCGCGCCGTCGTTGAGACCGATCAACGCGTAGGCGGTGATGTTGACGGCATCTTCCACCCCGGAATTGTGGATGGCGTACGAGGCGTACACGGAAAGCTCCTCGCCGTCGTAGGTGTAACAGATGTCCGTGATCTCTCCGTAGGCGGCGGCGCAGGACGATCCGCCCCCCGGCAGACAATCCACCTCCGCGCAGGACGCGTTGGGCGTATAGGTGCCGCCGAGCCTCGTACACAGTGTGGCGGACGCTTGTTGACACGAGCCGTCCGGTAAGCAACAGACACCCTCATCCAGGCCGCCGGGATCGTCTCCGTCTCCGCCGGGAATCCCCGGGTAGCGCGGCTGATCTCCGCCGTCCGGATCCCCCGGGCCATCCCCAGGGTCATCACCCGGTTCGTCGCCCGGTCCATCACCCGGTTCGTCACTCGGAGTGTCGCCCGGTTCATCCCCGGGTTCGTCACCGGAAAGCTTGCCCCTTCCGGTGGCATCGGCTTCCGGGATCAGGACGATCAGCGTCTCGAACGGAATCCATCCTCGAAGCTCGAATCCCCAGCGATCGGGCTCCCATCGCATCACGGTGTCCCAGACGAGTTCCGGCACGAACGTCTCGAAGCCGGTGGACACCAGGTCGACCGGCATGCCGTCCGGGTGCTCGCCGGGGACGTACGAGCGACTGACGGCGAAGTCGTTCCACTCGGGAACGTCGAAGCCGATGCCGACAATGCCTGGGCGGCCCGCTTCGAGGTGAGCAACGTACAGCTCGTAGTACGGATCCTCGAGAACGTCGAGGACGATCCCGGGAACCTCATCGGGATCAAATGGCTGGCCCAGGTCGCGCTCGACCTCCTCGGGGAACGACGCGTCATAGATCAGCAAACGGAACACGTCCGGATACCGCTCGGCGACGTAGCGCGCGAGCGGGTAGACGACGAACGGATCGGCCAGACGATCGGACAGCACGTCGCTCCCCATCTCGTTGCCGAAATCATGCGCGAGCACGATCGTGTCTTCCTCGTCCGTTCGTCCATCACCGTTGAGGTCCGGAAGCAGCTCCGGGTATCCGTGCTGCGCGGTCCAGGCCATCAACACCGCCGCGCTGACGGGTCCGGTGAACGACGGCCTTCCGTCGGGCACCTGCTCCCAATGAATGAGATGAAGGTCCTCCAGTACGAACGGTTCCGTCCCCGCGACAGCGAAACTCGCAAGAAGCAGACACCCTGCGATGACAAGCCACCGTTTCCGCATACCACCCTCCTCGCATCCTTAGCCCACATAGACTTGCTTGATCCTACCATAAGGCGTCTCAAACGCCGAGCCAAATGGACGAAGTCGCGAGTGCGGGATCCGGAATCAGTGACGGTTCACAGGGATACCGCCCGGGTCGCAACGCGCCGCTCAGGGCCGCGCGGCATCCGCGGACGAGGAAGCGGATGCAATGCGCTCTCCCAAGCGCCGTGCCTCGTCGAGCTTCTCCGGCATGGATTGAATCGGGCGGTCGGTCTGCGCCTGCGGATCGTACGTCTGGCAGAGCACGGCGTGGGCTCGACTGTCCACAAACCCGGTGATTCGCTCGAGCCATTCGACCATCGAGCCGTAGTACTGGCGGTACCCGATCAGTAGGACGAAGTCCTTCCCTCCGAAGTACTCGGAGGACACCACCGCCTCGAGGCGGTCGAACAGGGTCTTCAGTTGTGAGGTCATGTATCCCCAAAACATCGGCGTCGCCAGTACGACGACGTCGGCGTGGCGCAACGCGGGATAGACGGCTTGCATGTCATCCTGGATTACGCAGCCTGCGCCGCCGGCACACTTCATGCACGCCCGGCAATGGGCGATCTCCATGTCGATCGGAACGAAGCGCACGATCTCATGCTCCCCGGCCTCAGACATTCCGCGCAGGAACGCCTCGGCCAGTGCGTCGGTGTCTCCACCGCGACGGGCACTTCCGTGTAGAACGAGCACGTTCACAATCCCCACCTCCCGGGGTCGAATGCTATCGCTCGGCCGTCTCGCCAGCGTCCTTCGAATCCACGCCGCGGGGGCCGAACAATGCGCTCCCCAGCCGGATCATCGTGGCCCCCTCGTCGACGGCGACGCCGTACGAGTCACTCATCCCCATCGAGAGTACCTGCACCGAGACGTTCGGAATCTCGGCCGCGCGCACACGTTCGTACAACGTCCGCACCTCGCGGAAGATGGGGCGCAGGCGCTCCCCGTCCTCGACCCACGGCCCCATCGTCATCAGTCCTTCGACGCGCAACTCCCCGAACCCGGCGATCTCCCGGATCAGATCGATCGCGTCTTCAGGAGAAACGCCCGCTTTCTGGGGCTCGCGCGCGGCGTTGATCTCGACCAGCACGGGCATCGATCGCCCAATCGCCCGGCATGCCCGCGCGATCGCCTCTGCCAACCGAAGCGAGTCGACCGTCTGGATGCTGTCGAACAGCCGAACGGAAGCCTTGGCCTTGTTCCGCTGGAGATGCCCGATCAGCGTCCAATGCACCGCACTCCGTCCCAACTGCTCGATCATCGCCTCGGCTTCCTGGACGTAGTTGTGGCCGACGACCCGTACACCGGCATCGATCGCTTCGCGCACCTCCCCAGAGGTCCGCGTCTTGGCCGCGGCCACGAGCGTCACGTGAGAGGGCAGGCTGCGGACGATTTCACGAACGCGTTCATCGATCGTCGTCATGCGATTCCTCCGTTCCCTCGGCCAGCGTGTTCCACTGCCCGTACTTCGCCTCCACGGCGGAGCGAGCCGCGGCATGTTCGACACTCAGGCGTGCGATGGCTGCGGCGTCACCGCGGCCGCTGGCGTCGACGAGCGCGGCTTCGATCTCCTCAATCTGCGCTTCCAACGTCTCGATTTCACCCTCCAATTCCGCCCGTCGCGCGCCGGCCTCCCGCGCCGCCCGCCGTACGGCATCCGGCGGCGCCGACGGTCGCCTCTTGTGGGCTGAGCCGGCCGCCGATGTAGGCTTTGTGGTAGCGTCCTGAGTACAGCGTCGGCGATACTCGGCGTATCCGACCCCGTGTACACGCAGTTCGCCGTCTTCGATCAGCCACACCTGAGTCGTGACCGCTTCGAGCAACGCCCGGTCGTGCGACACCAACAACACCGTGCCTTCGTACGCCTGCAACGCACGCTCCAAGATCTCTTGACTGGCCAAATCGAGGTGATTGGTCGGCTCGTCGAGCAACAGCAGATTCCCCTCCATCAGCGAAAGCAGGGCCAGCGCTACTCGGCTCCGCTCGCCGCCGGACAGGGCGTCCATCTTCTTGTCGACGTCGTCTCCGGAGAACAGGAATCGCCCTAGCAGGCCCCGCGCCTCGGAAATGGTGAGCGACGTGCGCGACAACACGGCATCGAGGACCGATCCCCGGCCGTGTAGCCCCTCCTGGCGTTGGCGAAACGCCGCCGGCCGCACGTTGTGCCCCCGCTCGAACGACCCCGCGAGCGGTGGATGTTCATCGAGCAGCGTTCGCAGCAACGTCGTCTTCCCACACCCATTCGGGCCGATGATCGCCACCTTCTCGCCGCGATAGACGACGGCTCCGGAGACGGTCACCAGCGGCGCCTCATAGCCGACGCGCAGCCCGTCGAGCGATAGGACGCGCTTGCCCGACGCCTCGGACAGCCCGATCCGCAACGTGATCCGCTGAGCATCCTTGGGACGCTCGACCCTCGCCTCCTCGATGCGCGCCAGCTTCCGCTCGCGGTCCTTGGCCTGGCGAACCTTCTGTCCCGCCTTGTTCCGGCGGATGAAGTCCTTGTACTTCTCGATTGTCTCTTCTTGCCGTGCGTACGCTTCCAGACGCTGCCGCCGGTCGAGATCGCGCTGCGCACGAGAACGCGAGTACCCGACGTTGTACACGGTGACTGTCTCGAACGCGATTTCCCACGTTCGGTTCGCCACACGATCGAGGAGGTGACGATCGTGGGATACCAACAGGAGCGCGCCGGAAAACTGCGTCAGCGACTCCTCCAGCCAGTCGAGTGCGGAGAAGTCGAGGTGATTGGTCGGCTCGTCCAGCAGCAGCAGATCGGGCGCTTCGAGCAGCACGCGGGCGAGCGCCGCATGGGCCTCCTCGCCGCCCGAAAGGACCTCCACGGGCGTATCGAACTGCTCGGGCGCGAAGCCAACCCCGATCAACGCGGCCCGGATGCGCGCTTCCGTTTCGTACCCTCCCAGCCGTTCGTACGTGTGCAGCAGGTCATCGTAGCGGTGCAAGGACGCGTCGTCGTCCGCCCCTTCCCCGATGGCGTGCTCTAACGTGCGCATCTCGGCCTCGATCGCTCGTACGGCGTCGAACGGACGCTCCATCGCCTCCCGCAACGTGCCGGTTGCCTGCAACCGCGCCGTCTGCGCCAGGTACGCGGTTCGAACGTCGCCGATCCGACGCACCGCACCGTCGGACGGGGGTTCCAGTCCGGCGAGAATGCGAAGCAGCGTCGACTTGCCGACGCCGTTGTCGCCGATGAGCGCGACCCGATCGCCGGCTGCCAACTGCGCGGAAAACGGATCGAACAAGACGTCCGCCGCGTACGACTTGGTCATGCGTTCGATCTGAAGGATGGACATGAAGGTGATGGTACGGTACTGCAAGGAGTCTGCAAGCCGTTCTCTTTCCCGGGTTCCCTGTGTTAGCATGAACCGGTGAATCCGATGCACGAAGCGATGTTGTACGATCGGATCGGGAATTCACGCGTGCGCTGCCGGCTGTGCTCGCATCGCTGTACGATCGCCGACGGTGAACGCGGTCTGTGCCGGGTCCGGATGAACGAAGCGGGAACCCTCTACAGTCTGGTGTACGGCCGCGTGATCGCGCGCGATGTCGATCCAATCGAGAAGAAGCCGCTGTTTCACGTGTATCCCGGCACCCGCGCGTATTCGATCGCCACCGTGGGCTGCAACTTCACCTGTCAACACTGCCAGAATCACTATATCTCCCAGTACCCTCGCCACCACGACGATCGCATCGTTGGGGACCGCGTCTCCCCGGCCGAAGTTGTCGCCGACGCGGTTGCATCCGGTTGCCATTCGATTGCCTACACGTACACCGAGCCGACGATCGCCATCGAGTACGTTCTCGATGTCATGCGCGACGCCCGCGACGCGGGACTGTGCAACGTCTGGGTAAGCAACGGGTACTTCACCGCCGAGGCCGCGGCCAAGATCATTCCGCTGCTCGACGCGGCGAACATCGACCTGAAGGGCATCTCCGACCGTATGATCCACGAAGTCACCGGGGGCAACGTGCGGCCGGTGCTGGACACGATCGAACGGCTGGTCGAGGCCGGCGTTTGGGTCGAGGTGACGACGGTGGTCATTCCCGGGATCAACGACGCCCCCGACGACCTTCGTTGGACGGCCGAGGCGATCTACGGCCTGTCTCCGACGATCCCGTGGCACATCAGCCGTTTCTTCCCGGCCTATCGGATGCTGGATCGTCCGCCGACGCCGGTGCAGACGCTGGAAACGGCGAAGACGATCGGCGAAGACGTCGGGCTGCCGTTCGTCTACATCGGCAACGTGCCCGGCGAAGGAGAGTCCACGTTCTGTCCGAACTGCGGGGCGAAACTGATCGCGCGTTCGGGATACTTGATTCGAGAGCTTCGTCTGGTCGATGGTGCCTGTCCGGAGTGTGAGACGCCGCTTTCCGGCGTCTGGTTCGACGCGCCCCGGAAGGGCAACCTGTCGGCTACGCCTCGGAGACGTTGACGCGGCGATCGTCACCGTCCAACGGTTCGATGGTGACGTGTACGTCGCTGATCTCGACCAATCCGTCGATTCGGTCCGGCCATTCGACTACGCTGATCCCGGACTCGGGCGGCAGGTAATCCTCGAGCCCGGCCTCGAGCAACTCGTCCAACGACGACAAGCGGTACGCGTCGAGATGATGCATGCGAAGCCGTCCTTCGTACGATCGTGCGATGACGTAACTCGGCGACACGACCACATCCATGATCAACAGGCCCTTGGCGATCCCCTTCGTCAATGTGGTCTTACCGGAGCCGAGCGGACCGACCAAGGATACCACCATACCGTCTTTGAGGATCGCGGCGAGCTCGATTCCGATCTCCTCCATCTCCGCGGGAGAGTGGGCGATGATCGACTTGTTCATCAGGTGCGGACGCGGACGTCGAGCGCAGCCAACTCGCGCGCGATCCGCTCGATGGCCGCGGCAACATCCTCATCGGTCAGTGTTCTGTCGGCCGCGCGGAACGACAACTCGTAGGTCAGTGACTTCTGCTCCTCGGCGATCTGCTCGCCTTGATACAGGTCGTACAACAGGACCGATCGGACGTGATCTCCTCGCAACACCACCTCGCGAATGCGCGCCTCCGCCAGATCACGCGGCGCGGACAGCGACAAATCGCGCTTGGAGGCCGGGAAGGGGGACACCTTGTGATAGCGCATGGGCGAGCCCGCCTCGGACGTGATCCCCGATCCATCCAGTTCGAACACGACGACCGGTACCTGTACGGCGAAGTGCTCGATCAGCGCCGGTTCGAGCGCGCCGAGGAATCCAAGACGATCGCCGTCTCGCGTAAGCCAGGCACTGCGGGACGGGTGCAAGAACGACGGCGTCTCCGCCGAATCGATGCCTACGTCGGACAGATGAAGCCGGTCGAACAGGTGATCGAGGATTCCCTTCGCCATCGGCAACGAAATCATCTCCTTGCCGCGAAGCGGGACCCCGGAGCGGCCGAACAATGCGCCGGCCAGCGTTTCGCGTTCCCCGAACGCCTGCGCAAACGTTCGGCTCCATTCGAAGATCATTCCACCGTCCACGCCTTGGCTGAGGTTCGTCTCGATGACGGCCAACAGATCCGGCACGAGACTGTCGCGCAGCGCGACTTGCCCCTGGGTCATCGGATTGCTGATCCCGATCAGGCCGTCCGCCGAGCCGCCGAGCCGCTCCCGCCACAGCCGGTTGTCGAACCCGTCGGTGATGACCTCGATCATTCCTTGTCCGACGAGCGTGTTTCGAACGATGTCCTTGTGTTCTTCAATGCGATCCTTGCGTCCGATCCGAAGGATCGGTCGGGGGGATGCAGACGTCAGCTGGTCGTATCCGTAGATGCGGCCGACGTCCTCGATCAGATCGACCTCGCGCTGCAGGTCGGTCCGGTGTGCTGGAACCTCGACGCGAAGCGCCTCGCCATCCACCTCGACGGGAAGCTCGAGCCGTTCCAGGATGGCCTTGCACGACGTCAGATCCACATCGATCCCCAGTACGGCGACGGCGCGCTCAGGACGCAGCCGGAGCGTGCGCGGCGTGACCGGCGACGGATAGGCGTCGGCCAGGCCACGATGCACGTCACACCCGGTCAGCTGTTGAATCAGATGCGTCGCCCGCTCGGCGACAAGCGGAATCGTTTCTGGATTGAGATCTCGCTCGAACCGTTGCGAGGCTTCGGATCGAAGTCCGACCGACCGCGCCGACATGCGGATTCGGTACCCGTAGAAGCACGCGATCTCCAACAGCAGGCGCGTCGTCTCTGCGCGGATCTCGGACCGTTGACCGCCCATCACGCCGGCCATCGCAACGCCGCCGTCCTGATCGGCGATCATCAACGCCTGCGGTGACAGACGGCGATCGACGTCGTCCAGCGTCCGAAACGCCTCGTCCTTGTTCGCACGGCGGATGACGATCGGTTCGTGCACCAGATCGGCGTCGAACGGGTGTAGCGGATGCCCCAGTTCCAGCATCACGTAGTTGGTCGCATCGACGACGTTGGACAGCGGACGCATACCCGCCTTGAGCAGACGATGCTGCAGCCAGAGCGGCGAGGCGCCGATGCGTAGGCCGTCCATCAGCTTGGCGGCGTAACGCGGCGTGTCCTTCGGATCCGCGATTTCGATGCGGACGAGATCGGCCACATCGGGAAGCGTGGCTTCGACGGACGTATCCAACGGCTTCAACGACCGATCGAGGATGGCGGCGACTTCGCGGGCGATCCCGTACACGGACGCGCAATCGGGACGGTTGGACGGGACCTTGATGTCCAGGATGAAGTCGTCGTACTCCAACAGGTCGTTGAGGTCGGTGCCCAGGGCTAGGTCGAGGTCAGCGGGGAACTCCCAAATGCCGTCGGACTTCTCTTCCAGCCCCAACTCCGCCTTCGAGCAGATCATCCCGTTAGAAACCTGGCCGCGGATCTTGCGCCGCTCGATCGAAAAGCCGCCGGGAAGCGTGCCGCCCGGAAGAACGACGGGCACCGTTTGTCCTGCGGCGACGTTCGGGGCGCCGCAGACGATGGCTGCAGTTTCCGTACCGAGATCGACGTCGCACAGACTCAAGTGGTCCGAATCAGGCATGGGGACGCACGTCTTGACGGTGCCCACCACGGCACCCTGCAGTACGCCGGTTCGTTCGATCCCTTCGACCTCGAGCCCTGCGAGCGTCAGTCGTCGCGCCAACCGGTCGACGGCCTCAGCCGTCACCTCGATCTCAACATAGCCCGCCAGCCAGCGGCACGGCACCTTCATCCGGGCGCCTCCTCCCAGTCCCTTAGAACGAAATGTTTCCGTAGAGAACGGTGGCGCCTTCTCCGACCACCGGCGTGGCGACGCCGACGCGCGCGGTCAAGGACAGGAGACCACCGAGCGTCGAGAGCTCGAGAACCTGTTCTATTCCCGCCTCTACGCTGACGGAGGTTGTACCGAATTCGTCTAGGCTTGTCCAACCCCCACCCGCGGTCAGGAACAGCCGCGATCGAACCTCGTCGAGCATCGCCACATGGAGGAGGCTGTACGGCAACGGACCGCTCCCGGGAAGTTCGAGCGCGAGGGTAGCGGCGCCCATCTGAGGCGACCGCGCGATCGGGATGCTGCGAAGCTCGGATACCGCGTATCGAAGCACGTTGGGGACGTCACCGCTGGACAGGCCGATGCGGCCGCCGAGCGACAGATACACGGTCGGAAGGAGGCGCAACTCCTCTTGCAGCGAGAGGGCCAGCTGAGCTGCACCGCCCGGTGCGAGCCGAAGCAGGAACGACCGCCTGCCTACATCAGCGATCGACGGAAGGTCGGTCGCGCGCAGCGCGATACTGAAGAACGCTTCTTCGTCGGCGTGGCGCTCCACGCTCAAGGTCACCGCGTACGCGGGCTCCCAATACGTCGCGGCCGATCCCGTCTCCGGCTGTGCGAATCCCGTGTATGTGTACGCGGCGCGGCCCGCCAGTTGAGGCGACGCGAACGATGCATGGAGTGAGATCTGATGTTCACGCCCGATCTTGACGGAGGCCTGGGCGTCGGTCTGGGTGACCGACACACGCAGCCGATCGAGATGGAAGAAGGTGGCGCCTCCGGTCGATTCATCCGGAGCGAGCACGTACGCGTCCAGCGGGAACACGTTCTTGCTGACGGCACCGGCGATGCGCACCGGTGCATGGTTGTTGAGCCGGTCGACGTCGGGAAGCATGTGATCGGGATCGATCGTGACCTCGACGACGCGCGAAGGGGTCGTGAATTCGAGGTCCGCGGACGTCTCTGCGCCGTCCCATGTCAAGCGGGCCGTTCCCTCCGATCGCATCGTCGCTGCCACGTCGACGGGCTGCACGACGCCGCCGTCTCGTGTTACGCGGACGCGCGTGGTGTGGATGCCGTCTTCAACCGTCCGCGCAAGGATGTGTACGGCGTAGTCCGCGGTGCCGGCGCCGAACACCCAATGCGCGAAGAAGACGTCCAGCGACTGCCCGGAGATCGATTCGAGCGCCGCCTGGAAGTCGCGCACGTCGAGCAGATCCGCCCGGCGATCGGCAATCGCCTGTGTCAACGCGCGTTCGAACGCATCGGTGCCCACCTTGGCCGCCAACGCACGAGCGACCAGGTATCCCTTGTCGTACAGGCGTACGGTGTCCGCGTTGCCGAACTGCACGTGCTCCGTCGGCTTGATGAGCGCCTCGTCGAATCCCGCCCGAAGCGTTTGCAGATACGGGAGTTCGACGAAATGCTCGCGCAGATTGAAGAATCCCCACTGTTGTTCGACGATCTCTCGAACGAGACCGGGGGCCTGTTCGTCAAACAGGTTGGGTCCGGATGCGCCGTACCGGCTCTCGAAGTACCGGACCGATAGGTACTGCGCCAACCCTTCCGACAGCCATGCCTCGGCGTCCAAGTCAATACCCGTGCCCAATCCGACCCACTGGTGTGCGATCTCGTGGGCGAGCACGTACTCGGTGATCCGGCTCAGCGCCCCGGGGAACAGGACATCCTGATGGGTGAAGAAGCGCGACGACAGCCACACGATGCCGTCCGCGGCAAACGCCTGACCGTCGGAGGACGGGTTCTCCACGAGCGTCAGCGAGGTTCGGGGATACGGCCCGTAGCGGGCGCTGTAGTCGGCGAGGATTTCGAGCACCAACGTGGCCAACACCCGTGCTTGTCGTTCGTGCGTCGGCAGATAGAAGACCTCCACCGTGGCAGCGGCCTCCAACTGGTAGTGTTCATACGTCTCACCGAGGGTGAACGCCAACGACCGGCTGGGTGCGTCGTTGTCAACGGTGACGGTGCGCACGTCTTCATCGTCGTTCGGCACCGACGTGACATGGTCGGCACCCGTGATCAGCGTGAGTTCCGCCGGGAACGAGAACGTTGCTGAAAGGTGCGTCCACGGGAACACGAGGGGAAACGTCTCGCGTCCTGCATAGCCGACGACGCCGTCTCGTTCGACGATCTGCGACGACTCGGGAAGCAGGTTCGGGAACCAGCCGAACCTCCACGTCAGGATACCGTCCGTGATTCCGCCGTCTCCTCTCGTGGTTCGTGGGATCTCCGTGACGAAGCGACACCGCAGCGTGACCTCCGTCGCGTCCACCGGCGGCGTGACGTCGACGGCGAGGACGGCGTCGTTCAACGAATACGTCTGCCACGCAGGCGGCATGGCGAGCAGTCGGTACGGTACGGCGATCGCGTCCGATTCGATCAGCCGCTCCACCGATAGAATCGTCAGGCGTGACGGCTCGAATCCGAACGGGTAGACGGCATCCTGCGCGCGCGTCGATAGGTACGGATTGGGCTCGGCATCGAGGTTGGCGAGCAGCGAGAAGTAGGTCGTCTCGGATTCCGGCGTGAACCGGATCTGATAAACGCCGTCGAGCACACGTGCGTTCGCGTCGACTTGCACGTCCAACTGAACGCGCGGCTCGGACGCGGCAACGCTGACGGCAGCGGCCATCAGCACCATGAGGACTATCGGGGGGATGCGCATGCGTCTCCTATCGAGTTTTGCTACGCGTTCGGCTCATCGGGTTCGAACGAGCGATCGACGATGACGCGCGCCGTCGTAATCTCTCGGTCGGATGCCCGTTCCACGACAAGCTGGACGCCCTGGATGGTTACTTCATCGCCCTGCTTGGCCATCGTGCCGAGGCGATTCTGGACCAGCCCATTGATGGTCACGCCCTCGTCCTCGGGCAGTTCGATATCCATGGTCCGGTTGAGGTCGTGGACGGAGATGTCGCCGTTGAGGAGCGCTTCGTCGGCGGACAGACGCTTGATCAGTGCGGTCGGCCGATCGTATTCGTCCTCGATCTCTCCGACGATCTCTTCCAGGATGTCCTCCAACGTGACGATCCCTGCCATTCCACCGAACTCATCGACGACGACGGCCATGTGCACCTTCTGCCGCTGAAACTCGCGAAGAAGAAGATTGATCGGCTGCGTCGTCGGCGCGTAGTAGGCCGGACGCTGTAGCTGCTTCAGACTGATGTCCGGATCGGTATAGTCACACGAAAGTAGATCCTTCGCGTACAACGTCCCGGTGACCTTGTCGGGGACCTCGTCGTAGATGGGAAAGCGGGAATGTCCGTCTTGGGTGACGAAATCGCGGGCCTCGCTGGGCGGGGTGTTGATCTCGATCGCCTGAACATCCGTTCGCGGAACCATGACCTGCTCGGCCGTCATCTCGTCAAAGTCGAGGATCCGCCGGATCATTTCTCCGCCGGCCTCGTCAAGGAGGCCGGACTCTTGGGACGCATCAATCAACGTTTCGATCTGCTCGTCGGAGACCTCGATCGGCTCTTGCTCCGAGAGATCGACACCGACTGCGCGCCCGATCCAGTGCGCGATGCCTCGGAACACGAAGATCAACGGACGCAGCATGCGCGTCATCGCGAAGATCTGATTGATCGTCCACATCGTCATCCGCTCCGCGTTGTGCTTGGCGAAATTCTTCGGCGTGATTTCTCCGAACACCAGGAGCGAAACCGTCATCACCGCGGTGGCAATCAGTCCTTGGATGCTCGCGGACTGTAACGGCAACAACTGGATGACAAGCAACGTCATCACCGAACTGGCCATGACGTTCGTGAGGTTGTTCATCACGAGCAGGGCAGTGATGAGGTCGTTCGGTTCGTCGTGAAGCAGCGTGAGTGCGCGCTTCTTCTTGGGATGATTGTTGATCAGATAGCGAAGGCGTCCTCTCGCCACCGACGTAATCGCCGTCTCGGCGCTGGAGAAGTAGGCGGATGCAGCAATCAAAAAGACGAGCAGCGCAAGTTGTGCGCCTATGGACACAGTCAGGTTCACCTCACGAATCCGTATTATAGGAGGACTGCAGCCGAGTGCAACAGCTGCGATGCATTGTGGCGCGCAGCCCCCAATCGCTACAATAGCGATTCTTGAGGAGGCAGGCGTGGAGATGCAAGAGCTGAGAGACATCATTCGTCTACTTAAGGACGAAGGATTGAGCGAGATCACAATTGCAGACGGCGACCAACGCATCACCGTCAAGCGCGTGCTTTCGGCGGATGGAAGCGTTCAGGGAGCGGTGTCCGCTCAAGCTCCCGCCTCCGATCGCGACGCGGACCTCCCCGCGAATGCCTTCCACTTGACCGCCCCCCTGGTCGGCACCTTCTATCGGAGACCGTCTCCGGACGACGAGCCGTTTGTGACGCCGGGGGACGTGGTTCAGGTCGGAGACATCATCTGCGTCATCGAAGCGATGAAGGTGATGAACGAGATCAAGGCGGAAACGCCGGGGCGCGTGCGAGAGGTGTTGTTGGATGACGGCGCCGTGGTCGAGTTCGGCCAACCCTTGTTCGTCTTCGAACGTCCATGAGCTTCGACACCGTATTGATTGCCAACCGAGGGGAGATTGCGCTACGCGTCATCGAAGCGTGCCGAGAGCTGGGCCTTCAATCGATTGCCGTGTACTCGGAAGCGGACGCGGGGATGCCGTACCTTAGGCTGGCCGACCGAGCCGTATGCATCGGGCCGGCGGAAGCGGCCAAGAGCTACCTGAATATCGCTGCCATCATCTCTGCCGCGGAGCTGAGCGGCGCTGGAGCGATCCATCCAGGATACGGATTCCTTGCCGAGAATCCCGATTTCGTGGAAGTCTGCGAGGATCACGGACTGGCGTTCATCGGGCCGCCGCGCGGGGTGATGAAGCTGCTCGGTGACAAGGTTACCGCGCGGGAAGCGGTGGCGGCCACCGGCGTTCCGGTCTTGCCCGGATGTCCGATGCCGGATGAGGCATCCGCGTTGTACGACGCGGCGGATGACGTTGGCTACCCGATCTTGATCAAGTCGGTGTACGGTGGTGGCGGGCGCGGCATGCGATGGGTCGACAGTCCGGACGAACTTGTGTCGAAGGCGTCGGCCGCAGCCGAGGAGGCGAAGGGAGCAACCGGCGACGCGTCCCTGTATTTGGAGAAGGCGTTGGTGAGTCCGCGCCACGTCGAAGTCCAGATCCTCGCCGATCGGTTCGGCACAGTCCTTCATCTCGGAGAGCGCGAGTGTTC
>Ga0272441_10009742_pt1 | contig 14745 bp, 13 predicted proteins | sample SSMProp6N_FD_193582 | JGI IMG/M metagenome (GOLD analysis project Ga0272441, IMG submission 193582) | Marine sediment archaeal communities from Little Sippewissett salt marsh, Falmouth, MA, United States - SSM-Prop-6N | ecosystem: Environmental > Aquatic > Marine > Wetlands > Sediment ... | reverse complement strand
ACCCGACGGGGGCCTCGGCCCTTTTCAGCGGGCCACCTCGCTGGCGAGGATCCGCAGCAGCTCGAGCAGCATGGCGTAGTGCACCTCGACGAGAGGTCGCCCGCCGGCTGTCTGAATGCGTTCCGGCTCCTCGCGGCTGGGCAGCTCGATGTCGGCGGCGGTTATTCCCCGAACGGCGCACCAGTGGATGAGCTCGCCGGTGAGAGCGTGCTCGCCGGGCCACGCTTCTATGTACGTGGAGCCGATACGGTCCGCTACGAGCTGAGCGAGGCTCTCTGCTCCGGGGGTGGGACGCCCCTGCACCCGGTAGCCGCCTTGAACCGCTCCCCGGGGAGGGTAGGCCGAGTGATAGGACAGCAGCCACAGCGGCTCGTGGCGCGGCACGAGGCCGTCTTCTATCCACTCGACCAAGGCGGCGACCTCCGGCTCGGATGCCGGCTCCGAGCCGCCGGCGCCTTCCCGGATACCCCCCGAGGTTGCGGCATCGGCCTTCCAGTCATCCGTGGGCCAGTTGCGGTTCAGATCGACGCCCCGGGCGTTGGACCGGGTCCCGGCGGCCCTGCCGTCCGGATTCACCAGCGGGACGAAGTAGAGAGCGGCGTGCTGCACCGGCTCGGGATTGAAGACGAAGGCTTCCTGCAGCCGACGGACCAGGGTTTCGGTGTTGGCCTCGTTTCCGTGTATGCAGCCCAGGACCACCAGGGCGGGTCCGCTCGCGCCGATGTGCACCCCCTCCAGGGGCCGGCCCTGGACCGAGCGGCCGACGGCGAACGGCTGGATCCAGGCGGCGTGGGCCCGCATTTCGGGAGCCTCGAGCGCCAGGCGGACTTCCTGCGAGCCGGCCGGCGGCGGGTGGCAGAGAAGCAGGAGACAGGCCCAGAACAGGATGCCGCGGAGTCGTAACGAGCCCATAGCGCTGCACCGATTGTAAGGCGAAAGGGAAATTTCCGCAATTCCCGCCGATCGCCGGCGGGGCCGAATATCGTGGCAAGTGCACAGCGGTTGTGCTACAATGAAAGCAGGGCCGATGTATCGAGAGAAGACCGACGAAAAGCTCCTGGAAGAGCTCCTCGAGCGGGGCTACGGCGCCGACGAGCGGAAGAAATGGCGGGACAGATGGCTCAGAAACGAGAGAGCCAAGCGGGATCTGGCCCGGAGAAGAAGCGGCCGGACCGTTCTTTCGCCCGAGCATCCGAATCGGACGCCGGAGCAGCGCCCGGAATCCACTCTTGATGACGAGGGCGTATTCCAGAGAAGAGCTCAGGACAGCGTCAAAGCGATCTCTCCCAGGCTCAGGCGGCGCATAGACGCCTATGCCTACCGCAACGGCTATCTGGCAACCGGTGTTCGGGAGAGAATTCGCAGTCTTTTCACCCTTCTCTTCCCGCGCATCAAGGATTACACGAGCCGGAAGCTCATCAAGCGCATGGTCGTGGGAAGAGGCTTTCGCTCCGAAAACCCCTTCAACTACTGCCTGGCGGATGATCTGGACGCCGTGTACTACACGAGCCGATTTCTCCTCGGCGGCTCCGGTGGTCCTCGACTCACGGAGTGGGGCTTCGCCGAGTCCAGGGATGCCGACGGCGTCCGGAGAGCGATAGCGGCCCGGGACCCTTTCGCGCTTGAGTTCCTCAGCCGCTTCAGCGAAAGGGACGAGATGTTGCTGCGGTCGCTGGAGTTCATCAAGCTCCGCTTTGCCCGGGGCGCGCGAATCGAGACCGCCTCACTGGTCAGGGTCGTCAAAGCGGTCTACCGGCTGCTCTTCTCGACCGGTAATCTGGACCCGGAGAGACTCACGGGAGTCTACAGCGCCGTGATCGGCGTGCATCGGGCCCGCTATACCGGATCGCGGGAGAAGAACCAGATCGAGGAAATCATGGGGTTGTTTCAGATCGCCTACAACAACCTCTTCGAGTTCAAGCACCAGCTCTTTCCCGCCCTGCTCAAGCTCATGGGAACCTTCTTCCGTGAGGACGAGAGCCTGGAGGGCGAGAATCGGTTCAAGATCCTGGAGTTCCTGGGATTGGCGGAGGAAGACATCCTGATCCTGCCCGAAGAGGAAGACCGGGAGGAGCCGGGAAAGACCGAGGCGCGCGCGGCCGAATCGGAGACAGCGGACGACTGGTCTGATGAGCCGGATGAACCCGAAGTCGAGGTGTCCTCCGAACGCGGCGGGGAAGCTGCCTCTGATGCGGCATTGACCGAAGAGAAGGCTCCGTCGGTGCCCCCTTCCTTCGGTGACAGATTCAAGAGAGAGCTCTCGGCGCTCAAGTACCTGTTCCCGGGCTCCGGCATCCGGGAGATGGACGGGTGGCCCTGTTTCCTGCCCTTCTTTGATCTGAAGGTCTACAACAAGGACCTGACCTTTTCGAATCTCGTGCAACACGTCTCCCGATTCGATCCCATGGGCCAGATCATGGTGCTGCATCGGATCGTCGACAACCTGCTGACATCACTGGAGATCTTCACCCTGGACGAGATACTGGCAAAGCGCGGCGAGCTCGCCGCTCAACTGAGCGATATCATCATCGAGTGGCAGCGGATCTACTCGAGTCTCTTCGATCCGTATCTCAAGGAGCTCAGCGACTACGTACACGTGAGCGAAGGAGACAAGAGCTTCAACCTGAGCCCCATGATGCGGAGGGTCGAGGAGAACCTGAACCAGCTCAAGAACATGGCCATCCAGCACTACGGCAAGGTCGTCTTCAATGTGAAGGACCGGGTCGGCTACGGCGAAGGCGTTCGGCTGTACAAGCTGGTGGAGGAGCTGAACGACTTGCTGCTTGACCTGGCGGATGACATGAACCTGGCCGGGTTCCGCGAAAAGAAGGGCGGCGTTGCGAGGCTCTGGAGCGAGATCGCGGCTCGCAGGGTCGTGGACTACAAAACCAACGCGTACAAACCCGCGGTGGGACGTGTGCAGAAGTACATCGAAGCCAAGTACCAGGCACCCATATACAGGATCTCCGCCAGGGCCCAGGCGGAGTTCTTCGACGTGCTCGTCGGTCTGGTGAACATGTACGACTTTCTTCTGAACGATCCCGACACCTATTTTCATTCATCCGAGGGGAAGGTCTACATGGCCGGTCCGGAGGAGCGGGAGACGTGGCAGCGCGTACGGGAGTCCCTCTCGGAGATCACCTTTCGGGACGAGCCCAGGGACACGGACTACGTACTCGACCCTCTAACGGGGCTCATAAGCAAGGGCTACTGGGACGAATCGCTGCCGGAGAAGCAGGAGGAGCTGGCCGGTCAGAGCTACTCGCTCATCTACGCCAGGATCGACGAGATGGACTGGCTGAAGGAGAAGTTCCCCCACCGCCGGTATCCCGACCAGCTGCTCAAGCAGGCGGCCCGTACGTTCCTCGGCCACATGAAGATCCTCTCCGCCGGCGGGGTCCATATGGAGGCCGTGAGAGCCGAAGAGAACGGACTGCTGCTGCTGGCCCGGGACGAGCTGAAGACGGCGGCGCCCATGGCCGAAGATTTGCGCAAGGCTCACAAAGAGCAGCTGAAGGAGCTTGCCTTCTACAGGGAGATTGCGGAGCTTCGGAAGAAAGGGAACAAGCCCTGCGGGACGCTTTCTCTCGGGGTGGCCCAGTACGAAAAAGGAGAGACCCTGAAGGAGACGGTGAACCGCGCGAAAGAGGCGGCATCCGAAGCTTCCGCGGCAGGAGACCGCGCTATGGTTTACTCCGTAGGCGTCCTCGTGCCGTGCCGGGATTTCATCGAGCAGCTGCCATAGACTCCGAGAGGAAACGTTCGAGCTCCTCCGCGATCTTCCTGTATATTGAGGGCATGGGATGGGATCTCAGGTCCGGCAGGCGAACCCATTTGCCTTCCGAATCGCTCCCAGGAAAACGGAAACCCGCTGCCGTGCGATACACGACCGGCAAGAGCCTCTCGCGGTACCGGGTGTAGCTGTGGACGCGGGGCCGAAGCCGGCCCACCAAACCGAGCCGCTGCCCGGTCCCGGAGTCGAGGTCCTCTCCACCGGGCAGGTCTGCTTCCGCGGGAAAGACCCAGAGCCCTTTCAGGATGCCGGCTTCTCTCCTGATGAGCCACGTTTCCCACATCCCCCGCGTATCGTCCCTCCGAACCAGGACCACTCTGCGGCTCTGCGCGGCGACCGCACGTGTGCTCCTGGGAGCGGGAATCGTGTCCTGCCGACCCGTGAGAAAGGCCCTGCAGCCCGAAGAGAGGGGGCACTGCCCGCACAGGGGGCGCACTCGCTGGCAGACGGTCTGTCCGAGCTCCATGAGCGCTTCATTGAAGTCGCCCGGTCTGTCGCGGGGAATCAGCTCCGAGAAGAGAGCAAGGAGCCGCTGCTCCTCCTTCTTTCCCCAGGACGCCCAGGCGTGGAGCCGCTGGCCTATCCGGCGCACGTTGGCGTCCATGATCGGGGTGGGCCGGCCGAAGCAGATGCTCAGGATCGCCCGTGCGGTATAGTCCCCGATACCCGGCAGGGACCGCAACCGCGGGTATTCATCCGGCATGACGCCGTTGTACAGGTCCACAACCATGCGGGCGGATTCGAGCAGATTGCGGGCCCGGCTGTAGTAGCCCAGCCCTTCCCAGAGGAGAAGCACCTCTCTTTCCTGAGCGAGGGAGAGGCTCTGGATGTCGGGGTAGACGTGCATCCATTGGCGGTAGAAAGGGATCACCGCATGTACGGTCGTCTGCTGGAGCATGATTTCGGAAACCCAGACAGCGTATGGATCGCGGCTTTCGCGCCAGGGAAGTGAGCGGCCGTTGTCCTCGTACCAGCGGAGGAGACCCGAGACGCTGTTTCGTGTCAGCGGACTATCCGGGGACCACGACTTCGTCACAAGTGCTTCAGGATTTCTTGTAGGCGTATTCCCGATACCCGTCCTGACGCACGGCGTTCAGGAAGAACGAATCGTCGGGAACCGAATCCGGAGACTGCACATGCGGATCCCGGCCGTTCTTGCTGCGCGCAATCCAACTGGAGTAGGCGGCGAGATCGGTTTCCTCGAAGCGGCTGACCAGCCCCTCCAGGTTCCAGCCCTCAATGACCTCCGGTGCACCCTGGGCTATTCTCCCGCCCAGGGCCACCATGGTGTTGCCCGAGCCGTAGGAGAAGAGCAGGATACGTTTTCCGACAACGGCCTTTCCCAGGATCCGGTACCTGCTGGCCAGCAGAAAGGCCAGGCTCAGGAGAACGGAGCCGGTGTAGATGTTGCCCACGTTCGCCACCGGATTGATGCCGTCATACAGCCCCCTGGCCTTCAGTTCCTCCCTGGCCGTCTCGTCGTCATAGTGGAGGTAGCGGCTCAGAAGCTTGACCATGCCCGCCTCCGGCATGTTTCGGAACGGCGTGTGGAGGGCGAAGAAATCCGTTAGCCGGAGCGTCTCCTCGGGAGAGAGTCCCGACTGAGCGCAGTGGTCCAGGAACGCCTTGTGCAAAGCGTCATGGTAGCACTTGATGGAGTAGAAGCCCTTGACCTCTGCAGTCTCCTGGCCCAGCGGGCGGAAGAAGTCGTCCACGTCTCGGCTGAAGTGTCCCACCGTGCTCAGGTCGAATTCGATCAGCTTCGGACGGGACTCTACGAGCACCGCAGCGGCGCCGGCTCCCTGAGTGATCTCCGCCGTAGAGAACGTTCTGTAACGCGAGACGTCGGAGCTGATGACGATGCCCGCCTGATCCGGCCTGCCGGAGGCCAGTATCTGGGAGCAGACGGATATCAAGGCCAGGGTCCCCGCGGCGCACGCGTGCTGCGTCTGAAAGGTCGACAGATTCTCCGGAATGGGGAAGGCCGTCTTCTTGAGCATTCCAAGCACGTAGGCGGCCACGGGCTTTGCATGGTCCAGTGTCGATTCGGTGCCCACGGCTATGTAACGCAGCGTTCGGGTGTCGAACCGCGGATTGCGGACCAGGAGCTCCTTGGCGGACTGCGCCGCAAACGTGGCGGTGTCCTCCCATTCCTGGGGGAAGCGGAATGATCTCTGCCCCGTGGTTGCCAGGGCCTTTCGCAGACGGTCTCCCACTTCCGGCTGCACCCTGGCCCGCTCTCGCACCAGAAGATCCAGATCCAGCCGTGGTTTCGGCAGGTAGAGGGATATGTCGCTGATTCCCACCGACGGGTTTCTCATGCCGGAGCTCCTGTTCGACCATCACATCTGCAAGAAACATACCAAAGCGTTTTTTGCTGGTCCAATGTAAATCTCCCCCTGACAGGGAATTGCGGCCCCCCGTAATCCAGAGACGAAGGCGGGGCCGCGGATGTGAAAAAAAGCATACAGCTGTGTCAAAGAATACTACGATTTGACCCCCGAAGTCCAACGATTCGAGGCCGCGGCGGCGGGCAGCGCCGCTACAGGACGGCTTCACAGAGCGCTTGACAGTGTCCGTCGCGCAGCCTATCCTCGTTGAAGACGCTTGGATCGCCCGTGACCGAGACGTTGGAAACTGATTTCGCGAGCAGTTGATTTACCTCGAAGAACGTGTTCCTCGGTCACGGAGGGGAGTCGCCGTTGTCCTTCATTCGGATCGAGGAGCTTCATCATACCTACCATCCCCGGGGCCATGATCCGGTGGACGCCCTGAACGGAGTCAGTCTGGAGATCGAGGCCGGAGATTACGTTGCCGTTGTGGGGGCCAACGGATCCGGAAAGACCACCCTTGCGCTCCACCTGAACGCCATCCTCCTTCCCACGAAAGGGACCGTAGAAATCGACGGCCGATCGACCTCGGACCCGGCGGCTGTGAGAGATATCCGCAGTCGCGTGGGTATGGTCTTTCAGTCCCCCGAGGATCAGATGGTGGCCACCGTGGTGGAGGAGGATGTTGCGTTCGGGCCCGAGAATCTCGGCGTGGAACAGGGGCTCTTGGAGGAGAGAGTCCGGCAGTCCCTCTTGCGGGTGGGCATGTGGGAGGAGCGCAGGCGTCCACCCCATCAGCTCTCCGTCGGTCAGAAGCAGAGGGTCGCCATTGCCGGAGCGCTGGCCATGCAGCCGCGCTGCCTCGTTCTCGATGAGGCAACGTCGATGCTCGACCCCCGGGGCGTCCGGGACGTGCTCGGCATCGTGGAGAAGCTGCACGGAGAAGGGATGACCATCGTCACGGTGACTCACAGGATGGAGGAGGCGGCCCGGGCGCGGAGAATCGTGGTCCTGCACGAGGGGTCGGTTGCAATGGAGGGATCCCCGCGGATGGTTTTTGCCGATCCGCGGATCACCGAGTGGCGCCTGAACGCGCCTCCGCTCTCCCGTCTCGTCCGGCGGCTCAAGGCGCGCTTTCCGCGGCTTCGGGAGGATCTGTACGAGGTCGAAGAGCTGGCGGAAGAGCTGGCGGAGATCGCTGCGTCATGAGCAGGCCGGTCATCGAGATCCAGGACTTGAGCCACGTCTACATGGCGGGCACCCCGCAGGCCAAGACCTCCCTTCGGGAGGTGAATCTCACCGTGGAGGAAGGCGCCGTGCTGGCACTGATCGGTCCGACGGGCTCGGGCAAGTCCACGCTGCTCCAGCACATGAACGGGCTGTACACACCTCAGAGCGGGTCGGTCATCGTGCTGGGCCGCGATCTGGCGGACCGCGTAACCGATCTGCGGCGGATCCGGAGAGAGGTAGGGCTGGTCTTCCAAAATCCGGAGCACCAGATCTTCGAGAGATACGTTGGAGACGAAGTGGCCTTCGGTCCCCGAACAGCCGGCTTGAGCGGTGGAGAGCTGACCCGCCGGGTCCGATGGGCCATGGAGCTGGCGGGCCTGGATTTCTCTCTCTTCAAGGATCGGCCGACCTTTGCTCTCAGCGGGGGGGAGAGGCGGAAGGTGGGCCTCGCGGGGGTCATCGCCCTGAAGCCGCGCATTCTCCTCCTGGACGAGCCCACCTCGGGACTGGACCCGCAGACCCACGAAGAGCTGTTGTGCCGCATGGAGAGCCTGCGCGGTCAAGGCATGACCATGGTCATGGCCACCCACGACATGGATGACGTGGCGCGGCTGGCCGATCGGATCGTCGTGCTGGACGGCGGCCGTGTCGTATTCGGGGGAACCTCGCGCGAGGTGTTTGCCCGCCGCGAAGCCCTTGGCGCCCACGGTTTGGAGGTACCCGTGACCGTGGCTCTGATGCAGCGTCTGCGGGAGCGAGGGTGGGACGTTCCCCGGGCGGCGTTGAGCGTGGAGGAGGCGGAAGAGGCCGTTGCCGCCGCCTTGACGGGCAGCCGGAGGAGGCCCACGGGTTGAGGAACACCGAGTTTCTCCGCAACGTCACCATCGGGCAGTACCTGCCCACCGACTCGCCCGTTCACAGGCTCCATCCGACGACCAAGATGCTCATGGGCGGTTTCTGCGTCGTGGCCGCGATCATCTCCGGAAGCTTGGGTGGCTTCGTGATCATGGTGCTGGCCGTAACCGCCGCCTTGAGGCTGGCGCGGATACCACTGCTCTACGCCTACAGGGGGCTCCGGCCGGCGGTGCCGATCATCGTGCTGGTGGCCGCCCTTCAGATTCTCTTCGCTTCCCAGAGCGACGGGGGGGCCGTGCTGTGGAGCGGATGGATCATCACCATAACCGCCGGAGATTTCCTGGTGGCCGCTACCATGGCCGTGCGGCTCGTGGTGCTGATTCTCATCATCAGCTTTTTCACCTTCTGCACCAGCGCCAAGGAGCTCACCCATGGGACCGAGCAGCTGCTGCGGCCCCTCGGGCGGATCGGCTTTCCGGCTCACGAGCTGGCCCTGGTGCTGACCATAGCCCTGCGCTTTCTCCCGCTCCTGGCCATGGAAGCCGAGCGGCTGGTCAAGGCGCAGGTTTCCAGGGGGGCGGATTTCGGCAAGAGGCGCATGGGGTTGTTCAAGCGGGTCTACCGCATGTTTCCCCTTCTCGTGCCGCTGTTTCTGGCCTCCTTGAGGCGCGGGGAGCACCTGGTCCTGGCCATGGAGGCCCGCTGCTACACGGGGGGAAAGGGGCGGACGCGGCTGGTTCGCTTTCGCTTCGGGCCTGCAGACGGAGCGGCGATCACCGCGGTGGTCCTGTTGGTTGCGGCGGTCCTGGCGGCCCATTTCCTGCGGCTGGATTCTGTTTTTCTGCCTCGGCTCGAAGGTTTCTGAAGATACGCAGGCGGCCGCTCGAGCGGCCGATCGGCACACATAGAACAAGAAGAGGAGTAAGGACATGCAGAACGCAAGTGGAAGGTTTCCCGTGAGAAAAATCGTCGTGGCCGGGCTGATGAGCGCTATAGCCATCTTCCTCGGGGCCACGGGTCTCGGGTTCATCAGCTGGTTCGCCGGAGTCTCCATAACCATCATGGCGGTTCCCGTGATCATCGGCGCGGTCATGGAGGGCCCCGTGGTGGGTCTGGTCGTGGGGTTTCTTTTCGGCGTCTTCAGCCTGATTCAGGCCGCCGTGGCGCCGAAGAGCCCGCTGGATCCGCTCTTCGTGTATCCGTGGCTTTCCATCCTGCCCCGGCTCTTCATAGGTCCCGCCGCCTGGATCGTCTACGTTTCGGCGAAGAAGCTGAGCGCGCTGATAGGCAAGGCGGGCGAACCGGTGGCCCTGGTGCTGGCCGGGATCGCGGGGAGCCTCACGAACACGGTGCTGGTGCTCGGCATGCTCGGCGTCTTCTACCTGGGCTACCTTGACTGGCTGACGTGGCCGTGGATCGGCTCTATCGTGGTGGCCAACGGCCTGCCCGAGGCCGGAGCCGCCGCGGTGCTCACACTGGCCGTTGTGGCGGCCTGGCAGGGAATCGAGCATGGACGCCGCAAGTCCAGGCTGGAGGAGGAGTAGGCCATGCTTCTCGCCGTGGACGTGGGCAACTCCAACATCAAGATCGGTCTGTGGGACGAAGGACGCTGGATCGATCGCTGGCAGATCCGAACGCAGCGGGGCATGACGGCGGACGAGTACGGTGTCGTCTTTCGCGGCCTGCTGGGCGGGAGCGGCGACACACTGGCCAGGTGCGAGCGGGTCGTGGTCAGCAGCGTGGTGCCCCCGGTGACCGAAAGCCTGAGAGACATGCTCCGGTCTGGGGGGCACGCCGACCCGCTGATCATTGCACCGGGGGTGAAGACGGGAATTCGGATCCGGACGGACAATCCCGCGGAAGTGGGTTCGGACCTGGTGGTCGGCGCCGTGGCGGCTTTCGAGAGGTATCGCACGAACTGCATTGTCGTGGCTTTCGGCACGGCTCTGACCTTCACCGCCGTGGCCGATCCCGGTGACCTCCTTGGCGTGGCCATCGCCCCGGGGCTGAAATACGCGGCGGAGGCGCTCTTCGAGCACACGGCTCAGCTCAGGCTGGTGGAGCTGGAGGCTCCCCCCAGGGCGATCGGCAAGAACACGGCCCAGTCGATGCAGTCCGGGATCATCTTCGGCTATGTGGGTATGGTGGAAGGGCTGATCGCGCGCCTTCGCTCCGAGCTTCCCGGTCCGGCGGAGGCGATCGCCACGGGGGGGCAGGCGCGGATCGTGGCCCCTCTCACCGACTGCTTCACGGAGATCGATCCATGGCTCAACCTGGAGGGTCTCCGGATCGTGGCGGAGAGAAACCCATCCGCCGGCGGAGGTCCGAACGCAGCGGCGTGAGGGCGGCGTATCCAGGTCCGCCGGGGTGCGAATCGCGTGAGCCTTCCCCTGATTGCGCCGCGAATGCGTTATACTATGGGGCGGAGGAACGACTTGAATGCAACACGGAGGAGACTTTCCCTGCTGGCGCTGTTCATCCTGATCCCGGCATCCTGGCTTCCCGCCCGGGGCGGGGGGCAGGCGCAGGAGGCCGAGCAGCCGGTCAGTGTGTTTCTGGTGGTGGGGGCCGGGCAGGCGGAAAACGACCTGTACGTATCGCGCTTCCTGCTGCCGGGATCCCTTTCGCTCTTCGCGTGGTCGGACTTCCGCATCCAGGACGGGGAGGTCTCCGTGGAGGGGGAGGGCGTCTACCGGATACGCGCGGACCGTCTGGAGCTGGTGGAGTCCGTCGGCGAGAATGCGGTCCTGCGCTATGACTTCCTTCCGAGTGAGTCTCAGAAGGAAGCGCTTCCGCTCGGAAGGCGCCCTGGTGACGAAACGATCGAAGTGAGCTTCAACGTGTGGGACTTGGTCGGCGGGAACGGCGAGCCGCTCTACCAGCCGGCCCGATGGGCCGTGGTGTCTGCCATCGGGGAGAGCGGCGGGCAATCGGGGAGCGTCCGGCTGCTGGACGTCGAGTATCTGGGAGAGGGCGCGTTCCGGGCGGAAGTGGCCGTGCGTTGACGATCCGCCCCGACGGACGCGCAAACACCCGTTTTCCGCCGGGCGTCCCCGGCTCAGGGCCCGTTCACCCTGCTGGTATAGACGCGGTGGGCCTGTTCGAAGGAGTGCTCGTACGTGCGCACGAAGAGGTTGTCCTCCTCGAGCTCTCCGGCCTGGCCGCGAAAGCGCAGAATGGGCTCCCTGACAGCTTGCAGGATCTCCTCTTCCCGGCACCCCTCGCGGACCAGATAGTTGAGGAAACTCAAATCCGAGAGCGGGATATGCCGCTGGTCCTTCATGTACACGTACCCTATCCCGTCCAGTATCTGCTCGAACGGTCCCTTGGAGTAGTGGAAAACGTGGCTGTGCAGCGCCGGGTTCGAGAGGATCTTCTCCCGCTTCAGCGTCAGGCTGATCTCGGTGATGAGGCGGTGGATTTCGGAGTAGGGCAGAAAGCTGCGCAGGATCATGCTGAAGATGTCGGTGTCCTTGGCGTAAAGGTGAAGGAGCCGCGGGATGTCGTAGTTCACGATGTAGCAGCCGCGGTGGCATTTGACGTGCTGCCCGTGGATGTGGGTCACCTGCTCCTGGGGTACCCAGACGTCGAAGAGCTCCTCTTCGCTCATGTGAAGCTCCTCGAGAGCTTCGAAGGCTCCGAGGACGTGGGCCTCCTCGAACGGGACGCCGAACGCTTCGCGGAACAGCCGCCGCATGGTCTGCGTAAAGGCTTTCCGGCCCTGCCTTGCGAATCGGATCTTCAGGCGGTAGTGCTCCTCGATGACCCGGTTCGCCTGAATGAAATCTCCCGGCAGATTGGCCAGGTAGACGATGTTCAGGGCCTGCCTGTAGTCCGCCGTTCCGTGTATGACCTTGAGCATAGTGCTCTCGACCTTCACCCCATTGCTTTCCGGACGTAGATAGATCGCCACATCGTGCACACCGGGATCGAGGCAGGGGCCGGGATACGGGATCATGATGGTCGGAGAGCGCGGCACGAGGCTTCCCCCCGCAACTGATCGGCTATAGTCAAGGCCATTTGCGCTGTGGCCCATTTCCAGGCATGGCGTCTGTATACCGCGCCATTCGACGTAGTATCGCCACAACATGGGGCACGGCAATGCTGCAGCGCAAATGCCTCAGTTAATCTTCGGCAGGATCAGGGGAGCCGGTTAAGGTCCTTTCGACCGGCCGCTCAGCCGTGAAGCGCGGCCTGTCTCTTCAGGTGGTCCACCAGCACGATGGCGGCCATGGCCTCCACAACGGGGACGATCCGCGGACATATGCAGGGATCGTGTCTGCCCTTCGTGCTCATCTCCCGTTCCTCACCGTCCACGCCGATGGTCTTTTGAGGAAGGGCAATGGATGACGTGGGCTTCACGGCGATCCGGAAGAGGATCTCCTCTCCCGTGGAGATTCCCCCGAGTATCCCGCCGGCATGGTTGGTGAGGAAACCGGATCGGGACATTTGGTCATTGGCTTCGGATCCCCGCATGGCGGCCAGACGGAAGCCGCCGCCGAACTCGATCGCTTTGACCGAGCCAATGGAGAGCACGGCTTTGGCCAGGTCGGCGTCCAGCCTGTCGAAAACCGGCTCGCCCAGACCGGCGGGCAAGCCGCGGATCCGACAGGCCACTATGCCGCCCACGCTGTCCCCCGCCTCACGAGCCTTTCTCACTTCCTCCAGCATGACCGCCGCGGCGCCGGCGTCGGGCGCCCTCAGGACGTTCTTGTCTATCTGCGTTTCATCGATCTCAGTGCACACGACGCCAGCTACCGCGTGCGTGTAGGCCACGATCGTGACGCCGATGCGTTCGAGAAGCTTCTGGGCCACTGCGCCTGCCGCCACCCTGGCGGCGGTCTCCCTGCCCGACGCCCGGCCGCTTCCGCGGTAGTCCCGGATGCCGTACTTCGCCAGGTAGGTGTAATCTGCGTGCCCGGGTCGGAAAAGGTCCTTGATGGCCAGATAGTCCTCCGAGCGCGCGTCCCGGTTGTAGAGCATGAGGAACAGCGGAGTGCCTGTGGTTCTGCCCTGGAAGACCCCGGAGAGAATGTGAACCCGATCCGGCTCCTCCCTGGGGGAGGCGGCTTCCGACTGGCCGGGCTTTCGCCGATCCAGCCTGGGCTGGATGTCCTCCTCCGAGAGCTTGACCCCGGGCGTGACCCCGTCCACGATCACTCCGACCGCGGCGCCGTGGGATTCACCGAAAGTGGTGACGCGAAAGCTCGTCCCGATGCTGTTTCCCGGCATCAGAGGCCGTCCTTCAGGGCCCCCCTCAGCTTCCTGTAGGAGGCCTTCGGGTCCAGGTCGCCGAGATCCAGCGAAACGTCCGCCTGCCTCTCGTACAGCGGGTTCCGCGCGCGGCAGAGGGCAAGAAACTCCTCCTTTGGGTGCGGGGTGTGCAGGAAAGCCGGCATCCCGCCGCGCCGCACCCGCTCCCAGCCCGCGTCGGGGTCCACCTTGAGGAACACGTTCAACCCCATCTTCTTGAGCAGCGGCGCAAGCTCACGGTTCAGCGGTGTTCGGCCCCCCAGGGCGATGACGTAAGGCGTGTCGGTCTGGTTGAGCTTGCGGTACAGGTCGAAGACGATTCTTTTCTCCCATTCCGTGAATCCCTCCTCCCCCTTCTGGGCGAAGATCTCTCGGATGGGCACCCGAACGCCCGACTCCTGCTCGTAGGCCGCCTCGACGAGCTCGTCCACGTCGTAGAAATCGCAGCCCCACTCCCGGGCCAGCTTTTTGCCGAGGGTGCTCTTTCCGGAATGTTTCATACCGAAGAGCACAACCTGCATGCGCCGTTCCTCTCGGCGGGGCCGCCGCCTCGATCAGCCGGACCCGGTATCCTTGTCGAAGTCCTCGAGGGCCTTCATGAGATTCTGGACCTGCTCGCGGCTGACCAGAAACTCGCTGCTTCCGCCCCTGAAGAGCGCGTAGAAATCCGGATCGTAGGGCACGAAGGAAACCCGATAGCCCGAGACGTTCTCCTTGTTGAAGGTGTACACGATCTGGACCTCCGGGTTCTCGGCCATGCGCCCTTCGTAGTCGGTGTCGAGCTGCGGCTCGATGATGCTCTGATAGAGCTGCTTGAAGGGCTTCTCCTCCACCTCCCGATCGTTGAAGAGGTAGGTGGTCTCGGGTTCCTCGCCCTCCTCTTCCGCCGGCTTCCGCTCTATCCGCAGGACGTACTTCCCGCCCAAGCCCTCGATCCGTACGGCGTCCACGTCCTCTATGTTGACGATGAAGGCGAATTTGTCGATCATGAAGAAGGGATTGACGTCCAGAAACCCGGTGTAGTAGTCCCTGGTGGTGTAGACCGACGTTCCCCCCGCCTCCATGAAGTAGATCTTGTCATCCACCTTCTTGCCGAAGAGAAGGTGGGCCTCTCCGCCCTCCGCGTCCCGGGCAATGTATTCCGCCTCCGGCGGATCGAGACCGTAAACGGAGAGATCTTCCGGGTCGTCGTCGATGAACTCATCGATCTTCACGGCGGAGATGTCCTGGATGTACTCGGGGTAGTTGTCCGCGTCGATGGGCTGCGGCTCTCTATACGGCTCG
>Ga0272441_10009741_pt1 | contig 14745 bp, 7 predicted proteins | sample SSMProp6N_FD_193582 | JGI IMG/M metagenome (GOLD analysis project Ga0272441, IMG submission 193582) | Marine sediment archaeal communities from Little Sippewissett salt marsh, Falmouth, MA, United States - SSM-Prop-6N | ecosystem: Environmental > Aquatic > Marine > Wetlands > Sediment ... | reverse complement strand
CAAGGGCAAGCCACTCATCGACCGGGTGCGGCGACTGGACGTCGAGCCGGTGGGCCCGGGCCCACAGCCGGTGGCGGTGGAGGTGGCCCTGAGCAATGGGGCGGTGGACTATCTCATGTGCGGCCCGGACGATGATACGCAGTACGTCGTCGAGGGCGGCTTGAGCTTCCGCGGACGCATTGCGGCGCTAAGAGTAGAAGGCGGCCGCGTCACCCGCGCGTGGCTGGTGAGGGCCGCCAGCGTGTCCCGCGGCGACTTCTCCGTGAGCCTCCCCGGCTGCGGATACCGCGGCGTGGTCGCCAAGATGGACCGCGATATGACGGGCCACGGCTACATATGGGTCGACACGGAGCTACCCATCGGCGATACCCTCAAGGGCAGCGAGATCATCATCGACAACGACCGCAGCCGCAATGCATGCTACACCATCGAGGGCGTCCAACGGGACGAAGGCCTGTCCCGGATCGATTGTGGCGAGATGTGCTTCATCCGCGGGTTCAATGACATCACCGACTACGAGAAAGGGTACCAGTACAACTTCAAGGAGAAGGCCTCGTGGATCATCCCCCACAGGGCTCGACTGGCGTGGCGCGATGAGCACGCCTTTGAGATCGAAGCCAACGTGCCGGTGCGGCTGGTCAAGCCGCAGTAGCAGCGAATCCCGCTCAGCAGGAGTGACACTCGATGCATGCAGCCAAACCCGTGATGCTCGTAGTCGCAGCATTCTTCATCATCGCTTGCGCGGCCGCCCGGGATGCGGCCGACGCGGACTCCATGATGTACGCGTGTGAGTACCAGGCCGATGCCTTCGAGCACGCCGGCAGCATCAACCTGCACCTGCGCAATCCGGCCCCCACGCCCCTGGCCATTACAGGTATCACGCTTGATGGCAAGAGCGTGGGGAAGGTGTGGGCCACCGATGAGGCCATCCTCGCGCCTGAGACCAGAGATCAGTACATCGCTGTGGACAATGACAGCGTGGCCTGGCTGCGCACCTACCCGAATCCCATCGAGCCCGGCGGTATATCAGAGATCATCATCCGCCTGGCGCGCTCGGCATCGGGGGCGCCACGGCACGATGTCTCCATCGCGCTTCAAGACGGCCGGACGGTGGATGTCACGATTCCCGCCGTTGAGCCGGCCTTCCGCCTCGAGTACGTGGGCATCGGGCCGACACTGGATGAGGTCTGCGTCTACGTAAAGCGCTTGCCTCGAAGCCGCATGGGAGCCGAGGCCTCTTTGCAGCCGCCGATGAGCCTTGAGATTGACGGTCGGCGAGTGCCGACAACCGTCCGGCGGATCTCGTCAAGATACTCCTATGCTCTGGTCAAGCTCTCCCGCCCGTGGGACCACGGCAGCTTCCACACTGTGGCCGTCGGAGATGACGCAGATCGTCGCGCCGTGATGATCCGTGCCCTGCCATCGCCCGCTCCCATCGGCATCATGGGCAACCTGAGCGCGCCGGTTGCCCAGCAGTATCGCGACCATCTCTTCCAGGCGCACCTGGCTTTCGTGCCGGGTCGCGATAACCTGTATGACGCGTGTGAGGCCGTGGGCCTGCGGGGCGCCTACATCTACTACCGGCGCACCAAGCCGGGGGAGAAGAAGTACGAGCCGGTCTACTACGACCAGCCTGAGGCCATCGGGGCGCACAAGGACCGTTCGTCCCTCTGGGCCTACTTCCTGGAGGACGAGCCGGACGGCAGGTACCACGTGACGGCGCTTCCGGGCCTGTCGATCTGTCGAGACGTGCAGCGGGCGAGCCTGTTCTGCCGGGTTTTCGATCCGGATCACCCCACGTACCTGCAGATCGACCACGGCAGCTTCCCGCGGGGGCTGTACAACTACGGCCAGGTGCCGGACTACATCTGCGCCCACGCCTACGCCCTGGGCTCGTCCCGGGTGGTCAGCTCGACGGCCTATCATGTCGAGCACATCCGGGAGGCCAGTCGCCCGAGGCCCTTCTACTACCTCAACTGTGGCTACTCGACCAACGGCGAGAGGGAGTTCGAGCCTGACGAGATGCGCCTGGAGGTATTCACCGCCCTGGCGCACGGGGCCAAGTCCTTCCAGTGGTATCCGGCCCATAGCGCCAGAGGGCTCTTGGCGCACCCGCGGATGTGGGATGCTGTGGGACAGATGAACGGCGTCCTGCGCCAGGTGCTGCCCCTGACATCCATGGGCATCCCCGTGAATGAGCCCAGGATTGATCAGGATGGGTTGAGCGGCAGCGTCATCCAGTGCGGCGATCGCGCTATGGCAATTGTCATCGTGAATGAGCAGTTCCAGGCCACCAAGTCTGAGTTCACTCTGACGCGTGCTGAGGACGTCCTGATTGAGACCCGCCTGCCACGGTTCATGAAGGTCGCAGGCGCGTGCGAGGTGCGCTTTCCTGAGGCAACGCGGCCCGTGCCCATCAAGACCCATGGGACACGCCTTTCCTTCCGGCTGGATGTGGGCGCAGGCGCCGTGGTGATCGTCTACGCGGACGAGAGCGTTCCTGAGGCCTTGCGAGCCACCCACGCGGCGTGTCTGAAGCAGTTTGTGCCTGCACAGCAGTCATAGGGAGGCCCTCCGCCCCATACGCGCTAACGTAAGGACGGCTTGGGCCGGATGGGCCCCATCCTTCGGCCGCTGAGCGCCCTCGGACACCCATTCGGCCTCTCCAGACGGCTTATCTTAGCGTCTCTGCCTCCCCCCGCCCATGACCGGGGGTGCCCTGCCCGTGTCCCGCGGGCACGCCCGGCGGCGGCTCGAGGCCTAACTGCGAACTTGGGCGGAACAATCCCAGAACCCAAGTGGTCAGACCCCCGGTTGCACAATCTCGAGACGAGCAATCGGAGGGGGAGACCCATGCTTGGCATGCGCAGGATTTGCGTGATTGGGGTGACCGTTGTGGTGCTGTGTGCCGGATGCGTTGGGTGGCTGGTCACGGGAGGGGACGCCCAGACGAAGCCCGCGGGCGAGGGGGCCGATGCCGTCGCTGCGGGCGAGGCCGGCGAGACTCCGGGCAGGCTGCAGGCCTTTGGCAAGGAGGGCAAAGACCTGGGGCTCTGTCCCCTGAAGCACACCGATGTGAAGACCGACATATCAGGCTTCGTGGCCCGCGTCGAGGTCACCCAGCAGTTCCACAACCCCTTCGACGAACGCATTGAGGCCGTCTACACTTTCCCCCTGTCACAGCGCGCCGCCGTGGATGACATGCTCATGAAGGTGGGCGAGCGGACGATCCGCGGCCAGATCAAGGAGCGTGGGGAGGCCCGTCGCATCTACGAGGCCGCCAAACAGGCGGGACATGTGGCCAGCCTGCTGGATCAAGAGCGTCCCAACATCTTCACCCAGTCCGTGGCCAACATCATGCCCGGGGAGAACGTGGACGTGACCATCCGCTATGTGGAGGTCCTCAAGTTCGAGGATAGCTGGTACGAGTTCAGCTTCCCCACGGTGGTTGGCCCCAGGTACATCCCGGGAGCGGCCACCTCGAAGGTCCCCGATACAGCCCCTGAGAACGAGGGGCGGGTCGTGGAGGTGGCCGGGCCGAAGAAAGGCCCCGATCCCAAGGGCACCGGATGGGCCCCGGACACCGACCAGGTCCCCGACGCTTCGCGCATCACGCCGCCGGTGACGGCGCCGGGCACCCGTGCGGGTCATGACATCTCCATCAGCGTGAGTATCGACGCCGGGGCCAAGCTCAGGGACGTCAAGTCGGTGCTGCACGACGTAACCAAGCAGCACACCGGCAGCGGCGCGCAGGTCACGCTGAAGCAGAAGGCCACCATCCCCAACAAGGACTTCGTCCTGAGGTATACCACCGCCGTCGATGACATCGGCGATGCGGTGTTGACCCATGCCTCGGACAAGGGGCGGTTCTTCACCCTGGTCCTGCAGCCGCCCAAGCGCGTGAGGCCCGAGAAGATCACCGCCAAAGAGATGGTGTTCGTCCTGGACACCTCGGGGTCCATGCGCGGCGATCCCATCGAGAAGGCCAAGGCGACGATGATGTACTGCCTTGACAACCTCAACCCCAAAGACACCTTCAACTTCATCACCTTCTCGGGTAGCACTCACGTGACGTTCCCCAAGCCGGTACCCGCCACCCCGGAGAACATCGGTAAGGTGCAAGAAGTGCTTGCCGCCCAGAAGGGGCGCGGCGGCACAGAGATGATGAAGGCCATCAAGGTCGCCCTGGACCCCTCGGATGCTCAAGAGCACCTGCGGATCGTGTGCTTCATGACCGACGGGTATGTGGGCAATGACATGGCCATCGTCGATGAGATCCAGCGCCACGCCAACGCGAGGGTGTTCTCCTTCGGGATTGGCAACTCGGTCAACCGCTTTCTATTGGACAAGATGGCATCGGCAGGCAGGGGAGAGGCCGATTACGTGCTGCTCAACGCCGAGGAGAAGCAGGTGGCCGAGCGGTTCTACGAGCGCCTGCGCTACCCCGTGCTGACCGACATCGAGCTGGACTGGGGCAGCCTTCCCGTGACCCAGGTGTACCCCGAGCGCATCCCGGACCTGTTCAGCGCCAAGCCGGTGGTTGTGCATGGTCAGGGCATCCGGCAGGCTTCGGGGCAGGTGACACTGCGGGGCAAGGTGGCCGGCAAGCCCTTCGAGCGCACGGTTGATCTGCGCATCCCGGCCCGGCAGCCTGAGCACGAGGTACTTGGGCCGCTATGGGCTCGTGCCAAGATCGAGCACCTGATGAACCAGGACTGGAAGGGGATGCAGGGGGGAAGGCCCCGTGTCGAGATCAAGCAGGCCATCATCGACCTGGGCCTCGAGTTCCGTTTAGTCACCCAGTACACGTCCTTCGTCGCAGTGGAAGAGATGACCGTTACCGAGGGGGACACCACCCGCACCATCGCCGTCCCGGTCGAGATGCCCGACGGCGTCAGTTACGAAGGCGTCTTCGGCACAGGCTTGAAACGGGCGATGTCTGTGCGGGGTCGTCCCGCTATGGCCATGGGCAGGGGGATGGGCATGGGCATGGCAGTGCCTGCAGCCCCGGCAGGCCCACGGGGAGGGCGAGCTCCGGCGGCCAGTCTCGCGCCCAGGGAGCGCCCTGTCGGTGAGCCGGTGGATAGCGCTACAAGCCTGGAGGCGATCAAGGCGCGTCCTGACTCTCGCGTCCGGCTTGACGACAAGTGGGTGCAAGTCAAGGACATGACGCCCGCGCAGAAGCGCCGCTACATCCTGCAGCAGAAGCTGGCGAAGGAGCTGCAGGGGCTGGCCGAGCGGGTCGCCAAAGAGGGCACCGACGGCAACCTCAAGCTCGAAGGTGTCGAGGTGAAGGACGGGGTCGTTGAGTTGAGGATCTGGCTCACCGACGATTCTGCGGAGAGTATCGGGAAGCTGAAGGCCCTGGGCGTGAAGGTGATCGTGCAGGCCAAGGCTGTGAAGATGCTGGTGGGCAAGTTGCCGGTCACGAAGCTCGAGGAAGTCGCCCTGCTCGAGTGCGTTCGCTATATCGAGCCGTCGGCATAGGGCTTGGCGGGCTCGGTTCGCGTCCTCAAAGTCGCGGGCCACTGCCGAGCGGGTGACCAACCTTGGGCGACTCTGGGTACCGATCCTGTATGTGTTTGGTGTGCATTGCTTTGCGCGATAGCGCTACGAACCGTGCCGGTGCCGCAAGCGACCTGAAGGGTCGCGGACGGCACCGGCACATGCCGTTGGCGTCCTCGCCGCCGTTCATCCGATGATGCCAGATCGGCAAGCCACGCGCCGGTCGCACTCGGCAAACGGGTCCGGGGCTGGCCCCGGGCGGGCTTGGGCCGCAGGCCCAAGGGGGTCGCCGTGGGTCGTGTGCCGTAGCTAGCTCGAATGTCGCTCGGTGTCAGCCACAACACGCTGAACAGGTACCCGAGCCTTGCCTTGATGCCACAGAGCGCGCCCGGGAGAGCATGGCCGTCACTCCCGGGCGCGTGTGTCTTCAGGCACGGCCAGGCCCTTCACCTGACGGACGAAGGTCGTGCCGCCCAGGAACACCTTGCCCTTTGAGAACGCGATGCGGCCGGGTGTGGATAACCGGCCGAGGGCGTGTACAGTGGCGCCCGCGGGGTCGATGCGGACCATCGCGCCGCCCATGAAGGTCCACACCATGCCGTCCGGGCCAATGCGGAAGTCCCACGCCTCCTGCTGGTTTGAGCCGATGGCTACCGGCAGCGGACAGGGAAGACTCTTCCTATGGACGACCCGCGGACCCTCTACGTCAACGACGTACAGAATGCTCGCCTGTGGGTTGTCGGGGCTACTGGTCCAGCCCATCACACGACCGCCGCCGACGGCGGCTATGGGGCCCGTTCCCTTGACGCCCGTCACGGGCTCGAGCTTCCCTGTTAGCTCGTCCGTGGCTGTGTCCAGGAAGAAAAGCGCGCCTTGCTCGGGCTTGGGTTTGCCCAGGACCGAATCCTCCACCCGCCGAGTGGACACGACGATGGTGCGCCCGTCATTGGCCGCGGCCATATGGGTCACCTGGTAGTTGCTCAAGGGACGCCACAGCCCACCGGCTTGCTCTGTGTTCGGGTCATACCATGCCAGGCCGCCACATGCGCCGTTGCGGATCCACCGGCCACCGAAGTACACCTTACCGGCGTTGTCCACCGCGGCCGCGTACATCTTGTGAGTGCCTGCAAGCTCCTGGACGCCCATGTACATCAGGCGGCGCGGGTTGGCCGTCTCGGCGTCATCGGGGATTGCCTTGCTGCCGTCGAAGACGCCGGCCGTCCAGGGCTCGTTGGGGTCATACTCATACAAAGGTGAGGTCGGGTACCCGCTCATGTAGATCTTCCCGCCGCTCAGGGCGGTGGCATAGTGGCTGAGGCCGATCTTGCCCAGGTGCTTGCCCTCGCCTTTCACCGGGTCATAGATGAAGTTGCCCTCATAGGCTCCCGCGGTGCCCAGCAGGCGTCCGTCGGGCAGCTCCTGCAGCCGGTAGATGCTGTGCGGGTACAGGGGCACCTGATAGCGGAATCGCCGCCAGCCCAGGTCCTCCGGCTTCGCGCTGGGTGGAGGGTCTTGTGGTGCGCGAGCCTTCCCCTCCTCGGTGCGTACCCATAGCTCGGCAAACCCCTCGACATCAGGCACCGCCAGGCCGGTGTTGATCTGCGGCACGGGTGGCAGGTCGGGCGCGGAACTGTCGGCCACCCAAGGCGGCTTGTCCTTTGCCCGGTCGCGGATGGGGATCGCCTTCCCCTCGTGCAGCCAGTACTCAAGCCGCTCGCCGTCGGTGTCGAGCACCCGGGTTGCCGTGGCCGTGCATCCGTCAGGGCCCTGCTTCACGCTGACGTAGCCGCCGACGGGTTCAGTCTCGACGAGTGTTGCGGACTCCCCGGTCTCGCGGTCGTAGGCCACCAGGTACCAGGGGATTTTCCCGCTGGCGATGTAGATATGGCGGTCATCGGCCCCGCCGGAGTATCCCCAGCAGGCATTGGGCGCATGGCTGGGGCCGATGGGGCCATAGGCGGTCACCTCGAGGGTATCCGGGTCGATCTGCGCCGCCGTGGCCGACCGGTCGGGGTGCTGACCGATGGCGTAGATCATCGCATCCGTGCCCAAAACCAACGGGTGTGTCTCACCCAGTATCTCCTCAGGCATCGCGACGGCGTCGATAGTAAGCTCATTGGTCGCGGGGTCGTAGATGCACAGCTTCTGGCGCAGCCGCCGGTCAAGAATCGAGATGAACAGCCTGCCATCGGGCGCGATGACCGTGGGGCACAGGTGGAAGTTCCAGCCCCTGTCAGTCTGGATATTCTTGACCTGCCCAGAGCCCAAGTCGACGACCACGATGGTGTTGGGGCCACCATAGCTGGGGAAGTACACCTGCAGCAGGTCCCATGTCTTGCCGTCAGGGTTGGGGGCGCGCAAGAGCATTCCCTGGCGGACAGACTTCACCGGCTCGCAGAGGTCTTCCGTCTCGAGCTGTGGCGCCGCCTGGATTAGCTGCTGCAGCTCGCCCTTGTCCATCATCTGCGTATCGAGGGTGGCAGGCTGGGCGTTGCCTGGCAATGGATAGAGCACTGCCAGCCCGGCTGTGATAGCGACGGCTACCGGAAGCCTCATGGGGAACGCTCCTGTCTGATGGCGGCCGGAATCAGCCCTGGCGCTCGAAGCTCAATGTGCCCTCTTTCAGGCGGATGAGGTCGCGCCTGCCGGTGCTGAAGATGATGGAGACCTCGAGCCCGTCCGCTCCACCAAGGCATGCCACCTGCGGCGCGGCCTCATCGGGTCGCAGGGCCACAAGCAGCGTGACAAGCATGGGGTTGACTGCGGTGACATCCGCGCGGAGCACAGGCAGCTTCTCGCGGGCGACGGAGGCGCTGATCTTGAGACCCTCGCTTGGCGCAAGGAAGCGGACCTCGCACACCGCGTTGTTTTGACCGCCCACAACGCGTGCCCGGCCGTTCTGGGGATCAAGCTCGACGCGATTGCCCTCAGCCGAATGCATGAGCCAGGTGAACTCGTGCTCATGCTCGTCCTTTTGGAAATTGTCGACGATAAGCAGGTAGGGCTGAGGCCCTCGGCCGAACAGCAAGTGTCGCCTTGCGTGGGCCATGGGCTGGCGGGTGCGGTAGGCCTCGGTGGCGTCACCCAGGACGTGCACGGCATCGCCCATGTCCTCGAATGTGTCGATTCTGCCCTGTACGGCTCGGGGGCCGCCTTCAGCCGCCTGCCCCAGACCGTCGATGAGCATGGCGTTGTGCTCGCCGGTCTTGCCCCATGTGGGGCCGGGGTCCACGGCAAACCGTTCGCCCCGGGAGTAGAAGGTGAAGGAACTCTCGTCTCCCTGGTTCCAGATGCCGTTGATGCCCTTGCCGCAGGTGAATGTGACGAGGGTGTCCGCCGGACCCCACCCATCGCGCAGGGATGCCTGTCCGCGGGCGAATAGGGCGCTCAGGGGAAGGCCGGCCTGCTCCGGGGCCATGGGGGCAAGCTCTGGGTCGGCCCACAGCACGACGTAGGGTAAAGACGCACCCGATCCCAGCCACGAGGAGGTCCCATAGCTGCCATCGCCCCGCTCGCCCTGGGTCCACAGCCATCCCCACAGGCCCACGGCATCGCGGAACTTGGTGGTGAGATGCAGCACGCCGCCGGCAGGCTTGAGATTGCCGCCACACTGGTTGATGGGCACCACGGCGCCGCCGGTGGGCAGTACTTGCCAGAGCAAGTAATGAGGGATCTTGCGTATCGCGGGGTACTCGTCTAGCAGGTCCGGCCCGCCTGTACGCCGGAGGGCCTCCGCCATGGGCACCACGTTCTGCAGGCCGTAGGCCATGTAGGTGACGCCCTCGTAGGCCGCGCCGGTCTCATCGTGGGAATAGCGCAGGTACCCCCGGACGCGTTCGATAGCCCGGGACAGCCACTGCTCCCTGTCGCCGAGGGTTAAGGCCGCCAGACCCAGCGCGCCGTGGGTGAGGCCGTTCCAGTTGTGGGCCATGCGTCGGGGCTCGTCCTGGCCCCAGAACTCGGTCTGGGAGTTCTCGTATAGCCAGGCCCCGAACTGCTCGACCTCGTCCCGGATCAGCGAGCGCTCGTCGGGACTCATGCATGGCCACAGCCAGTCGTAGCCGATAGCGTATCCGTGCAGGGCATCGCCGACGGCGAGGGCGGAGTTGCGGGCGGCAATATCCTGTACGTCGCTTTGGCGGGCCGCGGCGCATAGGATGGCCCTTGCCTTGTCTAGGTAGCGACTCTCCCCGCCGACATGCCCGGCCATGGCCAGGGTCAGCGTCTGGATGGTGAGGGCTCTGCCCGCAACGGAGCCGTGGAAGTAGTACGGGTCCGTCTTCACGGTCATGAGGACCTCGGCCTTGTCGAGCATGACCCTCCATGCCTTGGCCGCCACACCGGGCTTCCGAGTGTTCTCCCGCAGCCGGGGGAGGTCGTCTGCCGAGAACAGCAGTCGCGGGCGGGTTTGATCGGCCGTTGGCGGAGGCCCGATAGACGCTGCTCCGAGCATTGCGAGAGTGGCGGCGAGGACTGTGCGCATGGCGACTCCTATCCGGCCGGTGGGTTGGGCAATGAATGCGGCCCCAGAGCGCCTATGGCGGGCCGGCGGTGCGTCACCCACAGGATCACGGCATTGGCCCGATGAGGCGATCAACGAGAAAGTCCTCGAAAGCCTCCAGGTCCTTCCATTGCATCGCGCAGTTCACCAGCTTGCCATCCTCATCAATGACGGTGTAGCCGTCGTCGGTGACGCGGATGCCCAGGCGCTCCATCCCCAGCAGGTCCTCGGCGAAGGCCAGGTAGACGGCCACGGTATCGAACAGGGTCGAGCTGGCCACCTCGGGGTTGGCGCCGGTGTCCTTCGCCCAGACGCGGTAGTTGTCGATGACGGCCCTGGCCACCGGGTCCTTGCAGTCGCGGACCTTCTGGTACTTCGCGCCCCTCAAGTGCACAATCCCGCAGGTGTCTAGAGGGGTGATGGTGACATCCCACGGGGCGGTGAAGACCTTCTGGCAGGCGGGTGTGTGGTTCACCACATTGCACTCCGCGGAGATCTCGGGGCTGCCCCCGTAGCCCTTCCGCACGCTGCCATGCATGCCCACAAACCGGGCCTTGTGGGCGATCTCGGGCCGGCGCGAGAGCGCCTCGCCGATGTTTGGCACCGGCCCAATACACACAAGCGTCATCGGCTCCGGCGAGTCCATGATGGTGCTGATGAGCGCATCGACGCCATCTTCATGCACGGTTCCGGGGTAGTCCGCAAGCTCGTAACCCTCGAGCCAGCCGGCCTGCCGCCGGGTCAGTCGTGTGCCGAAGGGCAGGCCCACACCAACCGGGACGTCAGTGCGCCCGGCAATCTGCAGCAGCTTGGCGGCGATCTGCGCCCGGTAGGTCGTGTCGCCCGTGTCGCTGACCACGAGCTTTACGTCCAGTTCCGGGCACTTGAGCATCATGGCCAGGGCCCAAGTATCGTCGATGTCATCGCCAATGTCGGTATCCAGTATGACGGGGATCTTCTTCTTTGGGGCCTTAACCGTGTCCTGATCCATGACTATGCACCGCTCCCTTGATCGTGCCTGCTACTGGTCAGCGCGTTGTGGCGACTTCTCCCGGCTGCACAGAGATTCCTGCCCCGATCCGTGCGCCGGAGGAAACGCGCCAGACAGGTGTTGGAGCTCTTGGCGAAGAAGATGGCGAGACCAAAGACCCCCGCGGCGCTCGCACACGACGCCCGTGATAGTGCCAGACCGCGCCGCAACTGGGTCAGGAGGGCCGAATATGGCGTGCCTGCCGTTTTTCGACTGCAATTGCATGATCGGTACCCGGAAGGTCCGTCACCCCGCCTCCCCTGAGAGGCTGCAAGACTACCTGGATGATTTTGCCTACTACGACATCGCGGCGGCCGTGGCATACCACGCCAATGCCGTCGAATACTCCCAGGACTACGGGAACCGGAAGCTGCTGGATGAGATTGGCGATGACCCGCGACTGGTCCCGCAGTGGGTGGTGTTGCCGCACCACACGGGGGAGATGCCCCCTGCGCCGAAGCTGGTTGATGAGATGCTGTCTCTTGGTGTGCGCTCGGCCAGGCTGTACCCGGATTCCCACGGGACGGGTGTGAGCGCTGAGGTGTGCGGGCCGCTGCTTGAGGAACTCCAGGCCCACCGGATTCCACTGTTCATCGACTACGGCGAGCTCGACATCCCGCAAGCGGCGGAGCTTGCCCGGCGCTATCCGCTCCTGCCCATCGTTCTGTGCGGCCTGTCGTGGCATAGCGACCGTCTTTTATTCGGCTACCTCGAGGGTGCGCCGAATCTACACATCGACACGTGGTCGTATCAGAACCATCGGGGCTATGAGGCCTTCGTGTCGCGCCTGGGGTCGGGCAGGTTGTTGTTCGGGACGAACCTGCCGTACCGGTCCCCCGGTGCGGCCCGGATGATGACCTGCTATGAAGACATCTCTGAAGACGACAGGCGCGGCATCGCGGGGCTGAACCTGCTCAGAATCCTGCGGCAGGTCGATGCCGCCGGTCGGCCTCTACCTGCTCTCGAGGCCCCTCCGGGGCATCCCGATGACGACGTGATCGTCGCCGCTGTGCGAGCCGGGCGGCCCCTGCGTGATGAGTTCGTCCTGGACTGCCACAATCACTTGGGTCATCCGGGGGCCCATGGGATCGACCTGTGTAGCCTGCCCCACAATGACGCCGACGGGCTGATTGGCACCATGGACCGACTTGGCGTGGACATCGCCTGCCCCAGCAGTTGGGCGGGGATCACCTATGCGGGCCCCGATGCCAACGACCACACCCTCGATGCGGCGGCCAGATACCCCGGTCGCCTCCTGCCCTACGGTTGCCTGAATCCGAGCTACCCCGAGCTATTCGAGTCTGAGTTCCAGCGCCTGTTTGTGGGCGAGCGGGTAATGGGCTACAAGCCCGCGCCCTTCCGGCAGGAAGTGCCCCTGACCGACCCGATTCACTTCCCGGTCTACGATTGGGCCACCCGGCATGGCGCCCCCGTACTGTGTGGCGATGGGCCCTTGCGCCTGGCCGAAATCAACGAGCTGGCCCCCAGGTACCCCACCGTACCCTTCATCAACGCCCACAGCGGCTCGAACTATGCCTTTGCCGCCGAGACCGTGCGGACCGGGCTGAAGTACCCCAACGTCTACGCGGAGATCACCTACACACTCATCTGGTACGGTATGATCGAGTACCTCGTCGAGGGGCTTGGGGCCGAGCGCGTGCTCTTCGGCACCGACTGTGTGATGCGCGATGCCGCGCCACAGCTCGGCTGGGTGGCGTGGGCACGGATTCCCCTCCAGGCGAAACGACGCATTCTCGGCCACAACTTCGCGGATGTCCTCAACCTGCCGGCCCATCAACGCACGCCAACGTCATCACGCAACAGCGACGGCTGACGTCGTCGCGCCCTGAGGGACCCGCACCCGCCCGGGGGAGCCCGCTCCCCCAGAACCCTGATCGTGACGCGAAGCGCGCGTCGCGTCACGAAGTACGTGTCTGGCGTGTGCAGCTCCGCACAGGGTCAGTTGGGGGGCTCTATCTGGAGTTGGGACCATGGTAGGGCATGAGTGCCGTCAGGAAGAGGCCGAAAGGCCTGGGTGGCACTGGTCCCAATGCCATCCCGCACACGCGGGAGGGCAGAGGACCAGTGGTCGTGGGCTTTCGTCTCACGCGTCGACGCCGGGCCAAAGGGCAAACGACGCACTGGTCCTCTCCTTTGCCCCAGACGGCGGGGCTCAGTCGGGGGACCAGTGGCACCCATTACCTTCATGCGCATGGCTGCGTTGGGCGCGGGCTACTTGTCTTCCTTCGGCGGCTGGAGGGCCTGAAACTGGGCCGTCAACTCTTGCATCCGCAAGTGCAGCCCATCCTCGTCCAGGGCGGGCTGTCCCGCCTGCCCGGCCGCCGCCTCATTGGCCTGGCGCAGTGTCTGCACAACATCGGGCTGGGCCTCAGGTCTGAGAACGGGCTCATGAACCGGCTTCCCCCATTCGTCCCATGTCCAGGCCAGGGAGATCGGGATCCCCATCTCCCGCATGGCCGCGAGCAGAATGCCGAAGGCCTTCACGGCCGCCGGACTGTCGTAGACCGGCTCACCGAAAACGCCCCCCGAGGCCCCAATTTCTCCCACGTACACAGGCTTGCCGATGCTGTCCGCGGCGAGTTTGAAGTTGAGCATGCGTTCGAACTCGGACCCATACGTATGCAGGCTGATGACGTCGACGGGGTCCGGCGAGACAAGCCGAAGGTAGTCCGCCGCCTGCTCGGGGGTATCCTGGGTCCAGTCCATCTTGTCGGTCTTGCGGATGGAGCCCAGCCACAGGTGCCAGGCCGCCGGTCGGGGGGCGGAGAAGCCCGTGCCGACGAGGCGGTCAGGGTCGATGGATTTGATGAAGCGTGCCAGGTCGCGGGTGAGGGCCGCCAACTCGTCGGAAGAGTAGTTGTTGCGGCCATCGCGGATGATGGGGCCCTTGACGATATGCGGCGCGGGCTTGTCCAGGTGCGGACTCAGGCAGCCCTTGTCGGCGAACATGGGCCGAAGATCCGCGCTCAGATTCGATTCGTTTGTCAACTCCCACAGCAGGACCGTATCTCGCTGTCGGTATCGTGACACGAGGTCTTCGACCCACTTGTCCAGCATCTGGCGGCTCTGTGAGCGCGAGTCGGTGAACAGGTCGGTCAGCGATTCGTGGGCCAGGTCGGCCCAGCCGCCAAGGTGCCAGGCGATGGTGAGAACTACGCGAATGCCGTAGCGGTCGCAGTCGTCCAGCATGGCGTCGAAGGCCTGCCAGAAGGCCTGGCGCACCTGTGGGTCTTCATGTAGGTACGTGCGCTCGATCTGCGCGGGCCAAAAGCCGCTGGCCCGAACCCGGATCACACTCACGCCCAGGTCGGCCAGTCCCTTGAGCGATTGCTCCGCGGCCGCTCGCGCCTCATCGGCCCGCTCCGCCGTGCTCCCCAGCAGGTCGGCCATGTACTGATCCAGCAGCTCATGCTTGTTCACGCCGACAGCGGCAAAGGGCTCGTCATCGTATATCAGCAGGGCGCCCTGTCGGGTAAGGGGCACTCCCGGTAGCCATTCAAAGGCCCTCGCCGACGCGCTTCCCAGCAGCAAAGCGCCAAGGACAAACAGGGCTAGACGCATGATGCACCTCCGACCTCTTGTCCCGCGTGCAAACTGGGCCACGGGTATTTGTGTCGCCGGACTGCATATTGGCCGGTTGATGCCTGAGGTCCTCTGCCTTCGCGCGGGTCCGTGAAGAATCGGGGGG
>Ga0272441_10009740_pt1 | contig 14745 bp, 12 predicted proteins | sample SSMProp6N_FD_193582 | JGI IMG/M metagenome (GOLD analysis project Ga0272441, IMG submission 193582) | Marine sediment archaeal communities from Little Sippewissett salt marsh, Falmouth, MA, United States - SSM-Prop-6N | ecosystem: Environmental > Aquatic > Marine > Wetlands > Sediment ... | reverse complement strand
CTGGGCCCGGCGGGTGTGCGGCGTCTCGCGCAGCATCCGGACCACCTCCGCCACCTGGTCGATCGGCTCGGCCACGCCCGGCACGCGGTACGCCCGCAGCCGCTCGTGGTACGTGTACTCCCACTTCCCCTCCTCGGGGGCGATCCAGTGATCGTGCACGCCGTACAGCACCTCCGCCCGGTACACCTCCAGGTCCTCCAGGCCGGCCGGCATCGCCTTATGGATGCGGGGCTCCGCCAGCGGGTCGGTCACGTGGATGAGGCAGGCGACGTCGCGGCTCTCGGGGTCGCCCGGCTTGTCGTACTGCGTCTTGAACCGCGCGCCCTCCTCCCAGCACCGGCGGACGGCGGTCTCCCACGCCTCCGGCAGCGTGCGGGCGACGACGTGGATCGATTTCATGGAGCCTCCGATGCTGTGGCTCTGGGTGGATCGGCTAAGCCGAGCGCGGCGGGTCTCCGCACCCGCCGCGCAGCGTACCCGCGGCGCGGGCCGATTGTAGACGCCCCACCCCGCCCCGGCAAGACGAATCGCGCCTTGCCCGTTGAGCCGTCGACCGCAGGTCGACGGTCTTTCGAACGGCCGGCGACGTGCCGTCGCCGGCTCAACGCACGGCACCGCGCTCTCACGGCCGCGCCGAAAAACCTTTGCCCCGCCCTGCCCGCGCGGCATAATCGCCGGCGCACCGCCATCCATCGGGGGGACAACCTATGGCTGAGCCATCCACCGCGCCGGACTCGGGCTCCCAACCGACGAGCCGGCCCAAGGGCCGCCGCCTCGCCATCGTCAGCATCATCTGCGGGGGCCTGGGCGTCGCGACGTGCGGCGTGTCGGCCGTCCTCGGGGTAATTCTCGGTATCCTGGCGCTGGTGAAGTGCGGCCAGGGCCCCGCCGCCGAGCGCGCCCGCACCCTGGCCATCATCGGCATCGCCGTCTCGGCCGTTATGCTCTCCATAGGACCTGCCGTCGGCCTGCCGTTTCTCGGGATGCTCGTCTTCTTCCGGGACGAAATCAAGGCATGGGTCACCGACGTGGGGGGCGTGGCCGTCGAGGAAAAGCAAGACGACTTCTTCAACGAACCCACGGAGCGCCCCGCCCCGCTGCCGCTGCGCCTCTGCCCGGCGGCACATCATCGGCGGTGCGCCGATGCGTTTTCGCCCTGAATACGCTACCCTTCGGCGGCGTATACGCGGGCAACGACACAAACGGCCACGAAAGGAGCCTGCCATGACGTCATCGCCCACCCCGCCGGCGCCCGGCTATCCGCCCCAGCCTCCCACGGACGCCAAACCGCCCGGCAAGGGCCTCGCCGTCGCCAGCCTCGTCCTGGGCATCCTCGGACCGTGCACGCTGGGGCTCGGAAGCCTCATCGGCATCATCCTGGGCATCGTCGCCCTCGTCAAGATAAGCAACGCGGGGGCGGCCAGCGGCAAGGGCCTCGCCGTCGCCGGGCTGGTCGTCTCCGGCATCACCCTCCTGCTGCTGCCCGTGGTGGGCATCGTAGTGGCCATCGCCATGCCCGCGTTCGTCAGCGCCCGTGGACACGCCCAGCAGACGGTGTTCCTGAACAACTTCAAGCAACTGTACGTGGCGACCATGACGTACACGGTCGAGCAGGACCACCGCTTGCCGCCCCCGGAGTCGTGGATGGAGAAACTCCAAAACCGAGGCATGCTCCCCGACATCGAACGCGTGACCCAGGCGCCCGGCGAGGCCGAGGCCGGCCGGGCCGTCGCCATGAACGCCGCCCTCGGGGGCCGACGCATGCACGAGGTGCGGCAGCCGTCGCGGACGGTCCTCTTCTTCGAGTGCGCCCCCGGCGCCCCGCCCGCCGGCGGCCCGGAACTCCTGCCGGACGAACCCCGCTACCCGCGCGGCTACGTCGTCGCCTTCGTTGATGGTCACGTCGAGACCGTGCGGCCGGAGGAGGTGGGCAATCTCGCCTGGGAACCCGGAGGTCCATAACCGTGAGCGAGGCGCACGAGCCCGAGCCTGAGGCCAACCGCGACGGCGGCGAGGCGGCGCCCAGGCCGCGGTACAGTCGCCTGGCCATCGCCGCCTTCGTGGTCGTCGTACTCGGCTTCGTGCCGGTTCCCGTCGCTATTGCATTCTCAAGCCTCCTGTCCCTTGGTTTCGCAATGCTCCTGTGGGCGGTGGGTCTCGGCTTAGCCATCGGGGCTATCGCTGATATTCGCAAGAGTGGGGGCAGGTACCGCGGCTATGCCTTGGCCTCGCTCGCTGCGGTCCTTTCCGGGCTCCCTTTGCTCCATCTTTCCATATCACCACCTGGATGCCCTGACCCACATTGGCAACGAATTGCGAGCACAATGAATCTCGAGCAACTGTCCAGGGCCGCCCTATCCTACGCCAGCGACCACGACGGGCAGTTTCCGCCCGCTGCCTCCTGGCTCGAGGCGTTACAGTCCGAAGACTATCTCTTGCCTACGAACGAACTGGTCAACGACCCGCGGGACCCCGACGCCGGCCGGATGGTCGCGATGAACGCGGCCCTTGCCGGCCGCCGCATCGACCAGATTCCAGACCGTAAGCGCACCGTCCTGCTCTTCGAGTGCCGGCCCGGCGCCTTGCTCGCGGGCGGGCCGGAACTCCTGCCGGCCGAACCCCGATACCGCGGCGGCTACGTCATCGCCTTCCTCTCCGGGCACACCGAATGCGTCCCGCGGGAGGAGGTGGGCGATCTCGTCTGGGAACCGCCTTCGCCCTGACCCTACGGATGGGGTGCCGCCAGGCGCCCGGCCTCAACGGGTGGGGGCAAATCCGTTCTCTGGGAACCTTCCCACCCGCCGCGCGACCCAAGTACCGTAACCGGAAGAGGTCGGCGTATGTGATGGTGTTCCTTTGGCGTCGCGGAGCGACGCTGAGAGGGTAGCCCCGGCCGCAAGGCCGGGGGCAACGTCGCGCGAACCCGCGCGAAAGCCCCGCCAGGGGCGTAAGAACCTCGCAAGTGCAGGGACGGTAGCGCGACGCCGGGCGATGCCCTCTTTCGCCCCGCCGGGGCTCAGACAACGGGGATGGCCAACCGCCCCCCGGACTCGCGTCCGGGGCTACCGTCTTGCGCCGCCTCCGGCGGCTGAAGCCAGCGGCCCGGACCTCCTGCCGTCCGAACCCCGCTACCCCAACGGCTACGTCATCGCCTTCCTCGACGGGCACACCGAATGCGTCCCGCGGGAGGAGGTGGGCGATCTCGTCTGGGAACCGCCTTCGCCCTGACCCTACGGATGGGGTGCCGCCAGGCGCCCGGCCTCAACGGGTGGGGGGTAAATCCGTTTTTTCTCCCGGATTCTCCTTGACGCCCGACGCCGGCGGGCGAGAATGACACCTGCAGGAAGTGGCCGTGTCACCGTCGCTCCGGAATGGCTCGGCAAAGGCTCCGGTGGTGTTCGGGTCGGAGCCGTCGGTCCCGGGGGTCCACGTCGTGAAACCGTCGGTCGCACCCCGAAACGGGTGCTGACCAGCCGCACGTCCATCGCCCCGGACGGACCACGAAAAGGAGCCAGACATGAGCGACGCCCCTCCTCCTCCTCCCCCCGAGCAGCCGCCCCAGCCGCCAGCGCCCCAGCCGCCAGCCGCCCCGGCGGGCGGCGGGACGAACGGCCTGGCCATCGCCAGCCTCATTATGGGGATCGTCGGCATCCTCGGCCTGATCGGCTGCTTCGGCGGCGTGGTCGGCATTCCGGCGGTCATCTGCGGTCACATGGCCCTCGGCCGGATCAAGCGGTCCGGACAGGGTGGGCGCGGCATAGCCATCGCCGGCCTCGTCCTGGGTTATCTGGCCATCGCCGCCATGATCATCGGCCTCCTCACCGTCGGTGCGGCCTTCATCGTCGGTTCCTCCGAGATCGAAGAGCAGATGCTGCAGATGCAGGAGTCCATGCCGTCGGAGATGCCCGTGCCGAGCGGAGGTTCCGGCATGTAGGCGCCCATCCGCGCGATCGCGGGCGCCACGGCGCTGCTGCGCCCTGGGTGTACCTCCGCTGAATCGTGTACGCTGCCCGCTACGGCAGCGCAGGCATGGTGAGCAGCAGTCGTCCGCCGCTTTGCCACTCGGCGTCAGGCACTTTTCTGCCACTTTGAAAGGTGCCTGACGCCGTTGCCGTTTGTCATGGACGCGCCGGGCACGGCAAAGGTGCCAGGCACCTGTAAAGTTGGATCGTTGTCTACGAGCTTCGCGCAGTTCCGGCAGAGGCAGCTGCCATTCTCGATGGACCTGCGATCCTCAGCAGATAGACTGGGCTCATACCTAAGCCCACGTGGAGATGCCGCTGTAATATGGGAAGCAACGCCAATGCGAACCGTCTTCATGTGATCATCGCGCGGACCGGAAGTTGGCTAGCGGCAACTCGGATTCGAGCAGCGCATGCCAGGCCGCTTGGCGAGTACGTCCTTCGTGCCGGGCAAGAAGTCGTCGCGGTTGTCTTTAGGCAGCGTCGGCATGCTTGGGTCGCCCTAGCGGCGAATACACCGGGTCGATCCCCAAACGGGGGAGAGGCCGGTCCGCCGCCGCGCTGAGACCGGACGGCGGTGGGTAGAGATCGGCGTTGCGGAGCAGGATATCCAGCGGGCTCAATCCCGCTTGGGTCGCACGAAACGCAACGCCTTGATCTCCAACGGTTCCAGGTCCGGTTCCCATCGCCCGGGCCGAACAAGCCGCTTGTCGGCGGGTTCGAACAGATTCTCCGCCACGATCGGCGTGCGCGGCAGACCTTGCACCTCCACGCGCACGGGCTTGTTCGACGAATTGGCGAGGAAGAGGTAGCGATCTTTGCCGAGGGCTACGTCCAGAATCGAGACGGAAGGGAACGTCGCGGGTTTCTCGCGTGCGGTGGTGACCTGTGACGGGCCACGAATGACACGCACCCGGATGTCGTTGCGACGCTCGCCGAAAAGGAAGACCTGTCCGAGATTGAGTGGGCCGTTGAGTTCCCCGACGCACTCGGCGTACGCCTGATAGTAGCGATCGAAGGCCGGGAACTTCGGACGCCGCCAGCCGGAGAAAACCATGATGCCTTTGGCACCGGTCATCAGGCTCAGATACACGTCATGCCGCACCCACCGGGGAATCATCGGCAGGAGCTGTTCCGCTGGCTGCTGGAACATCTCCGGCACGGCGATGGGAATGGCCGACCGGTTGGCTTGCTCGATCGCTTTGGTTTCCTGCTCGATCGTCCACCGCACCCAGACTCGGCTTTCACGCTGCTTCGAGTAGTTCGTGTACATGCCCTTGCCGCAGATGTCGAGGTGTTTGACGGTGTGGGCCAGGTCTGCGGCATTGAGGTGGCCGGGATCGTACATCCACACGGGCCGCTTGAGCGGGTCCGCCTGCCGGATCGCCTTCGCAGCCGCCTCCAGGTACGTCATCTCGTTCTTGCGCCAGTGCCGCAGTTCCTCGGGCGCCAGGTACCACCAGGCGATTTCCGAATGGCCGGCGACGGCCTTGACTTGCTCGCGAATCCGCCGACGGATCTCCTCGGGAGTCAGCTCGAGCGGCTGCTTGTCATGGAACTTCATCGGCAGCGAGATCGTGTAGGTGCATTTCAGACCGTGCTTCTTGGCCGCGTCGATGTTCTCTTGGCGACCGTAAGGGCCGATCAGGGTCAGACCTTTCGGCTTATCCCGCCCCAGGTTCAGCCCGTAAAAGCCCACAGGGAAGATGCGGCCCTGGGGAAAGATCTTGTCGCCGTTGTACTTCCGGGCCAGATCAGGCGCCGGGCGGAAGAACGCGTCCCAAACGGTCTCCGCGGCCGAGGCGGTCGTTACCAGTCCGGCAAGAACAACGCCCAAGATCGCCAGTCGTCTGGTGCTCCGCATTTCTTTCCTGTTCCTGATTGTGGTTCCCTACGGCGAACGCTCTCGATTCGACCTCAGCGTCGCACGAGCCAGCAGCCGGTCAGTTGGTCGTGCAGTCCACGAGGGGTCGTCATCCGGGAAATCCAGGGTAAAGGCGTCAAAGGTGCCTGGCGCCTTTGCGTTTGTCCTTGCCTCGCCGGCCAAGTTCACCCGCCCAGCCCAACGGGCGAAGGCAGGCCCGGCGGCTAACTGTGGCGTGCCCTGCGCCTTTACCGTTGTGGTTTGCCGTCCGCCTGTTGCCTGTTGCCCGCCGCAAGCGCGCTTTTAATTCATATGGCCGTTCCTCCATGGACCGAAAAAAGCCGACAATTCCGAGTGTGTTTTCGCGCGTTTGCGCGCGTTTCGATCAAAAGTCATCAAAAAGTCGCGCGTTTTGCCTTACCCATTTTAACATTTGGGCACTGAATCGTCCCTGGAGCGTCAGAATCGACGATTCGGGTTCCGAAAACGCGCGATTTCGGGGGGCGCGCGAAAACGCGTTTTCCTAAAATATCGATCGCGCCGCGCGCTGGAGCCGCAGCACGCCGCGGCCTACGCGCGCTTCGCCCCAGGCGATCAGAGAAGAATCGCCTCCTTCTTCGCGTCGAAACGGGCCGTCTTCCCCTCTTTCAGGCTCAGCATCCCCATAATCATGGCCGTCTGGACGCCGTACTGAAGGCTCATGGGCGAGTTGAGGTCGCCCGGCCGGCCCTTGCGGATGCACTCGATGAGGTTCTGCCAGTGGTCGGCCTGGTTCTCGCCGTGCTCAATGGGAATCCGCTGCCGCTCCTTGCCCTTGGCCCCCTGGGCCGGCGCGAAGACGATCTCCTTGCCCTGGACCGTCAGCGACCCTTCCCATCCGCGGATGGTGGGAATGCGGCCGCCGGCGCCGCGGCCGGGGTAGGTGGGATCGTTGTTGCCCTGCGTGCCCAGGACCGCCACGGTCGCCTTCTCCGGCACGTCGATGAGGGTGTTGAAGGTGTCCGGCACGGTCCGCGGCGGCTCTGGGTACCGGAACATCCCGCCCGTGGCGACCACGGTTTCGGGGAACCCGAGGCCCATGACGTGCCACACGGGCGTCAGCGAGTGGGGGAAGAGGTCGGTCGACGGTCCACCGGCGTACTCCTCGTAGAGCCGCCATCGGAAGAAGCGACTGACGTCGAAGTCGCAGGTCGGCGAGTCGCCGAGAAAGGCCTCCCAGTCGAGGTCCTTGCCGGGCTTGGCATTCGGGTCGTCGACGTGCATGCCGCGCTCGCCCCAGTCACCGACGCGGAAGTAGCCGCAGTCGGCGTGGATGAGCCGGCCGATGAGCCCCTTGGCCACCAGGTCGTGCATCTGGTGCCAGGCGGCGTCGCTCATGCCCTGCGTGCCGGCCTGGACGCACCGGCCGCTGTCGGCGACCGTATGGACCATCTGCTTCAGGAGGTCGAACTGCCGCCAGTGCGTCACCGGCTTCTCGCAATAGACGTCCTTGCCGGCCTTGACGGCATCGATGGTCTGCCGGGCGTGGTGGTGGTCGGGCGTGGCGATACAGACGATGTCGACGTTCTTGTCGCGCAGCAGGTCGCGGTAGTCGGTGTACCCCGCCCCGCCGTAGGCCTTGACGGCCCGGTCGAGGCGGGGGCGGTAGACGTCACAGAAGGCCACGTGGTCGACGGGCACCTTGCGGGCCTCGCGCAGGTGCTTGACGATCTGCATGTGGGAGCCCGCCCGGCCGCCGCAGCCGATGAACCCGACGCCGAGGCGGTCGCCGGCCTCCTCGGCGCCGACAGCGGGCCCGGCGAAGGCCCCGGTCATGGCGGCCGCCGAGACGGCCGAGGCCGTCTTCAGGAACTGCCGACGGGTGCCGTCGGCGGAACGGAACGCAGACTTCGGCTGCGATGACATGGACGGTCCTCCTCCTGGGTCACAAGTGGACAGGGCACGGCGCAAGGGCGCCTCTCTCAGGCCAAACCCTTCGCGCGGCCCTCGGTGGCGGCAAGAAAAACGCCGGCCGATCGGCCGGCGGAGGGAACATGGTGGGCAGGGCCGGAGTCGAACCGGCGACACCCGCATTTTCAGTGCGGTGCTCTACCACCTGAGCTACCTACCCACGCGGGCAACGCCATCACTGTACCCGCGCTGCGGGGGCTTGTCAAGGTGCCTGCACGTCAGAATCCGGCAGGCGGCGCCGTTGCTTGCCGACACTTATGGTTCCCGGCGTTTCGCCATAGCTCAACGCCGGGCGTGCAACAAACCCCTACCGCCCGATGTCGGGCATGGGAGCGGGCGGTTCGGCGGGCTCGGGCTCGGTTTCCTCCCCTTCCTCGCCTTCCTTCGACGGTTTCTCGACCGGCTTGACGACCACGTTCATGCGGTTGCGGATGGAGAGGGTTTCCAGCAGATCCACGACGGCCTGACCGGCCATCTGCTGCGACACCCGCTGGACGAGCAACGGCCGGAACATCTCGTACCCCTGCTCGCGGGGGGCCTTGCGGCCGACGACTTCCGCCACGACAACCATCCTCTTGGCGCCGAGGGTGACGAGCGTCCGCTCCCGGCCCTCGTCGACCATCTCGAAACACTCCTCGACCACAGCGGAGCTGGAGCCGACCTCCGGCAGGGCGGGCGGGAACGAGAGCCAGCGGCCGCCGTACGGCACGTAGCGCTTCCGGGGGAAGAACTCGCTCGTGACGGTCTCGACGTCGGCGGCCTTGGCGGCCTCGTCGAGGCCCTTCTCGGCGGCGGCTTCGAGGAGTTTTCTGGCCCGCTCGCGGACGAAGCGAAACGCCTCCGCCCGCCGCACGTCCTCGACGACGGCGCTGCGGACCTCGTCCAGGTCCTTCGGCTCGCGGCTGGGAACCGCATCGGTCACGCGGAAGGCGTACGCCTTGCCGTCGGCACCCGTGTACACCTCGCTGACTTCGTCGACGGCGAGGCGGGCCTTTTCGGGGCCGACGAGTTCGACGACGCTGAGGGCGGCTTGCGGCACGGCCGTGTTGCCGCGCGTCGCGGCGCCGAGGCCCTCGACCTCGGCCAGTTGCTCGGCGGTCAACAGGTCCGGGACGCAGACGTACCGGACCCGCTTGCCGTCGGCGAAGATGCGGAGGTCGATCCCCTTCTGCTTGGTGGCGATTTCGCCGACGAGGCCGGCCAGGTGGTTGTGGGCGAGGGTTTCGGCCTGGCGGCGGACGAGGCGCTGGCGGATTTCGTCGCGGACCTCCGAAAGGGGCCGATACTGTTTCTCCTCGGCTTCGGGCGCCTTCTCGGCATCCTCTGCGTCGGCGTCCTTCTCCGGGTCCTGCTCGTCGGCGTCGTCCGCCTCGGGTTCGTCTTCGACGAGGAACTCGGTATCCTTGTGGTCCTCGTAGTATGCGTTGACGTCCGCGTCGGTAACGGCCTCGGCGGCCTCGTCCTCGAAGTCGGCCGGGTCGGCCGCGAGGTACTCGACGGCCACCTTCGGCGGGATGCGGTACCCGATGCCGTCAGGTCCCCGCCCGGGCAGATACGCCTTGCACGCATTGAACAACTCGCGGACCTTGTCCTCCGGCGCCTGGCCGACGTCATCGAGCGCGTCGTCGGCCGTGAAAACGGCCATGCGGACCTTGAGGCGGGCGTCCTGCTCGGCGTAGGCCCGGCGCAGTTCCGGCTCCACCGCCACGCCGCACGTCTCGAAGAGGTACCGGATGTAGGCGGCGAGGGTCATGTCGGAGGCCAGGCCGTCCATGAGGAAATCGCGACGGCCGTGCGCCTCCCGGGCCACGGTATTCGTGATGTCCTGGTTCGACAGGCCGAGCGCGCGGAGCCGCTCGAGCCGGGCCTCGACCTCGCCGTGCGGCACGCGGAACCCGTAGCGGTGGGCTTCCTCGTACAGGGCCAGCCACGCCATGGCCGTGGCGCGGTCCAGGGCCTCCGGATCCTCGAGTTGCTGGGCGAGGATCGGCCAGGCCGACTCCTCCATCGTCGCTTGGTAAAGGCGCATGGCGGCGTCGCGGTCGGCGGCCTGTCGGACGAGGATCTGGTACCACAACTGGGAGACTTCTCCCGCCATGCGGAGTCCGGCGGCGAAGCGGCCGAGTTCGCCGGCGTCGATCTCCCGGCCGTCGATGCTGCCGACGACCTCACCTCCCGGCCCGCCGCCGAAAAGGGTGGCCAGGAACATCTGGAACCGGTCGCTGGAGAACACGCCCCAGCCGACCATGCCGATGACGGCCACGAACACCAGAATCATGAACCACTTCCGATGCTTCCGGAAAAACCGCAGTGCCATCCGCGTTACCTTTCACCTGTGCCCATGCGGGCTTTGCCCTCTTCCTCGATGGAAAAGGGCATACACCACCCGCCCAATCCGGCGTGGAAGGGCCATAGCCTAGGCAGGCGACGGCCCGTTTGCAACCCTAAACGGCCCCGAGCCGCGAACGTGAGTTTGCCGGTATCTTCATCTGGGCGCGATCCACGGCTTGCGAAGCCCGCGCTGAGACTCGAAAGTACCCCGCCGCTTCCGCGGCGGGCTCGAACGGCGCACGCGGGCGGGCTCGAACGGCGGGTGCCGAAAGTCGTTCACGGCGAGATTCTTCGCTCGCTGCGCTCGCTCAGAATGACAGACTCACGTCTGCGCTTCGACCGGCCGGAGGCGGCTGACCTGGACCAGGGCGTTCTCGGTGGCCAGTTCCGGATGGACGTACCGGCGGACGTGCGTCTGGCCGTCGCAGAGCAGCCCGACGGCCCGGGCCCACGCGTCGGGGGACCATCGGGCCAGGGCCTCGATGACCGGCCGCTGATCGGCGTTGACGAGCCGGTCGGCCCCGTCGCCGCCGGCCGAGAGGTTGGCAGCATCACCGAACGCCGACGCCACAGCCGCCAGCGCCAGGCGGGCGGTGCGGCGTCGGACGGCGTTGGCCTCGGCGCTCTTCGGCTTGGCGCCTTCCTGCTTCGCGAGGGCCTTGCCCCAATCGACGACGGCTTCGGCCATGTCGAGGGCGGCGGCGGGCCCGGCGTCCGGCAGGCGGCCGAGGAGCGTCCGTTTCAGGTCCCAGAGGCCCGTGCCGACGAGGGCGGCGGCCCGTTCGATGGACCCGCCCGCGAAGCGGCAGACGAACGCCACCTCCTCGTCCGACGGGGCGGGTCGCGGCGCCGTCGTCTTGCCCTTCGCCCCCTCCGCCTCCTCGGCCCGGCGGGCGAGGACCTCGCGGACCTTCGCCGCCACGAACGGCTCCGGCAGCGGCCGGAACCGGACCCACTGGCACCGCGACAGGATGGTCCCCGGCAGGCGCGACACGTCCGCACACAGCAGCACGAGGACGGCGTGCGGCGAGGGCTCTTCCAGCGTCTTCAGGAGGGCGTTGGCGGCATTGCGATTCAGAAACTCTGCATCGTCCACGACGGTGACCGTGCGGTCGGCCTCCATCGGCGTCAGCGCGGCCGACTCGTTCACCGTCGTGGTAAGCCACGACGGCGTGCCGTCGGAGCCTCCACTCTTCCGGGCCACCAGGCCAAGTCGGAAGTCGTTCCGGTCCGGCTCCTTGCGGAACCAGTAGAGGTCCGGATGCGCGCCGCGGTCGGTGCGGACGCAGGCGTCGCAGGCGTCGCACGGGTCGAGGGCGTCGGCGTCGCCGGGCTTGCCGCGGGGCGAGGCGCAGAAGAGGAGTTTCGCGAGTTCGCGGGCGGCCAGGCCCTTCCCCACGCCGCGCGGGCCGACGAAGAGATAGGCGTGCGGCATGCGGTCGTGGGCGACGGCGGCCCGGAGCATCCGGACGGCCGCCGGCTGGTATTGGACGGCGTCAAAGGACACGGGCGACGGCCTCCCAGACGGCGTCGGCGACCTCGTCGGGCGGTCGGGCGGCGTCGACGACGGCGAACGCCTCCGGCCGCTCGCGGGCCATCGTCAGGAACCCCTGCCGGACCCGCTCGTGGTACTCGGGCGGCTTGGCCTCGATGCGGTCCCGCTCGCCGCGCAGGCGCCCGAAGCCGTCGGCGACCGGCACGTCGAGGATGACGGTGAGGTCCGGCTCCAGGTCAACGCAGGCGGTGCGGCCGAGGTCCCAGATGAGGTCCGGGTCGATGCCGCCCGCGTACCCCTGGTAGGCGGCGGTGGCGGCAACGAACCGATCGCTGACGACCACGAGGCCCACCTCCAGGGCCGGACGGACGATGCGGGCCACCATCTCGGCCCGGCTGGCCATGTACAGGAACACCTCGGTCCGGGCGTTCATCTCCGGGAGGGCGGGGTCGAGGAGGACCTCGCGGATCCGCTCGGAGACGGGCGTGGAGCCGGGGTCGCGGACGGCGGTGGCCTGGCGACCGGCCTCGCGCAGACGGTGGACGAGCCGGTCGACCTGGGTGGTCTTTCCGGCGCCTTCCGGCCCGTCGAGCACGATGAAACGGCCGGCGTCTGCGTCGCTCACATCACTCCCCGGTATCGATGCGGCACAGGAGGCCGCCGACCTCGATTTCCTGGTCCTCCTGGGCGATGAGTTCCTTGACTTCGCCGCCGACGGGACTCGGCACGTCGAAGGTGGCCTTGTCGGTCAGCATCTGGAGGAGTTCGTCGCCCTCCTCAACGGTTTCCCCTTCCTCGACGTACCAAAAGGCGACGGTGGCGGCATTGCCGGCCTCCTCGCCCAAATCAGGCAGTTTGACGTCTTCCACGGCCATGCGGAATCCTCCATGTGAAGATGCACGTCGTTCGGACGGCGCGCGGCGGGCCTCCCGGCCCGCTGCGTTTCCTGTCGGTCGGCGCGGTGGCCCGGGCGGACCACCGCGCGGAATACGCGGCGTTCAGTCCGTCGTCGTCGCCTCGGCGAAGACCTCCTCGGCCCGGTAACTGCTTCGGACGAACGGGCCGGCGGCGACGGCGGCAAACCCCAGGCCGCGCGCCTCCGCCTCCCATGCCTCGAACTCGGCCGGCTCGACGAACCGGGCGACCGGCACGTGCTGCTTCGACGGGGCCAGGTACTGGCCGATGGTCAGCATCTGGCAGCCGGCGTCGCGGAGGTCGGCCAGGACGGTGCGGATCTCGTCGGGCGTTTCGCCGAGGCCGACCATCAGGCCGCTCTTGGTCCGGCGGGGACGGTCCGCCTGGGCAGCCGTTTCCCGCAGCATTCTATCGGCTGCCGCCAGCACCGCCAGACTCTGCCGATAGTCCGCCTCCGGCCGGACCGTCGGGTACAGGCGCGGTACGGTCTCGACGTTGTGGTTGAAGACGTCCGGGCCGGCGTCGCAAACGGTCCGGACGGCGTCGCGGTCGCCCTGGAAGTCGGGGACGAGGACCTCGATGACGGCCTCCGGCAGGCGCCGGCGGACGGCGCCGATGGTGCGGGCGAAGTGCCCCGCCCCGCCGTCCGGCAGGTCGTCGCGCGTCACGCTCGTCACGACCACGTGCCGGAGACCCATGCGGGCGGCGGCCTCGGCCACGGCGTCCGGTTCCTCCCGGCGTGGCGGGCCGGACGGCCCCGTCGGGACGGCACAGAAGCGGCACGAGCGGGTGCAGGCGTTGCCGAGGATCATGAAGGTGGCCGTCCCACGGGCGAAACACTCCGGCAGGTTCGGGCAGTGGGCGCTGGCGCAGACGGTTTCGAGGTCCAGTTCCTGGAGCAGCGCGCGGACGGCGGCGGCCTCCCCCGCGCTGGGCACGCGTTTTCGCAGCCAGGGCGGGAACGGGGACCGGCCGGCCCGTGGTTTGTCGCCGCAGTGGGGCATGGGGTTCCTCTATCGTCGAGCCCCTCACGATGTTATTTCGAGCGAGGCCCGCCGGGGCCCCTACGCTGTCATTTCGAGCGAGCGCAGCGAGTCGAGAAATCTCGTCGTTGGGCCCAAAAGCGAGATTCCTCCGCTCGCCGTCGCTACGCGACGGCTCGGTCGGAATGACATCGTGAGGGGGCCTGCCCTCAGGTCGAGACCTTCGGCACCTCGCCCGCGCGGGCGCCGTCGAAGCCAAAGACCTCGGCCATGCATTCTACAAGATGCGGTTTGACTTCGGCAACCGAGACCTCGCGCCCGAGCGCCCGCGCCAGGGTCGTCACGCCGTAGTCGCGGATGCCGCACGGCACGATGAGGCCGAACGCATCGAGACACTCCGCCACGTTTACGGCGATGCCGTGCCAGGTGACCCACCGCCGGATGGCGACGCCGATGGCGGCGACCTTCTCGGGGCCGAGCCAGACGCCGGTCATGCCCTCGGCCCGTCTGCCCTCCAGGCCGAAGCGGGCCAAGGTGCGAATGAGGACCTCCTCCAGGTCGCGGAGGTACCGGCGGACGTCCCGCCCGTGCAGGTCCAGCCGCAGAATCGGGTACGCGACGAGTTGTCCCGGCCCGTGCCAGGTGACGTCACCGCCGCGGGCGGACTCGTGGACCTCGACGCCCATGGCCTGGAGACGGTCGCGGGAGGTCGTGACGTGGGCCTCGTCGGCCCCGCGTCCGAGGGTGATGACGGGCGGGTCGTGCTCGACGAGGAGCAGGTACGCCCGCTCGTCGCGTGCGGTGCGGACCTCCTCCCGCAGCCACTCCTGAAGCCGCACCGTCGGCCCGTAGGCGGCCCGGTTGAGGTCGAGGGTCACCAGGTCGGCCATGGATCACCCGGTGGTATGGACGGGGAACCCGAGCCAGAGTTCGGCGGCCTCGTGGACGGCCTCGCCGAAGGTCGGGTGCGGGTGGATGGTGTCGGCGAGTTCCTCGACGGTGAGTTCGTTTCTCATGGCGAGGGTGATTTCCTGGATGATGTCGGCGGCGCGGGCGGCGACGACGCTCCCGCCGAGGATTTCGCCGTGGGCGGTTTCGGCAACGAGTTCCACCTCGCCGTCGGTTTCGTCGTAGGCGCGGGCGATGCCGCTCGCCTGGAGCGGGAACCGCGCCGCGCGGACGTCGCGGCCGGCGGCCCGGGCCTCGGCCGCCGTCTGCCCGACCGTGGCGATTTCCGGGTGCGTG
>Ga0272441_10009738_pt1 | contig 14746 bp, 17 predicted proteins | sample SSMProp6N_FD_193582 | JGI IMG/M metagenome (GOLD analysis project Ga0272441, IMG submission 193582) | Marine sediment archaeal communities from Little Sippewissett salt marsh, Falmouth, MA, United States - SSM-Prop-6N | ecosystem: Environmental > Aquatic > Marine > Wetlands > Sediment ... | reverse complement strand
AACCATCTTTCTTATCCGGTCCTCGGGCACACCTGTAATAATTGAAATATCATTGATTTTCAGCTTCTCTTCTCTCATCAGAGCACAACCATGATGATATTTTTCCGGGTATCAATAATCATACTATCGCATGGTGATCCCCGCTTCCAAAAATATACGAAATACTTAATAGGGCATGAAGCATTGAATATTAGATAATCTGCTCAACCATGGCAGAAGACCGTACGGTCAAAATGCATAAGTAATCGGGGTCGGAGAGGCCCCTGGGACAGGGAGTCGAACACATTGAACAGACAGTCGAACACCACCGCCGGAAAATTTGCCGGAGAGTTTAGTCTATTCTATTCATCAGTATTTCATAAAGTTCCATTTTACAGGCATTTTTGCCGCAACTTATGCACCAGCGTGAGCGTAGTTCTCACAAAAAAAAGTAACAATTACCAAGGATTGTAAACGCATGTTGAACGAACTCGTTGATAAAAGAAAAAAAATTCTGGATGATTCCGAGAGCCATAAAGAAAAAAGAAACGAACTGAATTCGTCTGCCAGCACTTATGCGCGTGAAAGGAACGCACTGAACAACCAGACACGTGAATATGTCGAGGAAGCCCAGAAAAACAAGGAGCTCCGGGATAAATACAATGGTGAGGTTCAGTCGCTGAAGGACAGGCGAAACGATCTCAACGACAAGGCCAACATCCTCTTCGAAGAGATTGAGAAGTTCAAGAAAGAGCATGGAAACATCAAATCAAAGGGCATAAAGGAGCTTCACAAACAGATTGAACTTTTCGATCTCAAGCAGCAGACAGAGGTACTCACAAAGGATAAAGAGAAGGAACTTGTTGAGCGTATCCAGAAACTCAAAGAGGACCTGAAAGAGCAGGAAGCAGAGTTTGAACAGAACAAGGATATCCGCACAAAGCTTGCTTCGGCCAAGGATATGAGAAAGGAAGCCTCACAGATCCATGCAGACGTTACCGAAAAGGCGGAACTTGCCCAGCAGCACCATGACCAGATGGTGGAGTGCTACAGGAAGGCGGACAAGTCACGTGAAGATGCGGATGAATCCCACAGGAAGTTTGTAGAGTCACAGGAATCCGCAGACTCCGAGCACCAGCTCTTCATCAACTGCCAGAAGGAACTTCGTGACTATGACAAGGTTATTGGCGGTCTTCGGAAGAAAAATACCAAAAGGAAGGTTACGAAGGAGCAGAAGGCGGTTCGTGTTGAAGCGGAAAAGATCTTTGATCAGTTCAAATCTGGTGAGAAGCTCACAACCGAAGATCTTCTGTTGCTCCAGCGTTCAAAGCTTATATAATACTTTTTTTTATATTAGTATCCTGAATAAATTCTATGCTCATGTAATCTGCCTCAGAGAGGCTTGCCGCAAGGTGAAAATGTGGCATCATATGGATAATATTCTCACCGACTTAAGCCCGGATAGATTCTGCAATTGTGCGCCTGCCCGATTTATACAAAGTGTGATTGTATTATTTTTTTAAAAATGAATCTACAGAGTTTTTTTTAATAAAAGGCAGTTTTTTATAGATACGGGGATATTTTTATTTAGATGCCAAAAAGCCGGGTACTTGTACTTTGCATCGACAGGGATGATGACGTTGGAGTGAAAGCGAAAATTCAGTCTCCGGTTATTGGAAGGGCGGCATGTCTCGATGCCGCAAGGGAACTAGGGCTGTCCGATCCTGAAGATTCTGATTTAAATGCGATATATGGTGCGATTAATACTTTCGACAGGCTGCAGGAAAAAGGGGAGGATTCTGTAATCGCCCTTATTGCGGGGAGCAGCACCAATATGATCGAAGGAGACCGGAAGATCGGACAGCATCTTGACAAGATCATCGGGGCGACCGGCGTGGATTCCTGCATTCTTGTCACGGACGGTGCAGAGGATGAGTTCATACTCCCTATCATTCAGTCGCGTCTTAAGATATCAAGCATAAGGCGGATAATCGTCAGCCAGATGCCGGATCTTGAGGGCACCTATTATATCCTTAAAAAGTTCATGGAAGATCCAAAGGTCGCAAAAACCGTACTTGTTCCTATTGGCCTTGCCATGCTCCTGTTTGCTATTACAAACCTGCTTGGCTATCCCGAGATCGCCGTTGTGATTGTTGTAGGTGCGCTTGGCATATGGATACTGTTCAAGGGCATGGGCATCGATGAGGTCTTCGGAGTGATGCTCACCTCGCTCAAGGTATCCCTGCGCAGGGGGAGGTTCACCTTTGTTTCATATATTGCCGCAATCCTGCTCCTTATAGTGGGGATCATCATGGGGCTGACGAGCATCCTCGTGCATTACACCAGTACCGGTATACTCCAGTTTGTGCTGATGTTCTCTTATGGTGCTGTGGGATGGATCACATCAGCGGGCATCATCGCAGCCATTGGAAAGATCATCGATGTGTACATGAACGAGAGGGAGTTCCTGGGCAGGGTGATCGTAATGCCGTTTTTCCTCTTTGCAATCGGGGCAATCATATACGGGATCAGCGTATATATCCTTTCGATCAGCAACGTGCCCATGCTGGACATAGAACCATCCATGGGAATACAATACATCATCATATCGATTATCGGGGGTATTGCCTGCTCACTGATAGGAATGTATGTTCAGTCTATCACGTCAAAATGGGTAGGGGAGAGAAATATCCTTTAGTTCCCGAAAGTATAAGCAAAAAATGGTTCTGTAGAAATCCTCTTATGTAGCTTTTGCTCTGTCTTTGTGAATCTTGTGTGGAATGATTCATGTGCTCTAAATCAGATACAGGGAGTGCCGCTGTAGGGGTGGGAACAGGTTTATCCTCCCCGTTTTGTGATATTTACCATAATCGGTTAAAAAAACAAAATAATTGGATATGTCAAAAAGGTGAGTTGTTGTTTGTTGTTTCTGGAAAGGATTTCAACAGGTCAGGAAATAGGTGTTTAATAGTGTTGGCCGGTTTATTAACAGACCCGGCAGCACCTGTTGAGGCTTACGGCAGGTCACATTTTTTGGTTTCGCCACAATAATTTCCCATCACTCCGCAGTAGATATCAACTGCATTGATCAGGTCTTCTTCCCTGACGTATTCATTCACCGCATGCAGCATCGTAATCTCACCAGGTCCGTAGTCTACGACGTCAAAACCGTGGTTTCTCAGGTATCTTGCGTCGGTCGCCGCCCACTGTACGATGGGGCGTGCAGGTTTCCCGTACACACGCATGATCTCGGAAGCAAGGTGGCCGACGACAGATGTGTTAGGAGGAGTGAAGGTCGGTTCAAATGAGGTTAATATATCAATCTGTGCGTTTCCGGCGTTTTCCATGATCCATTTTGTCAGGCCATTCCCTGAAAATCCCCAGGGTATGCGGAAATCCATATCCAGGACGCATCTCTCCGGGATGATGTTGATCTTTTCTCCGGCATGTATAATGCCCGGATTGTAATTCACCCTGTCGAGAATGCCTTCGGAAGCTCTTTCGCCGAAATAGTGTTTGAGAATGCCTTTTGTAATCGGATAATAATGTTCGATGTCAGGTAACCCTTTGAACCTTTTTCTGTGCAGCTTATGTACCCTTTCAAGGAAATCCATCGCTTTTATGATGGCGTTTTCACCAACGCACGGGTAGAGTGAACTGTGGCCGCTCTCCCCGAAAAATACCATTCTTACACGCAGAACCCCTTTCTGCCCGATACATGGATGAAGCCGGGGGGTAGGTTCTGCAATAATGCAGTCCGCCGGTATCAGGAGATCCTTGTCAAGCAGACGGCCCACGCCGTAGATTCCGCCCTCTTCCTCATCACATACAATGGCAAATGAAGTTTGGGGTTCAAGCCCCCTGCTGAGCATTTTTTCATAGGCGCATATGAGTGCTGCACACCCTCCTTTCATATCGGTGGACCCCCTGCCCGTGACCATGCCGTCTACAATCCTGCCTGAGAAGGGATCATCAGACCAGCCCTCCTGGTTTGCCGGAACAACATCAACGTGGCCGCACAGGAGCAGTCCTCCCTTCTCCTGTTCCGTTACAAGATTGCATCTGCCACCGATGCAGCACTCTGTCTTTGTCTTAAGGCCAAGCGAATCCAGAATATCATTCAGGTAATATATGATCTCTTCCGTGTTCCCTGGGGGATTTTCGCTTCTTATCTTTACAAGTTCCGAGCAGAGGCGTGTTACATTCATGTAATGTCCGGTTTTTCGCAATTATAATGAAGATAAATATTCATTGAAGAGTTTTCCGTATTTCCCTGTGCCATACATGGTGCCGAGGAACTGCCTGTCGAAGAACTCATCAATCCATCTCCTGAAATCCCCGACCGGAAGGGGACTGGTGCTGTTGGGATCTATCGCTATCCTGAAACTCCTGTAGGATGCCTGGTGATCATTGTCATAGATCACTCTCCAGAGTTCGGGGAGCGAGAGGAAGGCATCGTTATGCTCCTTCTTCATCCAGTTTATGAAACCCCCGAAGCGTGAACGGTCTCCGATCTTCTCCTCGTCAATCCTCCATCGCATATACTCCATGTTCATGATGTTCCTGATCGACTGGTAGTTATAGGCAAGCAGGTTCAGCGTGAAATCGATGTGCGCAAGTGTATCCTTGAAATAGAAATAAAGGACTTCATCAAACTCCGGCGTTGATTCAAGAATCAGTGATTTGCTGTAAAAATAACGGAGTTCCCTTGAATACTCATTATCCTCGAACATATTGATATATTGTATTCATCATCACTAAATTGTTGCAGTATGGGAACGTCTAACTGAAAAATGGTTCTCTTCTGCTGACAGCCAGCCTGAACCGATCCTTCAGCCCCTCGTCCCTAAAGCCCCTGATATCAACCAGGTTGTCATTTCTAAGCAGACAGGGCTTCAGGAAACCGTCGGATGTGAGCCTCAGCCTGTTGCAGAAGGCGCAGAACTCGGTGTTATGCAGGGGGTGTACCACCTCGACTTCCGCCCCGTCCATGCAGTACTTTTTCCTGTGGTGCATCCTTCGGGTGATGATCGTCTTCGCATTACGGTCCAGGTCCCTCTCCAGCCCATCCACATCGCCATGATAGCTGCATTCATTGAACTCCATCAGCTCTATGACCTGAAGGATCAGGTCCCGGTTGTTGCGGACATAATCCATCAAATCCCCCACCTCATCCTCGTTTATTCCCTTCAGGAGCACCATATTGATCTTCACCGGGGTCAGGCCCGCATCGATTGCCGCCGATACCCCGTCCAGAGTTTTTTCAAGCAGTCCGCTTCCCGTAATCTCCCTGTACCTCTCCGGCTTCAGCGAGTCGAGACTGATATTCACGCGGGAGAGGCCGGCATCCTTCAGTTCATGGGCAATATCCGCAAGAAGGGTGCCGTTCGTGGTGATTGAGGACTCGATATTCGTTGGAACTTCCCTGATAATTTCCGTCACATCTCTCCTGAGCAGGGGTTCGCCTCCGGTGAACTTGACGCTTTTTATGCCGAACCCCACGCCGGTGTTTATGACATTGATGATCTCCTCCGCCGAGAGAATCTCCTGTGGATCCTCTTCACCCTCACGATGACAGTAGATGCACCTGAGATTGCATTTTGGTGTCAGGCTGACCCTCAGGTTGGTCACCGGTCTCCCAAAGGAATCTTCAAGTGGTTTCAATCTTCATTCCCTCCCTTGAAATTTTTTGCAATGATATATACTTCCGAGCTTCCCCTGCGTGATGCGTTCACCCGGTAGGCCTTTACCGAATAGAAATTTCTCCGGCATTCGTTCATCAGGCCGGGGAAGAGTTCGCCCTGGAAGGATTTTACCACGAAATTTCCACCTTTCTTGAGTACGCCTGCAGCAAATTCAAGAGCTTTTTCACCAAGTTCTATCGCCCTTGCCTGGTCGTATGAACTCTGTCCGGATAGTTTCGGAGAGGCGTCACATACGACAACATTTACCAGTTCAAACCCGGAACAAAGACGCTCCTGCATTATTTTATTGGTAAAATCTCCCCTGTATATGGAGACGCCATGTATGGGGGCAACCGGATTCAGGTCGATCCCGGCCACAATACCGTCTGTCATCTCACGCAGAACCTGTAGCCAGCTACCGGGGGATGATCCAAGGTCGATTACGTTGTCGTCTCTTCTGATTACTGAATGACGTTTGTTGATTTCCAGGAGTTTGTATGCGGCACGAGAGCGATAGCCGGCTTTTACTGCCTTCGTGTATACCTTGTCCCTTGTCCATTGTGAACCCATTATTATTGTTTCCTTTAAATTGCGAAGATTTATTTCAAACCGCTAATATAATTAAATTATTGATATATACTTAATAATAGAGTTTGAAAGGGGTAATAATGTTTAAGGCAGAAATTGATGCAAATACATTCGGTGAAGTAATCGATGTCATCTCCGCGCTGGTGAATGAATGCAGAATCCATATCAATGACGAGGGTATCTCGACACGGGCAGTTGATGCTGCAAACGTAGCCATGGTCTCGGTTTCTCTCGGAAACGGGGCATTCAATGCATTCAGTGCAGAAACCTGTGAAGTGGGTTTTGATGTTAAAAAGTTGAGAAATATCGCAGGGATGATGAACAAGGCTGACAACGTCAACCTGCTTCTTCCCGAAAGCAGCCAGAAACTTGAGCTCAGTTTTGCGGAGTACAAGTATTCGGTGACTCTCCTGGACCCGAACACCATCAGAAAGGATCCAAACCCCCCGCAGCTTGATCTGCCTGCCCGGGTGGTAATACCCGGTGATGCCCTTCATTCGGCAATTAAGGCGGCAGCCGTCGTGTCCGACAAGATCGCCTTTGTCATTGATCCGGACTCGGAGTCATTCATCATGGAGGCTGAAGGGGATACCGATCACATCACGAAGGAGATGAAGAAGGGAGACCTGATCTCGATTACCCCTGTCAAATGCCGCTCCCTCTTCTCCATCGATTACCTGAAGGAGATCGGGAAGGTCATGAGCGGGGCATCCAGCGTGGAGATCTTCATGGGAACCGATCACCCGGTCAGGTTTTTATTCAATTTCGCCGATAGCAAAGGTCATGCAGAGTACCTGCTTGCCCCACGCATTGAGGCAGATTGATGAAGATCATCCTTGATCACAAAAAACTTGTAAAATATCCTTTTTTAAAAGAGTCCCAGGTAATTGTCAGGAAACATACTGAATCAATCGGCTCGTTTCTTGATTCGAATCCGGGTAAAAACACCGTTCTTCGGGCCAGGGGAAGGATTATCGCCGCCCTGTCTCCGGGAAAGGACCAGGGGTTGCCGGATGTGGAGGGAATCCCTCCCGAATTCATCATTGCCGAATACGTGATCGCAAGGATTCTTGCATCATGCGCCAACGACAGAATCCAGATGGACGCCCTTGCACGCCATGAATCCTCCCGGGCCTTTGAATACCTGATGGATGAGGATCCCACAGTAAAACGTTACGTGGCACAGACCGTAGGGATCGACATTGATTCCGGTGAATACACCGTAAAGAGATACGTGGAGTGCACGTCACGCCTGAGAAATGAAAGATGGCGTCTTGTGAACAGGGACGTGGAGAGAGGAATGGTTTCAATCGAATCCCCCGAGCATGACGAACTGCTGAAGGAATCGATATTCTCATACATGCGCGAGAGCATGCCTTTGCAGGTGCCTGAAGATATCTGCCGTATGCTGTCGCCTGTTGTTGAACAGATCGGTGCGGTTCAGCAGGAGAAGATGCTGGAACAGTTCGGAGAGGTTGATGAAGAATGCTTCCCTCCCTGCATCAGTGCGCTAATCTCCGCCATAACAGAGGGGAAAAACCTGCCCCATACCGCAAGGTTCACCATTGTCACGTTTCTTCACATGATCGGGATGGATGTCCCTCAGATTGTGGAGGTCTTTTGCCGTGCCCCTGATTTTGATGTCGAGAGATCGATGTACCAGGTGGAGCATATCACCGGCAACAGGGGCAGTACTGAATATACTCCTCCGACATGTGCAACTATGCGAACATACGGGATCTGTATAAGGCCCGATGCCCTGTGCAAGAATATCAACCACCCGCTCAGGTACTATTCGGAAAAGAAGAGAAAGACAGGAAAGTCTGCAAAAAAGAATGTGTCCGGTGGAAAAAAAGATCAGGTTCGTTCAGCCTGAAGATTCGGCAAGTATGCTTCTTTCACTGGCATACCAGCCCAGTGCACTCATAACCAGGATGAATATGACCAGTGCAGAGATATACGAATAGGGTCCTGGTATTATCATGGGAAGCGATGTGATCAGTATCACAAAAAGGACAACGCTCCCGAACCCGATGATTATATCCTTTATACGAGAATCCATGGAATATGTTTCTGGCTTTTATACTATATCATTATCCTTTTCAGCAACCTGAAACCAGAACACCATTAATACAGCGGATGCAGATATCATTCTGATGTCTGACAGGGAGCGAGTCCTCCATGAACTTGGAGATGCGGTGAAAAGGATCAAAGAGCATGCAAACCCTGCACTGGTACCGGAAGTTGGAATGAACATCGCGTATGCGCTGCCCGGCGCGCGAATACCAGGAGACGTAGCCGCGGTCATGGGCAGGATTGTGCGAATGGGTGGCCGGATCCACCCGGTAGGCGATATCGCCTTCGGCGCCAGTGACCATGTGGCAAGGATTGTACTTACTGCTATGAAGTTCAATCCTGAAATGCGCTCTGCTGCCAACGTAAGGTTTTCAGAAGATTATATCGGCATAATGGATGACGAACTTCTGGAGATCCGTTCTTTTGACCGGACGAAGGAGCCTCCGGGGGTGAATACCATGGACTGGGGGGTTGCATCATGCTGTAAAAACGGTGTTCCGGACGTGATATTCGACAGGGGCGCAATGGGGAAAGAGCCGATGATAAGGATCCTGGGAGAAGATCCGTACACTGTTTCGCAAAATATTCTTAAACTGTCACGGCGCATAATTTAAGAAGAATCAGGAAAGGTGCACATGGGAATAAAGCCTTCATATATTAAGAGACTTGGAAACGAACTGCTGGCAAAACATGGAAACAGGTTTACCAACAATTTTGACGAGAACAAACACATCGTAGACGAAGTTGCCATTATCGGGAGCAAGAGCGTCAGAAACAGGGTGGCCGGTTACATCTCAAGAAAAGTAAATAGGGGAAGAGCATAAAGTATACTCATGTTCGAGGGAGTTCTTCCTGCAATAATTACCCCTTTTAAAAAAAGCCCTTCCGCAGAACTTGATATTGAAGGTCTGCGCTATAATGTCGAATCCATTCTGGGCTCAGGGATCCATGGCATTGTGCCCTGTGGTTCCACTGGCGAATCCGCCACGCTTACTTTTGAAGAGCACGAGCAGGTTATCGGAGAAGTGATCGATGCCGTAAACGGTAAAGTGCCTGTTGTTGCCGGCACGGGATCCAATAACACTGCCGAGGCCATCAGGCTGACCCGGGAAGCAAAGAATCTGGGGGCGGACGGGGTGCTGGTAATCAGCCCCTATTACAACAAACCCAATGAATCCGGGCTGATCAAACATTATACCGGTCTTGCGGATCTGGATATACCGGTGATCATCTACAACATTCCGGGCAGGACAGGCCAGAACCTTTCGCCTGACCTGATTGCAAAACTGGCAGAGCACCCTGGCATAGCAGGGGTCAAGGAAGCAAGCGGGAGCATAAACCAGGTATCCGAGATCATTGAAAAAACGCGCGATTTTGATTTTACCGTGATCGCCGGGGATGACAATATGACCTATCCCATGATGGCACTGGGAGGAGGAGGGGTTATATCGGTAACTGCGAATATAGAGCCTGAACTGATGGTTCGCCTGTATGACCACATGAAGGCTGGTGAGTTTGACAGGGCGCTTGATCTGCATTACCGGATCTCCCCCCTGATACGGGCGCTGTTTATCGATACGAACCCGATTCCCATAAAGGCAGCAATGGAGATAAGGGGAAAGGCTGCCGGACCCATGAGACTCCCTCTTGATGCATTGAGCAGGGAAAAGACCGACCTTTTGAGGAGAGTGCTTTTAGCATATGATTAAAGTTGCAGTCTGCGGAGCAAACGGCAGGATGGGTACCACCATCGCCGGACTGGTGATGGAAGCGGATGATCTTGAATTCACCGGCGGGATCGATCTAAAGAACGGAGAATTATTTGGCAGGGAGATTGTCACTCCCGGTGAGATCAACGCATTCCTGACTGAAAAAAAGCCTGACGTGCTTATAGACTTCACCATCGCCGCCGCTGCCGTGGAAAACATCAGGGCAGCTGCCGAATGCGGGGTTGCACTTGTGGTGGGAACCACAGGTTTCACGGAAGATCAGCTGGAAGCAAACCGTCGCGCCATTGAGAACAGGGTGCCGGCGGTGATCTCAAGCAACTTCAGTATCGGGGTGAACATCTTCTGGCGTCTTGTACGCGAGGCGGCAAAACAGCTCGGGGAATATGATGTCGAGGTAATCGAGGCGCATCACCGGTACAAGAAGGATGCACCCAGCGGCACTGCGAAGACCATCATCGAGGTCCTTAAAGAAGAACTGGGTGACAAGGAGACGAAATACGGGCGTGAAGGGATGATGGAGCGAGGCAAAGAGATCGGGGTTCATGTGATCCGGGGCGGAGATATTGTCGGTGATCATACGGTTCTTTTCGCAGGTAACCATGAATGCATCGAGATCTCCCACCGGGCATATGACCGGGCGGTGTTTGCGCAGGGCGCCGTACGATCCGCAAGATGGGTGGCAGGAAAGAAGCCCGGCATATATTCCATGTCAGATGTACTGGGCATCTGAATTCCGTTGATACGGGAGAATAGATTACATCATCCATGTTTTTTTAGCCGCTTTCAGATCATTTTCATCAGATTTTTATTCTTTATCATCACATAATAAAAAGAGGTAAAAAAGTATGGTTGCTGTCGTAGACAAAGAGAAATGTACAGGATGCGAAACTTGTGTGGATATATGCCCTGCTTCCGCCATCGAGATGGTGGACGGTGTGGCGGTAGTGGATGCTGAGCTTTGTGTGGACTGCGAGACCTGCGTTGATGAATGCCCGGCCGAAGCAATCCACATGGAATAGAATAATCATTTTTCAGGAGCACGAGTGCCATGATCAATGTAGGTGTGCTCGGTGCAACCGGTGCTGTAGGCCAGCGTTTTGTTCAGTTGCTTGCAGATCACCCCTGGTTCAACCTTGAAGCCCTTACTGCCTCCGAACGAAGTGCAGGGAAGGCGTATGGTAACGCTGTCAACTGGAGACTTGATGCGCCGTTCCCTGACAGTATCGGTGACATCGTGGTCAGGCCGACAACGGTGGATAGTGTAAAGGACTGTGATATCGTTTTCTCCGCGATGCCCGCGGATATTGCAACTCCCCTTGAATCGTCGATGGCAGATGCCGGGATTGCGGTATGCAGCAACGCCGGCTCCCATCGCATGGATAATGATGTACCCCTGGTTGTGCCGGAGGTAAACCCGGATCACCTGGGGCTCATCGATGTGCAGAGGGACAGGGGAAGGGACGGGTTCATCGTCACAAACCCGAACTGCTCGACGATCGTAATGATGCTTGCAATCGAGCCGCTCAAGAAGTTCAATTACTCAAATATAAGGGTTGCAACCATGCAGGCCATATCAGGGGCAGGATTTGAGGGCGTCCCTGCGATGGGCATATATGACAATGTTGTCCCGTACATCGGCGGTGAAGAGGAGAAGATGGAGTCCGAATCACTCAAGATACTGGGCAGTTTCAATGGTTCGGAGATAGAAACGGCCAGGATAATGATCAGTGCCTCATGCCACCGGGTGCCTGTCATTGACGGACACACAATGGCCATATGGATGGATATCGATGAACCGGTGGACAAAGTGACCGAGGCATTCAAAACTTATAAATCCCCCCTTGACAATCTACCATTACAACCGGAAAAGTCGGTAGAATACCTGGAGCAGCCTGACCGTCCGCAGCCCCGGCTTGACAGAAACCGTGGAAAGGGGATGTCGGTTTCAGTGGGCAGGGTACGGGAGGGTTTGAGATTCATAGCGCTTGGGCATAATACGATCCGGGGCGCAGCAGGTGCTTCGGTGCTCAATGCCGAATTGATCCATACAAAAAAATATCTCTGAAAAGGTGAGTCAAATGGTCAATGACAACACAGTATTCGTAGGAAACAAACCAGTAATGAACTATGTACTTGCAGTGGTAACCCAGTTCAACAACGGGGCTGATGAGGTGTCAATAAAGGCACGCGGAAAGGCGATCTCGCGTGCAGTGGATACTGCGGAGATTGCATTGAACCGGTTCCTCGAAGGAGTTGAGAAAAAAGGGATCAACACTTCAACGGAGACGATCGACACGGAAGCAGGGAAGACCAATGTTTCCAGTATTGAGATTACCCTCACACAGAATTTGTTACAATAATTTTTTTTAAACACAGTTTCTTTCATAATTGCCGGAAAATTAATTGATGGTAAAAATTTTTCCGTTTCTGTGGAAAACTTTTCCCGAACGAAGATATTCTTTTTAAAATGTATTCGAAATCTTTGGCTTTTCCATTTGGTTCATAGTGGCTATTTCAAGATGGGGGCTTTTTCCTCTGCTACCTTCTACTGCAATAATCTCTATGTTTGGGAGTCTATCAATTTATGGCATGTTTGATTGCAATGGAAATTTCAATCAAATCTCAATTTTCACATCAGAAATCCGGTTCATAATCAAATTTGTCCACCTAGTGTTTGATAGTGTTGCTTCAAAAATTGACACAGTAACGCCTTTACCGTTACATATTTGTATGGTGTGTGAGCAACAGTAATCATGGATTTGGAGGAACTGATCTACCTGATTCAATCCGGAGAATCTGAAGTCCTTGAATTTAAGGAAAAGACAGGAAGGAATATACATCATGAAATTGCCGCCTTTGCAAATTCAGAAGGTGGAAAAATAATAGTCGGAGTATCGGATAAGGGAAAAATTATCGGAACGAATGTAAAAGAGGCAATTGAAAAGGTAACCAGTTCGATCCAATCAGTAATTCCCCCGCCGACGATTAAAACACAAAAGATCTCAATAGATGATAAGGATCTCCTGGTAATCAGTGTCGAAAAAGGTCCCTCCCTGTGTTCCATCGGTGGCATTGTGTATCTCAGAGCAGGTACCGGGGTCAGGCCGCTCTCGCTCCAGGAGATTGTAATGCTCTCTTCTGAAATGGGAACTATCAACTGGGATGAGATTCCCATGCTTCTGGTAGAAGATGCCCGGCCTGAATATATTGACTGGTTTTTCGAAAAGGTAAGAGAAACAAGGGGGAAAACAATTTCAGATGATAACAGATCCAGATTCCTGAGAAGTGCCGGCGCCATAAAAAAAGAAAGGCTGACCAATGGAGGAATACTGTTCTTTACGGAAGCGACAGAGATCATCCCGTACGCCAGAATAAGAAAGGTGGGAATGAGCGAGGACGGTCCTGTATGGAGTGAGGAATATGAAGGGCCAATATGGAACGTGGTGGAAGAGGCATATTCCGGCCTGATTCACGATATGAAGAAGATCGATGTTGTCACAGGGACTCGAAGAATTAAAATTGAGGAGTATCCACCAAGGGCAATTCGTGAAGCGCTGATAAATGCTGTTGCACACCGGAACTATACGATCAGTGCCGACGTGAAGATACTTGTCTATCCTGACAGATTCGAGATAAAAAATCCTGGTGGGCTTATGCCGGGGGTAGATATAAAAGATCCGGAACACATCCCGAGAAACCCGTCCTTGTCAAATCTTCTTTATGATACGGGCTATATCGAACGATATGGTTTCGGGATAAAAATGATCGAAGAAGAAGTGAAAAACCACCCTTTGTGTTCAGTTGAATTCAGGGCAGTTCCTGCAACGTTTACTGTAATATTCAGAAAGGATCTTTCTTCAGCCATTGATGATACCGATAATAAAATCCTCAAAATGCTCAATATGCCTATGAAAAGCAGCGATCTCGCATCAAGACTAAAAATCTCCAAGAGTACGGTGCTGCGGCGGATCGAAAAACTTGAAAAACTTGGACTTGTCGAGAAGAAAGGCTCGGGATCACATACATATTATACAATAAAGAAGTGACAACATATACTCCCTTCTTCATATAGCTACTTTCCCCCTTTCATTCTCAATGCTTTAATTTGGGTAGAAAATAGGTGACGGATGATGAACAACCAGTGGATTAATTCCCGTTCTGGTTTATTATATTAATCAGTCCTGAAAAACCGTCCATCTCCATCCGGAGGACGCCATTTCTGTCCATTCCCATGCTGGTCTCTGCATCTGCCGTCAGCATCTCGGGGCCGCGGAGAACTTTCCGGTCACCTCCCAGCAGTTGCTGCACCTCCATGTCATGTACAAACGCCCTTCCCGGTATGACTACCAACTCTTCAAGTTCTGAATGGTCGATGCCGGACAGGTCGTCAATAGTGATCAGGCAGGCGATCTCTTTCTCCACACCGATGACATTGCCTTCGAACCCCTTCCTGTCAAGGATCTTTCTGATGTATGGAGCGGCGATACTGCCTGTTATGACCGTCGCTTTCTTTTCGGGCACCGGGAGTTTTTCCAGCAGTTCAGGTTCATCCAGAATGGCGAAGGGCGAACCGATCTCGGGATCATATAATGGTGTTCCCGAGATCTTCATACTGAAAGATGCGTTAAGGTCCCGGACCATATCCCTGAATCCTTCCACCGCCTGCACCTCAATGCCCTTAATTATGGG
>Ga0272441_10009737_pt1 | contig 14747 bp, 11 predicted proteins | sample SSMProp6N_FD_193582 | JGI IMG/M metagenome (GOLD analysis project Ga0272441, IMG submission 193582) | Marine sediment archaeal communities from Little Sippewissett salt marsh, Falmouth, MA, United States - SSM-Prop-6N | ecosystem: Environmental > Aquatic > Marine > Wetlands > Sediment ... | reverse complement strand
ATATCATCCCCTGGCTCTAAGCTTGGGTCTAATTCAACTGTAATATATATTGTGCCTTCACGTTCGTCTTCAGGTGATAAATAGCCTAGGTTAAGGGTAAATGTTCTGGTGCTGTCATCATAGTTTGAAGACAAATCATTTTGGTCGCCATCTTCAGCTGACACAAATTCAACTTCAGTTGGCATTACATCAGTTACCACTACTGGGTCCAAACTGGTCATATTGCCTGTTACTTCCCAGTTAATGGTATAGGTGATTTCATCCCCAGCATAAGCATTGGCTGGAGCTGTTTTCTCAATTTCAACATTGTAATCAGTTACCAGGCTGGTAGCACTGTCTTCGTCTTCCTCTTGGCCGCTTTCAATTACAACTGTATTCACAATACTAGTGCCTTGTTCAGCTAAGCCATTTAGATCGACATTTAATGTTACGCTACCATGGTTAGCCTGTGAATCAGTCGCGTCAATTTGGCCTAAATTAAGGCTCCAAGTTCGACTAGGTTCATCATAGCTACCTTGATCAGCTGATACAAAATCAACATTAACCGGCATCTGGTCGCTTAAGATTACATCATTAGCAGTAGTCATATTGCCTGTTACTTCCCAGTTAATGGTATATACCAGGCTGCCGCCAACCATAACTTCGTCTAAGTTGGCTTGTTTGTCTACGCTAAGGTTAAAGTAAGGCACTTCAGTTACTGTAGTAGAGCCACAATCATCATCATGCTTGTTAGCACTGTCGATATTGGCCACATTACAGATATCATCCCCTGGCTCTAAGCTTGGGTCTAATTCAACTGTAATATATATTGTGCCTTCACGTTCGTCTTCAGGTGATAATATACCTAAATTCAATTCAAAAGTTCTGGTGGGAAAACTGTAATGAGCTGATAAATAAGCTGGTTCAGCTGAAATAAAATTAACTCCCTCTGGCAAAACATCAGTAATAATTACTGGCTCCAGAGTAGTCATATTACCAGTCACCTTCCATTTAATCTCGTAGGTGATCTGATCCCCAGCATAAGCTAAAGCCGGAGCTGTTTTCTCAATCTCGACGTTGTAATCAGTTACTAAAAAATCATCTCGAGAGGTATCCAATAAGCCATTACTAGTAACCATGGCCATATTTTCTATTATTTGTCCTTCAGCTGCAAAATTATTCACTACTACAGTTAAAACTATTGTCCCGTTATTATTTTCAGAATCAGTAGCATCAATACTGCCTAGATTATATTTAAACTCCCTATTGCTGGCGTTATAGAAACCAACATCAATATTATCTACTTTAGCTGACACAAAATCAGTTGAGGTCGCAATTACATCACTGATATAGATATCAGCTGTAGTTGCCATATTACCAACTGCAGACCAATCCAAGTTATAGGTGACTAATTCTCCTATCATGGCACTATTCTTATCTGCAGTTTTGGTAATCGATAAATTATAATAAGGTATAATTGGTTCTTCAACACTTACAACCGCATCGTCCTGATCATCTTCTTCAGGATCGCCATTATTTGGAGTTGAATCCACGTCCTGCTCTCCAGCCGCATACACTTCGGCAATATTAATAAATTGCCCGGCCTCCAGTGCTTCTACCACGATATCTATTGACTTACTAACTCCGACATTTAAACCACCAACATTCCAAATCCCAGTATCTGAATTATATTTACTGCCACTGTCGTCAGAAACATAACCCAGCTCCTGCGGTAGCATATCAGACACCTTTACATCAGTAGCATTATCCGGCCCGTCATTAGTAACAGTAACAGTAAATGTGGTAGTATCCCCAACAGTCAACTCTGAATCAGAAACTTCCTTGTTCAAACTCAAATCAATCTGTTTCTCAATCACTTGAACAGTAGCACTGTCCTGATCATCCTCACTAGGGTTACCGTTATCAGGCGTGGAATCAACGTCATCTTGATCAGCATTGATTACTTCAGCTGTATTCACTATTTCTCCAGCCCCTATAACCAAGGCCCTAACAGTCAAAGTCTTACTTTGACCGCTAACTAGATCACCTACATCCCAAACGCCTGAACTAAGATTATAATCAATAAAATTATCCTGGTCCTGATAAAAAGCTAATCCAGATACTATCTGATCTCTAACTTGAACTCCAGTAGCATCATCAGGCCCGTTGTTAATCACAGTAATATCATAACTAACTTCGTCTCCAACATAAACATTGGCATAATCCTCGCCATTAACTTTTTTGGTTAATTCTAGGTCGATTTCATCCTGCTGTTCGCAGATGGGATCAAATCTAATTCCTCGCAAAGAAACGCTTTCTGGCTGATCAGTTCCAGGAGTTCCATCCCAAAAATCGCCAACCCAAAGAGAATCATAGCCTTGCTCGGCAATAATCCCATAATGGTTCATCCAAATAGCATGCTCTCCGGCGCTTAGCCAAAAGATGCCAGCATCACGATAAACATCAGTTCCTTCGCCAGGATCAACCACTACTTTATAGTTACCCACGTTCGGACTGTCATGCCTGATTTCAGCATCTTCAACTTCAAGGTAAAAACTTTCGTTTTTCTGGTCTTCAGGGCCGTTAAAATCAACCCTAGCTACCAGCACATAATATCCGTCACCACCTTCTGGGATAGTCACCACTCCGGCTAAATTGCGCTGATTATCGCGCACATCGCCGGTGCCATGATCCCAAATATAGGTCACGCCCATATTATCGCCTTTAACAAAGGTAATCTCACTGCCATCACAAGTATAACCATTATTGCAAGCTGAAACCGCATTAGGGTTCAAGCTGGCTAAAGCCAATATAAAAACAAACGCCAATAATTTCCAATGTCTGCTGAAGAACCCCACAATTTTTTTAAAGAGGTTCATAAAATTAAATAATTAAAATTAATAATTCAAACAAAACTTACCAACACAAGCCATAAAGTAAAAACAAAAAAAAGACCTTTTTAAAAATTCAAATTAAACTTACTTTATAGCTTCAAAAATTTTTCCGTTCTATCTACTATATTTCTATATTTTATTTTTGTTTTTATTTTTTAAATTTAAAACTGATCTTTTTATTTTCAATTTTATTTTATTTTTTACAAAGAACTATACGAAATATTATAAAAATTTTTATAACACATTTAATTTTATTTTTTAAATAACCCAAATATACTTTAGGTGATATTTGAATTTATTTCAAATACTTAAAATATAATTATTTTTTACCAACCTATATCTTATTTTTTAGGCTAATATAAGACTAATTAAAATTTTAAATATCTTATAATAATAGCATAAATATTATATTTTGTCAATCATAAACAATTAAAATTTTAAAAAATATTGAAAAATACCTTACATTAGCCTAAAAATAAAACAAATTAAAAAAACTGTGGATAATTTCCACAGATAAATAAACAAAAAATCAATTAAATCTGGTTAATTCCACCACAACCCAAACTAAACCAAAATAATCAAAAATGTCTAGGATATCCTTGCCAATTTATCTCTAAACCATATAATCATATCTTTTCTGCTGGTTCCACACTCAATATTAAATCCCCGTTTAAAATAACCTTATCTCTACGATCAACTTGCTTAGCCAGTAATAATTTAGCTAATTGATCTTCAACTTTATCCTGAATTACCCGACGCAATGGCCTTGCCCCCATCGATGGATCAAATCCAAGTTTTGATAACTTTTCCACAGCCTCATTATTATATAAAAACTCAATCCCTTTTTGTTCTAGTCTTAATTTTAATTTATTTAAAAACAACGAAGTAATCTGGCTGACGTCATTAAGTTGAAGCGGATGAAATACTATAATGGCATCAAAACGATTCAACAACTCTGGCCTGAACTTATCTTTTAAATACTGGCTAACTAAAACTTCCCTTATTACTTCTATTGATTTTCCCTGCTTAATCTGTTCTTGTATAAAACCCGAACCCGCATTTGAAGTCGCAATAATAATCGAATTAGTAAAATCAATTGTTTTCCCCAATGCATCTGTCAACCGGCCGTCGTCTAAAACCTGCAAAAAAACATTTAAGATATCAAAATTAGCCTTTTCGATTTCATCTAATAATACCAATGAGAACGGATTTTTCTTCACTGCCTCGCTTAAATAACCGCCTCCACGGCCACCGGCATAACCAATCAATTTAGCTAAAGCATCCGACCCCTGATACTCAGACATATCTGCTCTAACCATATTTTTTTCCGAGCCAAAATAGACTTCAGCCAAAGTTTTAGCTACCTCGGTCTTACCCACTCCTGTCGGCCCCAAAAACAAAAAAGAAGCAATCGGCCTGTTTTCCTCTCTTATATCGGTTCTGGCGCGACGCAAAGCCGAAGCTACAAAATTAACTGCTTGATCCTGTCCCACCACTCGCTCATGTATTCTCTGCTCTAAATTGAGTAATTTTTCTCTTTCGCTCCTAGCTATCTTAGCTACCGGAATACTAGTTTGTTCAGATACAACATTAGCCACATCATCAGAACTAACCACGGATCTCTCCCCTTTTAATTCACTTACACTCAAAGCAGCCTCTTCTATTAGTTTGATTGCCTTTTCAGGCAGATAATTATCCCTCATATAACGACCGGATAATTTAACCGCTTGTTCAATCGCCTGATAAGAAAAATAAACTTTATGTTGGGCTTCAATTTCAAGCGCCTTCGCTTCCAGAATAACAATCGATTCATCAGTATCAGGTTCATCAACTGTAATTTTCTGCAATACTTTACCTAAACTTGTTTTTTGTAAATCAGTAGCATAAAAATCAGGAGTTGTAGTGGCTAAAACTAAAAAATTACTTGCCTGCATTTGCTCGGATAAAACTTCGGCTGCATCCATATTTTGACTTCCGCCCCTGCCAGCACCGACAATATGATGGATATCCTCTATTACCAATACTATATTCTTAGATCGGCTTATTTCACTCATTACTGTTAATATTCTCCTTTCTAAATCACCGGTCCTAGAAGCTCCGGCTATCAAACCGGATATTGATAATGAAACTAGACGCTTATCTTGTAATATATGGGGCACATCTTCTTCTACCATTAACTCTGCGATCGCCTCTATAATAGTCTTTTTGCCCACGCCGGGGAACCCAACCAATACTGCCCCTACTTTATCCACTTCTAAAACCCTAAATATCTCTTTAATCTCCTTTCGTCTTCCTATTGCCGGAGCATAAACCCCGCTACGGGCAAAAAGAGTCATGTCATGAGAAATCTGATTCAAATTAGGAGTAGCGATAGCAGTATAAGCCCGGTTCATCTTATTTTTCGGCTTAAAATAAGCTTTGTATTTTCCTCGACGCCACCTTTTAATAAGATTTCGGCTAAGATCAACCCATTCTGCCACATGAGATATCTCGCTTTCAGTAATAGACAAATCATACAATAAATCTTTAGCCAAACCATCAATTATAGCCATCGAATATACTAAATCAGTTGTAGTTACTTTTGCTTTTTTGCTATTATAAGCCCTTGAGTAGGCTTGGAGTAAAATTTGCCTTGCTGTTAAATTTATCCTGGTCTTACCTGATTCAGTAATTTTATTTAATCCTGATTTAATCTTCTGGCTTAATTTTTTATAATCAACTGCTAATCGGGAAAAAATTAACCGCGCCTGAACGCTGGAAAACATCATTGCCATTAAATGAATCCCATCTACATAGCTATGTCCAAGCTTATGAGCCAATTTCCATGCATCAGAAATAATCTCTAAACTGTAAACATCAAAACTTTTAGATATATCAATTTTTTTATACTTTCTAATTTGATCCCAACTAAAATCAACTTGTCCTTTTATATTATCCAATCTATAAACCCGCCTGGCTCTAATATATCTCTTTAGTTTCGATTCCCGGCTTATCCTATAAATTAAATATGTATCCGTCAGTAATGAAATCCAAAATAATAGAGAATAATCATTCCTAATCTCAATAAAATAATTAATTCCAAACCCGCCAATATGAAAATCATAAAAAACTTTCAGCAAACATAAAAAACCGGCAATCCCGAATAAAAAGAAAACTGCATTAATCATTACCCTTATTTTTCTAACTCTGGCTTCGTGATTTATATTTAGCAGGCTATATTTTTTACCCCAATAATAAATCTTAGAACCTATTAATAAAACCGCCCCAAAGCCTTCACACTGGCGGCATCGCCTATTATTAACCATACCGCTGCCATTACAATCAGCGCATATATAAATATTATTTTGTTTTATGTTAGTATTCATAAACACTATTTACCTAGCACTAAAAATGTCTAAATATCATCCACCCAACTGCTACTGGGCCTAAAAGCCATATTATAAGGCTAACTAAAACCAATAAACTCCAAATCAAAAACCAAAATAGCCTCCAGCACAAAATCACCAGCCGAACCGCAAAACTAATCAAACGGCCAATAATAGACCGATCGCCATACATAGGCGTAAAAATATGACGCAGCCATATGCTAAGGCCAAGATTTATCCATGTTTTTTTAATTTGCAACCAACAAAAAAACAATCGGTCCTTAAAACCAATTGTATACCACCATATCGGCCAGTAAATAAAATCAAATATTATATCAATAAAAATAAATTTTATACCTGAAACAATTATACCCATAGCTTTATTTTACCATAAAAATAAATAATTATTAACCAATCCGTCCCGGCTATGGATATTAACATAAAATTTTTTAATTTATCAGCCACCGTCTATACACAATCTTATATTGCACAAAAAAATTTAATTATTAAATCATATCAATCCCTCCTACGGATTAATACTAAAACTAGCGCCAGCATTACTAAACCAACCAAAATCAAAGCCGCTACTTTGTGTCTGCTTTGTAAAAACAAAGAAGCAGTGCCAAATAACGCAGTCCAAAAATACAAAAATAATACTGCTTGCCGCTGGCTCAAGCCGGCCTTTACCAATCGATAATGCAAGTGCTTGCTGTCAGCTCGAAACGGACTTTTTTTTTCACTTAAAATCCGCCTCAATATAACCCAAATCACGTCTAAAATCGGAATCCCCATTAAAAGCAAAGCAGTAGCTATTTTACCTCCTGAAATAATGGATAACACGCCCAGCATAAAACCAATAAAAACAGAACCTGATTCGCCTAAAAAAATCCTGGCTGGATGCCAATTATGAAATAAAAAACCGAGACAAACACCGGCCAATATCAAAGCCAATATTGAAGTTGCGCTTTGAGGCACATCCCAAAATAAACTAACTATAAACAAAATTACAGCGCCAATAGCACCAATCCCGGATACTAAACCATCTAAACCATCTAAAAATTTGGTAGTATACATCATGCCCAAAAGCCACAACCAGCTAAATATCGATCCAGCGAATCCTGAAAAATAAAACAGAGCCCTGCCATACGGGCCTGTGCCGGTTAAAAATGGATTAGTCACATAGCCGACAGTAATCCCAAATCCAACTGCTATTAAAGCCGCCAGCAACGGACCAACAAAAGACTTGGGCCCTAAATTATATTTATCATCCAAAAATCCAACTACTAAAATAATAAAACCACCTGAAACAATAGCAATAATTTGATTTAAGGTTATAATGCCGTCGTTAAGCCAACCAAGGCCAAAAGACAAAACTAACACTGCCAAAAAAGATATATATAATGCCACCCCGCCCAAAAGAGGAACTGGTTTTTTCTGTATTTTTCTAGGCTCACCCGGGCAATCAACAATACCACAACTCAAAGCTAACCCTTTGATCTTAAAGGTGAGTATATAACACAAAAAAAAACTAATTAAAAAACAAAATAAATAAACTAACATTATTAATACGACTTACTTAATTAAAATCAAATTGAAACAATTTAATCGCGCTTTCGGTTGTTTTAGATGCCACCTCCTCCAAACTAACTCCTTTAATCTCTGCCACCTTTCTGGCCACAAACTCTACATAACTGGGTTCATTTCTTTTACCCCGATAAGGATTTGGTGCCAAATAGGGACAATCAGTTTCAACTAATATCTTATCAAGCGGAATAGCCTTTACCACCTCTCGAACCAAATCTGCATTCCGGCCAAAGGTAATAATACCAGTAAAACCAACATAAAAACCCATATCGATAAATCTTTGCGCAATCTCAACATTACCTCCAAAACAATGAACCACGCCTCGCAAACACTCACTGCTATAACTCTTTATTATATCAAATAAATCATTATATGCGCCCAAAGGATCATCCTTGCTACCCCGACAATGCAATATTACCGGCAACTTATTATCATATGCAAACTTTAATTGCTGTTTAAGCGCTTTCTTCTGCACTTGCTTCCATCCGCCATCTGTTTTATTATTTTTATATTTAAACGATTCTGGGTCTAAAGATTCCCGTGGTTCGTGATAATAATCAAGGCCAATCTCTCCTACGGCTACGATTTTACTCAAAACATCATTCTCTATCATCGACTGATACTTGCTAGAATCAAATGACTCTGCTCTGGAATTAAAACTAACTTCTCCCTCATCCACCCTGGTTTCAAATAAATGTATTGGATGTAAGCCAATGGCCGCATATAAGCCATATTTATATTGTGATGCTAACTCAACTGCCCGACGTGAAGTATCTAATTGAGAACCAACATTTATCATCCAGATTTTCTTATCCAAAGCACGACGGATAACTTCATCTCCGTCATTAATATAAGCATTAAAATTTACATGAGAGTGAGTATCAATTAAAAAAGGGTGCATAAAAAAATAACATTCAATGTTTAATATCCAATTGCAAATTAAAAAAATAAATATTAAAAATTGAATATTTAATATTAACAGCTAAATTCCATAATCGCTTAAAACACCTTGAACCTTCCTAATCACTTCGGGAAACAAGGGCATCATTAAATTCGCGATCCGAGCCAAAATCGGCACTAAAAAAGACTTTTCTAAATAAGGATGAACATAAGACGCAAACGGAAATTTGTCGATCAAAATTATAACCAAGCCTAAAATCAATAAACCGAACACAAATCCAAGCACGGCTCCACCCATCTTGTTTATAGTCTTCAAAAAAGGCAAAAAAGAAATAAAATTAAAAGTGGAATCAAGTAAAAATACTATCAGGCCAATCAAACCATTAACTGCAATAAATATAACAGCAAAACTAATAATATTGACTAAATTCTGACGCTCTGGCGGCACTGTGCCGAATATAGAAGCCAGCTTCTCAAAATATTGGCCAGAAACCACAATGCCAACTACTAATCCGACCAAACCGCCCAAGGTCTTTATAAAACCAGACTGAAAACAACTGGCAATAATAGAAAATAATGCAATAATTAATATTACATCTACAATTAAAGTCATATGATTCATTTTAATTTATATTCTGGGAAATAATATTTCCGCTTTTTTAATTTTTTTAGCTGATAAATTTTTAATTATTTTATCTGCAGTCTCAGGTAAAAAAGACTGCAATAAAACCGCTATGTCCAATATCCCCTGTGTTATAGGCTCTAATACTTGCTTTAATTTATCTGTTCGCTTTATTTTCCAAGGCTCTGCTTTAGTAATATCCTCATCATATCCTCTTAATTTAGCCCACAAAACCTCCAATGCCAAATTAAAATTATAATCTTCCATATACTGCCCCACCTTATCAACTAAGCTATCATTTCCTACAGGGCTCAAATCAAAATCCAGATTATTTTTTTCAACTAAATTAGTAACCCTGACCGCCAAATTACCAAGCCCGTTAGCTAAATCAGATCTATATACCCGCTCAAATTTTTCTTGGGTAAAATCACTATCCTCAAATGGAATAATTTCTTTAAGTAGATAATATCTAACTGCATCCACTCCGTATTTATCTGTGTAATACAATGGATCGATTACATTACCCAAACTTTTACTCATCTTTTGCCCGCCTGAAGTGATAAAACCATGGATAAAAATTTTTTTTGGGACCGGCAATCCAGCGGACAACAACATTGCCGGCCACATCGCCGCCTGTTGCCTTAAATTATCCTTGCCAGCCAGCTGCACACCCGGCCAAAACTTGCTATATAAACCAATCTCACTTTCATCCGGCCATCCAAGACAAGAAATATAATTTATAAGAGCATCGAACCAAACATACATCACTTGAGTGTCGTCTCCGGGCACAGATACTCCCCAAGGCATCTTACTTTTTAACCTGGATATGCTAAAATCCTCCGGCCCGCGCTCAATAAACTTTTTTATCTCATTTAAACGATGTTTGGGATAAACAAAATTAGGATTATCTCGGTAAAGTTTAAGCAATTTATCCTTATAAGCTGAAAACTTAAAAAAATAATTTTCTTCATCTATAACATCAAGCTCAATATTAGGATGTAATGGGCAACGTCCATTTTTCAGTTCAGATTCTGTTTTCTCCAGCTCACAACCAACACAATATTTTACCTTATAATTTTTTTTATAAATATCCCCTCGCTTAAAACATTCCTGCCAAAAATATTGAGCTGCTTTAATATGATTCTTATTAGTAGTCCTGATAAAACTATTATAGCTCAAATTCAACGCCTTTTTTAAATGGTCAAATTTAACTGCATATTCATCTACGTATTTTTGCGGTTCTTTATTCTCTTCTAATGCTTTGCGATATATTTTCAGCCCATGCTCATCCGTGCCTGTATTAAAAAACACTTCATCGCCCAATTGCCGCCGATAACGAGCAACCACGTCAGCCTGGACTATTTCTAAAGCAAAACCAATATGAGGTTTGGCATTCACATATGGTAATGTAGTAGTAATATAAAAATTTGACATTGTAATTTAAATAAAAAAACAGTAAGACATCTAACTTAATCTTACTGTAAATTAAAACTATGGTCAACATCATTAATCACGATCCTGTTGGTGGCAATAATTATAATGAGCCGTATTTATATTCTTGTCTCCACCAGAATCAGTGTCTCTATGCCCATGCTGATCCACTGTAGCTTGTAACTAAAAACGGTTAATAGACACCACATAATCACAAATATTATGGGTTGGATCATACGCATAATAAAAATCATCGTTATTCTCCCATGTCCCGTCAAATAACGGATCGGCTGGGATAATTGGCAAATAAGTCTTAAGCGCATCATCAATATCATCTCCGCTCCCAATCACTTCACCTGAATTACTAACCCCGTCATTATTATCAGGATATCTCGCATTATCATCATAAAAAAGCTCCATTGCTTTTTTAATCTGGGCCATATCCGCCAACCGGCGCGCATCTCTTGATTTCGCCCGTGCATTAATCAAGGTAGTAGTTGTCATCATTGCGAGCAGGCTAATAATAGCAATGACTATTAAAAGTTCTATTAAAGTAAAACCAAAATTAAATTTTATATTATCAAACATAAAAACTAGTTAATCTGCGAATTCCCCACTCTTTTAATTATAACAATTTTGTAAAATTCTAACAAGATCAATCTTATTCCCGGCTTCAAACAAATGGCCATTTACGCCATCATGGACCAACTCTGGTATGCCACCCAAATTAGAAGCAATCACCGGCACTCCGGCTTGCAAACTTTCAAAAATAACTGTGGGCGAATTCTCATAACACAAAGACGGCACAATCAAATAATCAGCCGCCTGCAATAATGCCTTTATCTTATCGCGATCCTGCCAGCCTAAAAATTCAATTCTATTGTTATCTCGAGCCAAGCCTTTAGCTCTTTCTAATTTACTCCCACTGCCAGCAATTAATAGCTTGTAATTCATATTTCGTAATTCACTAATCGCTTTGATCAAAAATAAAATTCCCTTATGCTCTTCAACTTGTCCAATATAAACAAAATTAATTTTGAATTTAATTTCTTCTAATCTATTTAATCTCCTAATCTCCAAATTAAAATTTTTTACCACCTTCACTTTGCTTTGCCTAAAAAATCCTCTGGATTGATAAAATTCCATCAACCATTGTGACGGGAAAATAACCTCATCCGGGCTGTTAAATAAATATCTGCTTAAACACTGCCACCATCTGGTTAGAAAAAAAGTGTTCAGCCAGCTATTCTCTTCACCCCAAATAAGCAAACCAGACGGATACACCAAAGCCACATCATGTATTGTTTGAATATATCTAATTCCCATTTTTTTAATCAACCTGGGAATTAGATATCCAATTCCAGTTAAATTATGCGCATACACCAAATCAGGTTTTTCTTGTTTTAAAATATGCTTGATTTTAAAATAAGAATGCAAATTAAACATACTAAACCCATGCCATAACAATCTTAAAACAGCCGGAAATTTATCAATATAATAAAAAGAAAAAATATTCCAGGGATAAAACCTATATATCTTTAATCTCCCGCTGGCTCCAGACTCCGTTCTCTCACTGGCTCCAGACTCCGTTCTGGAGCCATCTTGTTCATTTAGCTGCCCAAATAACGGCCTGACCGTAATCACAAAAACATCATTGCCTCGCCTAAGCAACTCCTTTACTTGTTTTTCCACTACCACTTCAGTCCCGCCCCGACGATACGGCGGATATAAATTATTTATAATACCTATTTTCATAATAACGATTTAACGATTTAATTCTACCATAATAAAATAATAACCAAAAATGACGCCTTCTAAAGACGCCGTTTTAAAATAAAATAACATTCAAAATCTTATCAATTCTGCCTCGCAAAAAAAATATTCAAACTATTTAAAATAAATTATTTATGATTCCGCAATACATACTGATAAGCGCTCAAGCCCGCCTTAACCCCGTCTCCAGCCGATATATTATTTTGCTTATACTGCTCATCAGTGACGTCGCCAGCCGCAAAAATCCCTGGCACTGAACTCTGGCTAGTTTTATGGTCAATAACAACTTCTCCCCGTTCATTAATATCCACCAAGCCTTTAACTATGTCTGAATTAGGAATTGAGCCTATTTCTACAAATACACCGTCCAGATTCAATCTCGTCTCCTGCCCTGATTTTTTATTGATATAGGCAATCTGGTTCACAAAATCATCCCCTTTTATCTCCTTTACCACTGCGTTATATATAATTTGTTTAAATTTATCAGATTTTTTAATTTCTTCCACGGTGATTGGATCGCCTTTTAACTTGTCTCCGCGCACTAATAAATAAATCTCCTTAGCATATGGGATTAAGTCTTCAACTGCTTCCAGGCCTGCGTTGCCACCGCCAATCACAGCCACTGTCTTATCACGAAACATCGGCGCATCACAAGTAGAACAATAAGCCACCCCCTTGCCGTCAAATTCTTTTTCACCTGGAACCTCGAGCTTACGCCGATGCGCGCCGGTAGCCACAATCACAGTTTTAGCTTTATATTCATCTTTATCGGTTCTAACTAAAAATCCATCGCTGGGTTGATTTAAATATCTAACTTGAACTCCTTTTTCTCTCGACTTTATTTCTACACCTTCCTGCGCCCGTAAATGAGTCTCCAAATTTTGAGCTAACTCCAATCCGGAAATTTTAATCGTCCCGATCCAATTCTCAATTTCAGCCGATACTACTGACTGACCGCCAAATTCTTCAGCTATTACTAATATTTTTAATCTTTTCCGGGCAGTATATATACCAGCCGCAACCCCAGCCGGACCACCGCCAATTATAATAGTATCGTACATAAAACAATAAATATAATAATAAAATATAGGACTTACGCATTTCGGGCTCTGTCGTTCCTGCACCGGTAGGAATCCAAAAAAATTGAATAAAAATAACTTTTTTTATTAAATAATCATGGATCCCCGGATCTCGTCCCCACCCAAATTTTTACTCCGTAAAAACTTAGGCTGGTTCCTCGCCCGAGCCTGCCTGCCACCTGCCTGTCCGGTAGGCAGGGCGAGGCAGGGATGACAACCCAATTGTCATTACCCAACTTGATCGGGTAATCCAGAATCTGGATCCTTGAGTTAATTCCAAGCATGATAATAATATACATCTCCGGGTCTCGTCATCCCGCTCAAGCGGGACTCATCTGTCGAGAATGACACCAACCGCATAATTCCTAAAAATAGTAAAATAACAAAAAATAAGCTAATTTAATCTAATAACATTCGCGTGTTAATCAAACCAACCAACATACGGACTAACCGAAATTAAAATACAACGCTATTTTCTCAACCGTCTGGTATTTTTTGCTAATTTTTTTCCTTTTTTAGTATTTTTTTTAGCGTGCTTAGTTCTAGCCCGCGCCGCACTATTATGACCCATATAAATAAAATTTAAAAATAATTCACCAATAACATAAAAGTAAACCTTAAATACTACTTAAAAATAATAAAAATGAATTTAAATATCTTTGGCAGGGGTGGAGGGAATCGAACCCCCGACTCTTCTTTTGGAGAGAAGAAGTTTACCACTATCCTACACCCCCAAATTTTTTTAAACTCTCGATTGCTAAAATGTTCAACTTTTTAGCTAATAAAGAGTCGTTATATCTTACACCAATACACCCGGGATAATTATATCTTGTCCTTTTACTACTATTATCCATTAGATAGGGTTTTATAAATTGAGATTTCGGTATTCCCGTAACCCTTGACCAAAAATTTGTCTGTAATTTTACATCGTGATAACTATGTAAGTATATACACGCCCTTAATCTCTTTTCATTAATACTATAGGATGATCTCAGTAAACTTAAAAAAGTCTTAAATAAATACGAAAATCTTTAAAATTCCTATCCGCGTAGCAAGCTGACGCGGTATTACGGAATTTTATCTCGCTAATCGCGAGACCAGATTTTCGATCTTATTATAA
>Ga0272441_10009736_pt1 | contig 14748 bp, 8 predicted proteins | sample SSMProp6N_FD_193582 | JGI IMG/M metagenome (GOLD analysis project Ga0272441, IMG submission 193582) | Marine sediment archaeal communities from Little Sippewissett salt marsh, Falmouth, MA, United States - SSM-Prop-6N | ecosystem: Environmental > Aquatic > Marine > Wetlands > Sediment ... | reverse complement strand
AACTGTTACAAACGATGAAACAAATGGTCCCTTCTTTGCAAAAAGATGAGTTGATCAGGGCGGTGGATATACAATCGCCGTTAGGTGTTGCCGAAGTGATATGCGGTTCGGGATTGTACATGGCGCTGTTGACCAATCCCCGGCCCGTTCATGATCTGTTACACAAAATAACCGATTTTATCATAAAATTTATTTTGGAAATGCGGCAAGTCGCCGGGGAAAAATTAAACGGCGCCATGTTCCCGTTTATCTGGAACAATCATGAGGGTATACTTTGCTCTGATGACACCCTGTCCCTGTTGTCCCCGGAAATGCACCGGCAATTCAGTCTGCCCTATGTCATCCGCATCGCGGAAAGCTGCGGGCCGCTATTTTATCATTCCTGTACATGGTCTCAGGAATATTTTGACAACATCCAAAAGATCCCGAATGTGAGGGCGTATAACTGGAATACCGGGAATTCCATCGATCCGGCGGTCATTATCAAAGCCTTTTCCGGTAAAGCTGTTCTGGCGCCGCATATCTGCGCCGACATGCACCTGACGGAAGATATCAAAAAATGGGGGCAGTTTCAGGACGAATGCGGGCTTCTCGAATATGTGCTCGACTGCATGCTGGACAACACCTGCCTGTATCTGTGGATAGGCGATATGGGGAGCAAACCGCGTGTGCTGGAAAAAATGGATGATATTTTACATGAACGCGGTTATTCACCTGAAGCCAGAGGATTATTTTAAAAAAACAATTTGTAAAATTATTTTATATTTCTTATATAATAAGTATTAAAATCAAACTCCTCGTTTCACTATACACCGGAACAGTTATGAAAAAAATAACCGAAAAGCTTAAAGATAAAAAAATCCTGGTCTCTGATGGGGCCTGGGGCACGTTTCTGTTTCAAAAGGGTTTGGAGGCGGGTGAATGCCCCGAGTCATGGAATTTAACACATCCCGATAAAGTACTGGATATCCCCCGCCAGTATATACAGGCCGGCGCCGATATGGTGCTGACCAACAGTTTTGGCGCCAGTCCATTCAAACTGCAACATTACGGCTTGCAAGACAAGGTTTTTGAGATCAACAAAGCGGCGGCGGAGATATCCCGGCAGGCGGCCGGCCCGGACCATTTTGTGCTCGGCTCGATAGGTCCCACCGGTGTTATCCTCATGATGGGCGAGGTCACCGAACAGCAGCTTTACGACGGATTCAAACAACAGGCCAAAGCGCTGGAAGCGGGCGGCGCGGATGCCGCCTGTATCGAGACCATGTCGGCGCTGGACGAGGCCGAAACCGCCATTAAAGCCGTTAAGGAGAACACGGACCTGGAAGTCATCTGCACTTTTACCTTTGAAAAGACGGTCAATAACGATTACCGCACCATGATGGGCGTATCCCCGGAAGATATGCTGACCATGCTGCACGAAAACAATGTGGATATCATCGGTACCAATTGCGGCAACGGTTTTCAAAGAATGGTTGATATTGCTAAAGAAATACGTTCGATTGATTTATCCATACCCGTTCTGGTGCACGCCAACGCGGGGAAACCCGTTGTCCGGGACGGGGAAACGGTGTTCCCGGAAACGCCGCAGGAAATGGCGGCATACGTACCGGCCATCATTGACGCCGGAGTAAATATTATCGGTGGTTGCTGCGGTACAACCCCGGAACATATAAGACATATCAAAGGTGCGGTGAGTATATAAAGTGAATAAAACAGATATAAACAAGATATTAACGGAAACGGTATATACATTTCAACCGGAATACAGCAAACTGCATATCGATCCGGAGCTCATTCGTGTTGCCATCGGTTATCCGCGCAACCACAATGACAAACATATTGATGAGATGATAGATGAAGTGACCCGTGTCTCGAAACAAAAGCTGGAAGTTAAAAGCGGTTATAAAATATATAACGATATTGAGATATATCCGGACAGGACCGGCATGAAGATCGGCGGTAAAGAGTTCCACACGAAAAAAATAATTACCGTCCAGATGAGAAAAGCCGAATCGGTCGCGCTGTTTTTGTGCACAATCGGGCCGCAGATGGAACACTGGTCCAAAGAACTGATCAAAGAAGGCCAGCTTTTAAAGGGTTATATAGTGGACGCGATCGCGTCGGAATCTGTGGAACAGGCCGTGGAACAAACGCACAATCACCTGGAACAACAAATGCGGGAAATGGGTTTGGGCATTACCAACCGATTCAGTCCCGGGTACTGTAAATGGCCGGTTTCCGATCAGCATGTATTATTCTCATTATTGCCACCCGGGTTTTGCGGGATCACACTGACCGAATCCTCGCTGATGTTACCGATCAAATCGGTCAGTGGTTTTATCGGCATCGGCCCGGATGCTAAAAGACAGGATTACGCCTGCAAAATTTGTGATGATACCACCTGTTTTCGCAAAAAATTTGTGAGTTGATAAAAATAAATTGCCCGGAATACCTGAAAGAATGGCATAAAATATCGACCTGTAAGCAACACAAGAGATGAATACCCGGTTGCCGGTTCAATTCATGCTATTCCCGGTTAAACACCTGTGGACAAATACAGCGCGATGCCAGAACCGGTTTGGGAATATTAATAACTAAAGAGGGAGATTAAATTGAATTCATGGGAACGATTTGAGAAACGATTAAAGGGTGAAAAAGTCGACCGGCCGCCAAACTTTGATATAATGATGACATTTGCCGCCCATTATATTAACGAGCCGCTTTCCCGTTATTATCAGGATCACCGGGTTCTTTGTGAGGCGAATTTCGCCGTTCTGGAAGCCTTTGAGCTTGATATTGTCCAGGCCATTTCCGATCCGTACCGGGAAACGGCGGATTTCGGCGCAAACATAGAATTCCCGGAAAACGGTCTGCCGGTATGTAAAGAACTCTTGATTCAACAGGAATCCGATCTAAAAAAACTTAATCAGGTGGCGCCCGCATCCGGGAAACGCATGAATGACCGCCTTGAAGCCGTTGCTTTATTCAAAGACAAAGTCGGCGGCCGGGTGCCGGTAATGGGCTGGGTTGAAGGCGCGCTGGCGGAAGCCGCGGATCTGCGCGGCGTCAGCACATTGATGATGGACATTTTTGAACGGCCGGAATGGGTCAAAGAGCTGCTGGATATCTGTGTTGAAACGGGGATCAATTTTGCCCGCGCCCAGGTCAATGCCGGCGCCGATATCATCGGCCTGGGAGATGCCGTAGTGTCCCAGGTATCCCCGCAGCAGTATGAGGAATTCGCCTTGCCTTACGAACAGCAAATATTTGCGGCAGTGAAAGAAATGGGGGCGGTCCCCAGATTGCACATTTGCGGCAACACCTCACTCATTCTCAAACAAATGGCGCAAAGCGGGGCGGACATTATCGACCTCGACTGGATGGTCGATTTCGGCGCCGCCGCCGGTTTATATGGCGAGGTTCCCGTGCTGTGCGGCAATTTCGATCCGGTTTCTGTTCTTTTGCAGGGATCACCGGACCAGGTAAAAATGGAAACCCTGAAATGTCTTGAAACCGGAGGCCCCCGTAGTATCAGCATGGCAGGGTGTGAGGTCCCATACGACACGCCGTACGAAAACCTGCTGGCCCATGCTGAAATTTTAAAACAGTTCGGTTCCGGTAAATAAATTTTTACAAAATATAAAACTCCCCCGGTTTATGAGGAACTAAAAAAATCAATCAATGGATGTGATAAAATCCGCGATTCGGCCGGCGGCTTTGCCGTCCCCGTAAGGGTTGACCGCTTTTGCCATAGATTCGTACGCCTCTTTATCTGTCAGCAATTCATGACTGATATCAACAATTGATTTTTGCGTAATACCGGCAAGCACTGCTGTGCCGGCTGTTATAGCCTCAGGGCGCTCGGTTTCGGTCCGCATGACAACCACCGGCTTCCCGAGCGCGGGCGCTTCTTCCTGTATGCCGCCGGAATCGGTGAGCACAAGCACGGATTCATTGATCAGGGACGTCAGTTCGCTGTAATCGACCGGTTTGAGCAGGTGAATCCGCTCCTTACCGCCGAGGATGGAATGAACCGGTTCCTGAATATTGGAATTGAGATGCACGGGGTAGACAATGTCCACGTCCTGATGTAAATCCGATAGCTGCAGCAGAGCGTGACAAATATTTCTGATCGGTTCGCCGAAATTTTCCCGTCGGTGAGCGGTCACCAGAACCAGTTTGTTGTTTCCGGTGTGAAACTGCTTCGCGAAACCGTTTGATTCGTTGCTTTTGAGCACATGATACAAGGCGTCAATGACCGTATTGCCGGTCACGATAACGGATTCCGCAGGGGCTCCCTCACGCAGCAGGTTCTTTTTATTGCCCTCTGTTGGCGCGAAATGATAATTGCCGATAACGCTGATCATTTTGCGGTTTGCCTCTTCCGGGTAGGGCGAATAGATATCCCCGGTGCGCAGACCGGCTTCGACGTGCCCCACCGGGATGCGCTCATAAAAACCGGCCAGCGCGCCCAAAAACGCAGTTGTCGTATCGCCCTGCACCAGAATAAGATCGGGTCGCACTTTGGAAAAAACGTACTGGAACCCTTTCATGGTTCGTTCCACAATCTGCGTCAGGGTTTGGTTATGCCGCATGATATTCAGATCAAAATCCGGTTCGATATCAAACAGATCTAGGACCTGTTGTAACATTTCCCGGTGCTGCGAGGTCGCCACTTTAATGGTTTCAATGCCCGGCCGCTTTTGCAGTTCCAGGATGACCGGCGCCATCTTGATCGCTTCAGGACGCGTCCCGAACACGACCATTACTTTTTTATATTTCATGTTATCCCGTTAATATCCTGTTCAATATGTCTTTACTTTAAGAATGTCATTTGTATCATTTTTACTTCTTTTCCGCATTTGACGGAGCACAAATAAATCCCGCTGGACACCTCGATGCCTTTATCATTTTTACCATCCCAGATCATTCGATAAGAGCCCGCTGATTGTTTTCCGTTATATAATGTGGTAATATATTCGCCTTTGATATTGCGGATCATAATTTCCACATGATCGTTATGAGGAACCGAATATTTTATCGTGGTATTGGCATTAAAAGGATTGGGATAGTTCGAAAACAGAGCAAACTCAGCAGGCATATTAACCACAACTTCAACCGTGTCCAGCAGAGAAACCGAACCATCCGTGTCGATCTGCACGAGCCGGTAATAATATTTTTGCGAATTTAAATCCACATCAATATACTCGTATTTTTGTTTTGATGAATTTGTGCCGTTTCCCTGAATGAATGTTATGGTCTCAAATTCGATGCTGTTTGTGGAACGCTGCACCTGGAACCCGAAATTGTTCGATTCGCTGGCCGTTTCCCACTTTAAATGAACATCTTTACCTTTTGGTTTGGCAATAAAACTCATTAATTCCACCGGAGTTGATGTCACATTACCTTCAAAAACCCGGACGTAGCTGTCATTGGAGCCGCCGATTGCTTCATCGGCCCTGTTGCCGTTCAGATCACTTATAGAAGTAACGGTATTCACCTGACCGCCAAACTTTACCCACCAGATCGATTTACCGGTTCCCTTTGAGGCGCTGCTGATACACTCCATATAATCATCGCCGGTACCGACAATACAATCCATTTTATTATCACCATTCAGATCGGCAATCGGCGCGACAGACCAGACATCTCCTCCATACAATTTTTCCCACAGTTTGCTGCCTGTTCCACCGGACAACAAATAAGCTTTGTTATCCGCCGAGCCGAAAACACAATCACTTTTGCCGTCCCCGGTCACATCATCCAGGGCCGCGATACAGTTGATATTGGAACCGGCCGTAAACGACCAGATCAACGAGCCGTTACTCCCGGAAATACATAAAACTTTATCATTCCTGCCGCCCGCGAGACAATCGGGTACACCATCGTTATTCACATCACCAATTCTGGCTACAACCCGGACATCACCGGACGGATAAGACCAGATCTGCCTGCTGCCGCTCACGGTTCGCCTGCCGGAAATACAGTACACGTGATCATCAAAAGATACGGCAAAACAATCATCAAAGCCGTCGCCGTTCACATCACCGGCATTGGCGATATCGGGCACACCGTTGCCGGCGGGGAAACTCCACAATAACTGCCCGTCAACATTACTGCCTCCTGAAATACAATAAACATAATTATCATAAGAGCCTGCGATACATTCTCTTTTACCATCTCCATCAATATCATTTATGCTGGTGATGGAATTTATCTCTCCCTGTGTGGAATAAGACCATAATTGGGCGCCATTTTGATCGGGATTACCCGAGATACAATAAATCGTATCATCGGCCGCACCGGCCAGACAATCGTCTATGCCGTCGCCGTTGACATCTTCTATTGCTTCAACTTCTCTAACATACCAACCCAGCGTGGTTGACCATAATATGGATCCGTTGGTTACACTGCCGCCCTCGACACAATATACCCTGGAATCGGACGCGCCGACCAGAACATCCGTTTTGCCGTTATTATTAACATCCCTGATAGGAGCAACGGAATTAACATACCAGTCAGCCGAGAATGACCATAATTCCGTTGTCAATTCTTCTGAAAAGGTCATACCAGAGATGAATAAAATACTAAAAAAGATTAAAAAAACCTTACTACACAATTTCATTTAACCACTCCTTTTCCACTTAAAGTATTCCGCCTGTTACTATTTTAAAAACCGAGTCCGTGCCAGAATGTCAACCCGATACGCCTGTCGGTGTAATTTTTTCCATATGGATTTTCATAACGTCCGTTTTTGTCGATATATGACCCATTCAAAAATTCAACATACAGGTTCAGTTCCAGGTCGGACCAGGGTTTGATTCGAATACTGGGGCCATATTCGATTTTATTGTTCCAGAAATCTTTGTTTTTGTCAATGCCGAAATATGATACGCCATAAACGTCAATCACGGTTTTATATATTCTTGTCAGTCTTATTCCCGCCCTGATATTTGTAAATGATATAAAATTATTATGGTCCCTTTTAAGAAACAGACCGTCCGCGTATATCTCATCCCAGAAACTGAATGGAAAATTCTTTTTCCATCGATGTTTGTATTCCCAGTCCAGGCCCTGCCAAAAGATAAAACCATATCTGGAATCCTGGAAATTGGAGCCATAGGGATTGGGATTATTATTGTTATCCTCGCCGAAGTATCTCCCCTGAATATATTCGTAAAAAAACGCGAGATATATTTTCTTAAAAAACCGCAACCGGGCGCCAAGTGCGAATTCACCGCGATTGTTCCAGTAATCCCGGTTCGCGTCGCTGCCGTACCGCTGCTTCAGATAAACATCCAGTGTGCTGATATTGGGGACCGACAATTTCACCCCTTCCAATACATGCGCGGAAGTTATTGTATTGTCCCCGTCACGCTGAAAATTTATTGTTTCCGAGTAAGCTTCGGCAAACAACTTGTATTTTAATCCGATCCCTGCATCTACCCGGCTCACCGATAAGATCAGCATGAACAAACATACAGATAACAATATATTATATTTGTTGTTTAATTTATCGATCATACGTTATTATCCATATTATGACACTTCCTGTTCACTTGTTTCCAGCACATGGAAACGTTCTGTTTTATCCCACACACCGACTTTATACCGGCGCAGGTCCAGACTTATCGCTTTAAATACGACGTACAGCCATAACTGACAATAAGTAAAATACATAAAAACAGTAAAGATAAAATTCAATAACGAGTCTTCCCGCTCGTATGACAAAACCACCACAATTTCAAGCACAAACAACAAGAACGCCGAAACCCACACGCCAAAGTAAGGCCCGGCAATATTCAGGGCAACGACACCCAGACTGCTCAGAATAAATAAACTATGAGACAGCACAATTGCGATCAAAAACAAATAATAAAGCGCGAACAGGTAAATAAATTCCATAAACAAAAATTTACTTTTAAATTTTAAAGTTTCGGGGGCAAACTTTTTGAGCACATAGTTGTTACCCCGCACCCATCGCGTGCGCTGACGGACCCATGTGGACAGTTTTTCAGGTTCCTGTTCCCAGGTTACGCTCAGCGGCACAAACTTGATCTTATAGCCCAGTTGATATATCCGAACACTGATTTCGGAATCTTCTGTAATGGCTTTTTCATCCCAGCCGCCGCATTCTTCCAGCACCGATTTTTTGATAATATAATTGGTACCGGGTAAAATCGTGACTTTCGAGGCCTGAAACCGTCCGGCCTGCAGTATCCATTGAAATGCCATGGTTTCAATATTAATGAAACGGGTCAACCAGTTTTTGGTGCGGTTTATTGTGCGGAACTTGCCGATCACGGCCGCGAGAGAGTCGTCACGTTGTAAATGCGACACCAGGATCCGTATCGAATCCGGTTGCGGATTGTTGTCCGCATCATAAATGGCCACGATGTCATGCGAACACTTTTTCAGTCCGGCATTCAGGGCATACGCTTTCCCATGCCCGGACTCTCCCTGCAGGTTCAGCAATTTTATTCGCGGGTCCCGCGCCGCCCTTTTTTGTGTGATTTGCGCCGTATCATCAGAGGACGCGTCGTTCACGACTACAATTTCCAGTAATTCACGCGGATATTCCAGCTTTGAAATTCTGTCCAGCGTTCTGTCGATGACCAGGCCCTCATTATGGGCCGGTATCATTATCGATACCGGTACAAATTTTATTTCTTTTGAATCAATTTCCCGTTGCTCGGCAACAATTATTGAGCGATACCGGTAACCGGCGACCGTTAAAAAAAGCTGGTAAACGATCATAAGCCAGGTAATCGATACACTGAGAAGAAAAAGTATATCAAGAAATGTATGTGAAAACGGCAAAAATGCACCTCCATGAAAGTATTAAGCGGATAAATGTTTTCTCCTGATTGAGCTTCTGATATATAATCCGGATAGTAAAAGCCCGGCCGTAATACCCAGAAATACAATCAAACCGGATATAGCAGTACTGGCATACTTTAAAGTTTGCGTACCACTTGTTTGTGTAAATATGGTTGTTGTATGCTGACCCGCGGGAAACCGGACGGCATACCCAAGTTCCCCCCGGGTAACCTGAGTGTTAAAGCTCTCGTCATCCAGAATAATTTCCGTAGGTTCCTCAGATAATATGATAATATTGGGAACCAGCGATTGATACTTTATTTCAATTCCTCTGGAAATGATCTTTGCCGACAAAAGCTCCCCGGAAATATCAACAAGCCGGGTATTGGATTTAAAACGCTTGATAAACCGGCTTGTCCGGGATACAGGTTGAATGAGATGTCTGCCGGGCGGCAGTATAACCCGTCCACGATAGTAGGCCGGCCATAATTCGCCGTTAACAGTTACATCTTTATGTGCATTATAATCGAGCAAAGTATTGACCGTATAGGGTGTATTAATTTCCCAACCCTCATCCGTGATTTTTTCTTTCGCGTCTATTGCCATAACATAAGGAATAATTGGGAAATCGACTTCATATAAACTGGCTTCCGAATACAAAGCCACACGCGTTTGTTCACTGCCGGCCGCTTTCGCAAGACTGTATAATTCCAGTCCCGTTGGCTGTACTGTTGGGGCCTGCGTTATTTTCATGTCCCTGATCGGCACCACATTTATATCAAGTATAAAAGGATACTTTTCTTTTACCGACGAATAAACATCTAATAACTTTGTATAACGGTCGGGTCCCAAAGCCCACAATGGTAACGGATCCTCAATTTGGACAGTAAAAGGATATTTATCCGCCAGTTCTAAAATACGAATAGTATTGACTCCGGTGCCCTTTCCCACTTCAGGTGAAAAAATATTATCAACTGTAGTAACAATTATTTCCCAGTCATAATCGTTTTGTTCTTTCAGTTGAGTCAGAAAATGAAGAAATTCATCATGTAATTTTACGATGTGATCTTGACGAAAATCAAAAAATTTACTGACAGCTGTTGAATTTCTTTTCCAATAATAAGGTGTATTGGGATTAAATAACGACAATGGATCAAAACCATATTCTTCTCTGAATAAATTCCGCATATAATCATTCAGGGGTGTGAAATTTTCAGGTTGCTCATATCCCTTGGGGGATTCATAATATAATTCAGCAAAATTGATCCCATCCCAATCAAAACTTGTCAATATTTTGCGTAGTTCATCAAATACCGCCTGTTTGCATTCCGGGATATCCAGCGCCATATTACTACGCCAGTCCACCCTGGCGTCCCTGCCGGTGGCGGTTTTTTCACGCCATTCAGGATGCTCAAGCCAGAATTTCTCACTGACATGCGGCAATTCCGTCCAGGCATAAACCAGCATCGCATTCTGGTGAGCAAGCTCAATCAATCTTTGATAATCATAAGTATATTCCAAATAATAATGCCAGGCGGACACGTATATTCGTCTTACGCCGTTATTTCGCCATATTTTGATCAGATCCTCAATACTGATATCCTCACGGTCTCCCGGTTCAAAATATATCTCCACCGTGTTACGGCGAACGGTTGGCACAAGATTAAATTGCCGTTTTAACAAATCTATAAAATAAGGAAACCGGCCATATCCTTTTTCAGTTGCTGGATCAAAAAAGGTCGAAAAGTAAAGATATTTTCCGGTGCCGTATTCACCACCGATCACAACCGGCATTTCGGATTTAACATCACTGAAATATGTTACATATTCAATATCCAGGTCGAATGCCCGCAGCGTATCCGGTTTTTTCCAGTTTATATTCACCTGGGGAAAATATTCATCTATGATCTGGTCCGTAACAAACGTCTCTTCCGTCGGGATGATACCAATATTCTGACTGAATTGCGAATTTTTCTCCAATATCAGATTCAAACCATTTTGCAGGGCATAACTCAAAAACAGATTTTGCTGAGAATTGAGGCGGGACGCGGCCGCTTGTGGGACAACCAGTAAATTGATCTCTGCCGGTACCTCGATCAGGTTTTTTATATCAATCGATTTGACGTCAATACCGACACTCTCCATAGCATGAATAAAATTATATTGGTCCTGGCCGGCATATCCCGTTACGGTACTATCCACAAGTACGGCTGCCCTGATGGGCGTCGCGTCGGCATCCATGAGTGATTTTTCATCCGGGTTAAAAATTGTACTGGTCAATTTGGGTACGGATGGAATGATCGAATTAAAAGTTTTTGCAAAAAAGCCCTGCGGTAAATTGTCAACCTTTTCTGCAACATATACCCACCCGGCAGGGGTATCAATCTGCTTTTGAATGCTGCCATAAATCGTAGAATCAGAATAGGTTTCATCCCGGATATGTCCCTTTTCATCATAATAAAACTCGTGTAAATATTCATCGTTTAAATCCAGGTTGATCTCATTCTTCCCACTCACGACACGAAAGCCGGGGGCGGTCACCAGATTGCCGGTATACCGCGGCGATGTAAACCGGTAGCCAAGTTTTTTCAAACCCGGTATGATATCTTTTAAAGTGGAATGGTCGACAAAAGTATGAAAGAAAAAACTGGCGACGCCGTCGCGTATGGCAAGATTATTTTTCGCGGCCTGCAACATGGGACCGGCATCGGGCTGGCTTAACGGAATATAACCCAAATTTTCAGGAATGATCTGTCCGCCGGAAGTATGATCATAGATCATATAGGGCAGCAGTTGATCTGTTCCATGCAGATCAATGGTTTGCCGCCGTTCATAAGCGGTGCTGAAAAATGAGTTCAAGACCGGATAGTCCAACTGGGATGCGGCGTAATGCGGCGTTTCCCAGGTTAACGGATAGATGCCGTTTTTTTTCAATTCATCAAATCCGGTGAGCAGTTTTTGCCGGACATATTCCTTTGAATCGGCAAATAACGGTTTGCTGGTCATACTGTCCCAGAATTCATAATCTGCAGTTGTTTCTCCACGGTATTGATGGGTCGTGCCGTGCATGACGATCGTGCCGCCGGATTTCTGAATTTTTTTGATCTCTTTGACAAAATCAGGCCGGTCCGTCAATGTAGCCGCGGTATTTGATTCCGGGTCCAGATAAAAAGGAACCAATGCTACTGAAAACGGTACTTTTTGAGATTTTAAATATCTCACCACACTTTTTAGGGATTCGATATCCGTAAAAGGGTTGATATCTTCTATCCGGATTAACGCCAGCTTTTTCGCTGCGTGATCCTCGCGAACAATTTCATGCAGCAGATCACTGATAACGATATGACGGCCGCCTTCGGTTACGAAAGAAGTGGGCAGATCCGCGAAATACCACAAATTGCCGCTTCGAACAGTATAGGGTAGCTGATGGGTACCATCCGTCATCGTAGCCAGTTCATAACATTTTGCAGAGTCCGTAATATTTATTTCATTATAAGATGGATCGATCCGGGGCAGTGAATACCCTTTGTATGTGACCCGGGAAAATGCGGAATCCTGCAACGGATTAATATATTCAAAACCATAACGGTCCGGGCCGGAAAGTTCAAGTAATTGTTTTATACCATAATTTATCCAGCACACAGTGCCTTTGAATTTGTAAATCTTTTTTACAAAATTCGACGGAACAGTAAATTTGGGATCCACACCAATATAAAAAACAGCATTTAAACTATCCAGTTCGAACGGACTCATTTTATAATTATCATCAATTAATACTATATTCACATCGGTCTTGAAATGACTCAAAAGACTGGCTATTTGTTTCGCATCGTTCTCCCCCCGAGGATCACTATATACAATAATTCTTTTGGTGGGAACAAAAGTTAATGAACTTTGAATCGTATTCCAGGCGTTTTGCGAATCCAGTAAATTTGTATCATATATATCGATATGTTCAATACCCGCCTCTTTAACAAGCCGGATATTTTGGGCCAATAGTTCGGGATCAACTTTTGTTTCTCCAAAAGATGTCAGCTCCAGATGGCCGATAACCGTAGCTTTTTCATCTACCTGCCGTAAAACTTCCTGTACCGCTCCGGTTAGCCATTCGGGATTAAATATACTGTTATTTTGAAAATATGCGGCCCATTGCTGCCACATGAGTTCAATGTTGATCCAATCCGGTTTTGCCTTGTTAGCCAACACACCGTCTAAATCAAATCCGGTTTTCAATATTTGTTCCTGCGTTGAAAGGATACGCCCGTTATCGTGCACGCTGGCCACTGTCGTGATACAGGCAATTTTATCAAAACTGTGGATCAGTTCGACCGTTTCATTTAATGTTTGGGTCAATCCTTTTGATGTGAACAGTTCATCATCCTGAAAATTTGTACAGGTTCCGCAAAAGCACTGATGTCCGTTCCAGTTGATGATCGGTTCGGCAATGTCAATTCCATCCAGGTCTTTATACTTTTTCAGCAAGTCTTTGATAAATCCGAGCCACCACTCACGCACCTGCGGATTTGCGGGGCATAAAAAATAACTGTCCGAATTTGGTTGATAATCGGTCCCGTCGGCTGATTTAACCCGCCATTCAGGATGCAAATCCCAGGCGGACTTGTGCAAAAAAGCAGGAATCCACGCCACAACCCGGATATCATTTTTTTTTGCCGCTTTTAATATATATTTGAGCAGATCATGGCGGCCATAATCTGCCATCACATTTAAAGAATAGGTTGTTTTGTATTTGGCCCCGTATATCGGATCATAGGCTTTATAAAACACGGTGTTCACGTTAAAGCTTTTCCATTTTAGCACCAGATCTTCAGCCATTTCATCTATTTTTAAAGGTGAATCGTAATAATATGAAGGATCAAAACGTACCGCGTTGATCTGATGGGGTACCGGATCAAGTCTGAGATAACTTTCCGTTGCCGGTGCGGGGAAAACATGATTTAGTGTAAAAATGAATATAAAAAATAAGATTCTATTTGAAAATTTTAAAAAGTTATCACACATAATATACCTTTATCAATACTGTCACTCATTTTATTTAAATTTAATACAGGTAGTTGAAATTTAAAGCCGTATAAATAAAATAAAAATATTGCTATTAACTCAATTTTTTATAATTTAATTTATTACGAAAAGCAAATGCAATACCAAAAAAACTATTCCCAACAAGGAATTGATAATTTTAAAATCTTAATAATATTGACTTTACAAACACGAAATATTATAACACTCAGAAAATTTAATATTTTCGATTTTTGAATAACATAATTGATGGTAAATTACAATTATGTAATTCATTGATATTATTTATCCCTTAATTTATGAAAAATTTTTGAATTTATCTATGTTAATATTATTATAAGTAATAATATCTTTTAACCAGCGAGATCGAACCTGAATAAGACGATTACGCCCAGGAATGTTATATAATTGCTGACGAGTTGTTTGGTTTGCAACTGTATTGATAATGCTATCCATAACCGATCTAAAAACGAAACAAAAAAAATAACATATAGGACAACCATACAAAAAATAAAAAATAAATTTGATACTTTAGAATATTTTTTTAATTTATGCAACGTTAAGAATTCAAAAAATTATACACTAAAATATCATGAAAAAAAGTTCGATTGAACAAAATCTTTGCAGTCTTTTTAAAGAAACAGTTGAAACCACACTCAACACAAAAGATAAAATTGTTATCTTTAGTGATCTGCACCTGGGAGATGGCGGTAAAGGCGACGAGTTCAAAAAGAACTCCAAATTATTCAAAAGAATACTAAAAAAGTACTATCTAAAGAACGAATATAAATTGGTATTAAACGGGGATATTGAAGAGCTGCAAAAATTTTCTTTGCACAAAATAAACAAACAATGGAAAAAAATATACAACCTTTTTAAAAAGTTTGA
>Ga0272441_10009735_pt1 | contig 14749 bp, 8 predicted proteins | sample SSMProp6N_FD_193582 | JGI IMG/M metagenome (GOLD analysis project Ga0272441, IMG submission 193582) | Marine sediment archaeal communities from Little Sippewissett salt marsh, Falmouth, MA, United States - SSM-Prop-6N | ecosystem: Environmental > Aquatic > Marine > Wetlands > Sediment ... | reverse complement strand
TACCTGACCAGGGACGGCGGCAAGAGCTGGACGCACATGCTGACGCGTGCGGACCTGGAACCGTTCGTCTCGAAGCTCGCGCTGAGCGAGCGGATCCGCAGCAACTACCACGGCACGGTCAAGTACGTAACGTTCGACCCGACGGACCCCGACACGCTGTACCTCGCCCCCACACCCTCAAGTTATGTCGGGCTCGGCATCCTCAAAACGACGGATGCGGGGAAGACCTGGACCCAATTCTCGGACCAGAGACTGTTTCTGAACAAGATTCGCACGATCGGCATCGACGAGAAGGGCCACAACCTCGTCGCGGCCGGGCTCGAGGCCTACTACTACCATCACGGAGACGCCAACCGATGAGACTGCCCTACTGGAGGGAATCGACATGAACACATCGAAGAATCTTGGTCTGTATCTCCGTTCCCTGTGGATCCTCCTTCTCACAGCGGCACTGTCGCATGCGGGTGCGTCCCGCTGGACTCGCCACGTGATCGGCGGCGGCGGCGCGGAATGCGCGATTGCGGTGGATCCGCGCGACTCGAAGGTTGCGTACACGACCACGGATCTGGGCGGGATTCTGAAGACGCGCGACGGCGGTGAGCAATGGTATCCGGTGAACAGCAACATCGGCAACTCGGACCTGTACGACATCGAGCTGGACCCGTTGGATCCGGACACGCTCTATGTGTGCGCGGCGCTGCAGCGCACGCGCGTGAAGTGGACGAACCATCCGCCAAACGGCGAGCTGTACCGGTCCCGCGACGCCGGCGCATCGTGGGAGGTCGTGTGGTCGGAAGGTTCGGACGGCCGCCGCAGTTTCGGGATCCTGAACACGGTGCAGGTCCCGAACATCGCGATCCTGCACGACAAGCGCGATCCGCGCCGCTACGACCGGGACGGCGACCGTCTCTCGGACATTATCCTGGTCGGCGGCTACGACCGGTTCAAGGGCGAGCCGACGGACGTGCGTGCGGGCATCTGGCGCAGCACGGACGAAGGCAAGACCTTTGAGCAGATCGCGATGCACAAGGTCTCGATCACGTGTCTGTATCAGCATCCACGCCGCCCAGCGGTGCTCTACGCCGGCGGCGTGGGCCGCGGTCTGTGGCGCAGCGGCGACCATGGGCAGACCTGGGCGCCGCTGGAGAACAATCTTTCGCGCATGACCGTGTACGACGTGAAGATCAAGCCGGGCACCGACATGCTGTTCACCTGCACGTCCAAGGGCATGTTCAAGGGCGAGGAACGCGCGGCGGCCTTTGAGAAGATCGACATCACCAGCCTTGGGGACGCACGCGGCAAGGATTGGTTCGCGGACTACAGTGCCCGGGCGCTGCTGTTCAGCAACCAGGACACGACGCACAACACGCTCATCGCGGGCATCGTCAAGCAGAAGACCTGGACCAAGCTGATCCGCTCGACCGACGGCGGCACGAGCTGGAAACGCGACCGCGTAGAGACGATCCCGCACGTGCCGTGGCTCAAGCACGGGATGAGCAGTCCGGTCTACGATCTGCAACAGGCCCCGGACGGGCGGATCTACGCCGGTTCCGGACGGGCGGTTCGCGTGTGCCCGCCGGGCGAGACCCGGTGGCTGGTCAGCGCGAAGGGCATCGGCAACATCGTGATCTACGAGCTGAAATTCGAGCCGGGCAATCCGGCGACGGTCTATCTGGGCATGGCGGACTCGGGCCCGTGGAAAAGCGTGGACAAGGGCGAGACCTGGCAGTTCATCGGCGACGGGTTCGCCTCCTGGGGCGGCGTGAACTACGGGCAGGCCACGCAGTTCGCGATTTCGCCGGCCGCCCCGAAGACCGTGTACGGCGTCGGCTACACGGGCAACGGCCGCTATCAGCACGCGTTCCAGAGCGTGTTCTGCAAGTCGACTGACGCCGGGCAGAGCTGGCAGGTGCTTACGAACGGGCTGCCCGCGACGAGCCATGAGCTGAACAAGGGCGGCTGGAAAGCCAAGGGCGTGGTCGTGAGTCCGACCGACCCGGACGTTGCCTGCGTGGCGTTGCACCTGCGCGGCGGGGGCGGCGCGATCTATCGCACCACCGACGGCGGCGTGTCCTGGACGCTCGCGCTCAAGACCGGCGTGCCGAACGCGATGAGTATCGCGCCGCGAAGCGAGACGGTCGTCTGCGCCGGGCCGGGCAAGGCTGTCTATATCGGAAAGGACTGCGGCGCGAGCTGGACCGAGTCCGCCCCGGTAACCGGGGACTGGCTCCAGATGTACGCCGCGGACGTGGCCGACGCGGACCCGATCCGGATCTGTGTCGGTGTCAACATTCACGGTGCGTATCAGAGCACCGACGGCGGGAAGACCTGGGCGCGTGTCATCGCGCAGCCCGAGCTGCATCCGCTCATGTCGGATCTCGCGCTCAGCGAGCGGATCCGCAAGAACCTGCATGCCACGATCCGGGCCGTCCGTTACGATCCGACCAATCCCGACACGCTCTACCTGTCGCACGCGCCGTTCAACCACGTGGGCGCCGGCATCCTGAAATCCACGGACGCGGGCAGGAGCTGGACCCGGTTCTCCGACCAGCGCCTGTTCCTGAACAAGATCCGGTCGATCAACCTCGACGAGAAAGGCCGGAACATGACCGCGTCCGGGCTGGATGCCTACTACTACCACTACCGAGGAGACGGCCAATGATCCGGCACTCACCCAAGGTGACGAGAGGCAGATCTTCCCACAGATCACACAGATACACACAGGTAATGGGCCGAAATCGCCGGCATCGGAAATCTGTGTCGATCCGTGTGGATCTGTGGGCAATTCCCCATTCTGTGGAGGGAGCCTGACATGAGAACATCCGCAATCGCTCGGCCGGGCCTGTTCACCTTGTTGGTTGCGCTAGCGGGCGGGCCGTCACATGCGGGAAACTCGTACTGGACCCGCCACACGCTCGGCGGGGGCGGCGCGGAATGCGCGATTGCCGTGGACCCGCGTGATTCGAGAGTCGCTTACGTGACAACCGATCTGGGCGGCATCCTCAAAACGACCAACGGCGGGGAAGAATGGTTCCCGATCAACAGCAATATCGGGAACGGGAACCTGTTCGACGTGGAACTGGATCCGTTGAACCCCGATATCGTCTACACGGCGGCCGTCCTCAACAGAAGCCGGTCGAAGTGGTCGAAAGAGCCGCCAAACGGAGAGCTCTACCGTTCGCGGGATGGCGGCAGATCCTGGGAAAACCTCTGGTCGGAAGGCGAGAACGGACGACGCGCGTTCGGGATCGGATCAACGGTACAGGTTCCGAACATCTTGATCCTCCACAATCCGGGCAACCCGCGGCAGTTTGACAAGAACGGCAATCGACTCTCCGACGTCATTCTCATAGGCGGTTACGACAGGTTCAAAGGCGAGCCGACCGATGTCAGGGCCGGCATCTGGCGAAGCCGCGACGAGGGCAAGACCTTCGAACAGGTCGCCATGCACAAGATTTCCATCACATGCCTCTATCAGCATCCGCGCACACCCGCCATACTCTATGCTGGCGGCATGGCGCGCGGGCTGTGGCGCAGCGCGGATCACGGTTGGACATGGGAGCCGCTTGAGAACAACCTCTCGCGCATGACCGTTTACAACGTGAAGATCAGGCCCGGCACCGATACTTTATTCGTCTGCACGTCCAAGGGAATCTACAAGGGCGTCGACCGGGCCGAGACGTTTGAGCGGGTCGAGATCACCAGTCTCGCGTTCAGACGCGGCACGGATTTCTTCAAGACTTACAGCGCGCGGACGCTTCTGTTCGACAATCAGGACAAGACGCACAATACGATCGTTGCAGGAATACACAGAGACAAGACCTGGATCAAGATGATCCGTTCGACGGACGGCGGTGCGACCTGGAAAAGAGACCGCGTGCAGACGATTCGCAGTGTGCCCTGGGTCCGGCACGGGATGGGCGGCGTGTTCGATATCCAGCAGGCCTCGGACGGGCGCATATACGCTGCGACCGGCGGCACGGCCTACACATACGAACCGGCCGGAGCGATATGGCAGGTCAGCGCGAAGGGCATCGGCAACATCGTCATCAACGACGTGAAGTTCGAGCCCGGGAATCCGGCCACTGTCTACCTCGGTATGGCCGACTGCGGGCCGTGGAAGAGCGCTGACAAAGGGAAGACCTGGCGGTACATCGGCGACGACTTCAGGTTTCCCGACCAGCCGCGGAAGTACGTCCAGGTGACGCACTGGGCCATACCCGTGACACATCCGAACCTTGTGTACGCGACCGGCTACATCGGGACCGGGACCTACACATTCGAATGTATCGTATCCAAATCCGAGGATGCGGGTGAGACCTGGACACCAATCATGGACGGGCTGCCCCCCTCAGGCTCGACCCGGCCGCACGGCACCTGGCGGACCCGGGGACTGGCCGTAGATCCCACGAATCCGGAAATCGTTTACGCCGCGCTGCAGCTGAAGAAAGGCGGCGGCGCCATCTACAGAACCCTGAACGGCGGCAGGCGCTGGGAACAGGTCCACAAGATGGGCACCCCATACGCCGGTCTCGCCGTTTCCCGAACCGGCGGCGTTGTCGTGTGTGCGGGCACGGGCAAGGTCGTACACATCGGCAGGAATAACGGCAAAGACTGGGAGAAATCGTCCGTGATCGACCCGAACCTGCTCAACATATTCGGGATCGACATATCGCCCACCGATCCGAACCGCATCTGTGTCGGCGTGAACGTGCAGGGCGCGTATCTGACCAAAGACGGCGGCAAGACGTGGACACATATCCTCCAGCGCTCCGATCTGGAGCCTTTCTCGGCGAACGTTGCGATCAGCGCGCGCAGGCGCAAGAGCTACAATTCGACGATTCGAGCCGTCAAATTCGACCCAACGAATCCCGATACGATCTATCTGGGACATTCTCCGGGTCATGTCGGTGTCGGGATCCTGAAGACGACCGATTCCGGGAAGACCTGGTCGCAATTCTCTGATTCCGAGCTGTTCTACAACAAGATAAAGACAATCGACATTGACGCCAAAGGCGAGAACATCGTCGCGGCCGGGCTCGAGGCGTACTACTATCATCACGAGAAAGCCCAACGCAGCGGGACACCGACGTCGCAACGATAGAGATGGGAGGGCGAGACTCCGTCGAGCCGCACAGGGCGCGGTCGACAGGGTTGTGTCGAAATGAAGAACGTACCCCAATACCTGTTCATCGAGAGCGAGCTGCGCAAGAAGATCCTGGCCGGCACGCTGAAGACCGGCGACCAATTGCCGGTCGAACAGGAGCTGGCCGCCGAGTACGGCGTGAGCCGCACGACCCTGCGCAGGGCGCTGCGGATCCTCGAGGCCGACGGGCTTCTGTTCCCGATCACCAGCAAAGGGACCTTCGTCACCGATCCCGAGGACCGCGAGCAGCTCAAGCTCAAGCGACGGCAGGTCGAGTTCCGGCGCCGCAGCAAGACGATCGCGGCACTGGTCCCCTCGATCACGCTTGTTCATTATCCGCCGATCGTGCGCGGCATCGAAGACGAATGCACGCGCAGCGGCTACCAGCTCGCGCTCGGCAACTTCGACGGCAACCTCGAGAAGGAGACCGCCTACCTGCTCGACTTCATGGACAGCGGCGTGCGCGGGATCATTGTCTCGCCGCATTACCGTTCGCACGAAAACGAGCAGTACAAAGCCGTTCTCGCGCGCGGCATCCCGCTGGTCCTGACCGACACGGGGATCGACGGGATCGAAGCCGACCTGGTCGCGACCGACAACGAGAAAGGCGCATCCGAGGGGACCCGCACGCTGATCGATGCGGGATGCAAGCGCATCGCGTTCCTGTCGGGTTGGCTGTCGGCCTCCTCGTCACGGGACAGGCTGCGCGGGTTCGAGACCGCCATGCGCGAGGCAGGTCTGCCCGTGAGGGAGGAACTCGTGCTGGAAGGCCACTTCGCGGCACGGTTCGGGCGCGAGGCCTGGAACGAGAAACTGGCCGCCGCGCAACCCGACGGCATCTTCTCGGCGAACGACCCGATCACCACCGGCCTGCTCCATGCGATCGTCGAATCAGGTAACACGCCGCCTGAAAAACTGCGAATCGCCACGTTCGACCGGCCGGACATCCCGTTCGAGTTCCATCACCCGCTCACGCTCGTGGAGCAACCCGCGGCCGATCTGGGCGCCGTGGCCTGCGGCCTGCTCATCCGCCGCATAGAAGCACTGGACGCGCCGCCGCCCGAAATGGAGGCGGGCTTCGAGCCAGAGCCAAGCGGCGCGCACCAGAAGATCCTGCTCAGCCCCAGCATCCGGCAACTGACCCCCACCGTCCGACCCCGCCCGCCCGTCCAACACTGATGCCTTCCGACTGAGCTCCCGAGTGGCGCATGCTCAGTGCATCACGCCCTCCGCAAACGCGCCCGGCGAAGTGCCGGTCGCCTTCCGAAAAACCTTGCAGAAGTAGTTCACGTCCTTGAATCCGCAGCGGCGCGCGATCTCGGCAATGGACGCGCGCTGGTCCTCGCGCAGAAGCTGGACCGCACGCTCCATGCGCAGCATGGCCACGTACCGCGCCGGGGGCAAGCCCTCGGCGGCCTCGAACAACCGCGTGAAGTGATAGCGGCTGTAACCTGAGACGGCAGCCATCTGGCTGACACCAATCGGCTCGCTCAAATGTTCGTGACAGAACGCAATCACACGGCGCACATGTGCGGGCTTCGGACCGCTCGGCGCATGCGGCATCGCCTCGTCCAGCAGCTCCATCAACAACCGATAGGCCAACGACGAGGCACGACAGGGAGACTGCGGCCCGCCGCGCGTCGCTTGTTCGTAGATCCCTACGGCCGTCGCCACGGGAACGGCGTCCTGCGGCATCGCGAGAAGCGGGCCGGATCGCTTCTCCAATTGTCGCCAGAGCCGCATCAGTTCCCCGCCAAAAAGTGCCACCCACAGAAATTCCCAGGGCGGCCAGCCGGCCGGCAGCCAATAGCGGTTTTCGTGCGGGAAGTGCAGCAGCATCGCCTGCCCCGGGTGTACGGTATACGTTGTGCCCTCGTACGTAAGTCGGCCGTGGCCCGCTACTGTATACTGGAACAATGTGACGTCCGTGCACGTACGCGTCAGCCCTTCAAGATCGTACGACGAATCCACCTGACGAGAGTAGCCGCAGCCGTGCAGCATGGCCGGAAACAGAACCGGCTTGCGCAGATACAAAAAACCTTCGCTGCCGAACCCCAACCGCCGCAGTTTCTCAATCGCCGTCATAGCACAGAATTACCCACTATCGCACGAACTTCATATTCTAACAAATGTTGACACACAATAGCATAGCACAGAAGTTGGGGCCCGCCAAGGTTGGCGTGGGCGCCGGTTAAGTCGCTTGTATCTGCCGCGCGAATCACCCATCAATGTGACAATCGAACGGGGCCAACGAGCAAGGAACAGACCAACATGGGCAAGCCATTCGGATTCGGGACCTGGGCACATAGAGTGTACGACTTCGGCGCCAACCCGGAAGCAGTGGACACGAACGTGAAACGGCTCACGGACGCGGGGTTCAGTTTGATCGTGGTGTCCGTCAAGAACCCGCCGGGCTACGCCGATTTCGTGACGGACGTCGCGCACGTGAACCCGGCGTACCCGGGTTGGGATCCGCTGAAGGTCCTGGCCGAATCGGCGGAGCGGCACGGGGCGCAGGTGCACGCGTGGATGTGCGTGTTCCCGGAAGGGAAGCACTCGGCATTGCTCGAGAAGAAACCGCAGCTCGCCGCCGTGCTGGAAGGCAAGCCGCGCATCCATTGGTCGTGCGCCTGCCATCCCGAGGTGCAGGAATATGAACTGGCCCTATACCGGAGCGTCGCCGACCGTTACCCGGTGCACGGGCTGCATCTGGACTATATCCGTACGGGCGAGCACTGCCGTTGCGACTATTGCAGAGAGCAAATGGCGGCGCGCGGGCTGGACGTGATGACGCTGACCGGCAAAGACCCGGCGTATGCCGAGTGGGTAAACTGGCGCTGCGACAGAGTCACCGCGTTTGTGGAACAGATCCGAAGGCTGACACGGCAGAAGGGCATCGCGTTGTCGGCGGCTGTCTCGGCTCAGATCATCTCCTGGCTCTTCAGCAATGCCCAGGACTGGGCGCGCTGGGTTGAGACGGGACTGCTCGATTTCCTCTTCCCGATGGACTACGATAACTTCACGCGGCGGGTCGCACTGAAGATTTGCCAGAACCTCGCGCTGGTCGGCGGGAAATGCGCGGTCTGGGACGGGCTCGGCAAGAAGAGCGGCAACTCGGAGCTCACGACGGAGGCGCTCATCGAACAGATCCGGACCGTGAAAGGGGCAGGCGCGCAAGGCGCGGTGATCTTCAACTACAAGGCGCTCACCGACGAGGATCTGGCGGCGATCCGGTCGCTGGCATGACGCGTCGGGCAGGACGATTATAGGCAGGGCGGCCGCCGCGGACTGCAGTGCGCAGACGAGCCAACACGGGGCGCGAATCGAGAATTTGCGAATCCAGACAGGCAATCGCGACAGCCTGCAGGGGACAAAGCGATGAGAACAGTTCGACACGGGCGACGGGGCAGCTTTCTTCTTGCACTGATCATCCTGTCCGGGCCATGCACGGCAACCGCTGCATTCGGTGCGGACAGGTTGGCGCCTGACGAAATGGTGGCGAAGAAGACGAGCAGGCCGCCGGTGTTGGACGGCGAACTGACCGACAAAGCCTGGCAGGACGCGCCGCGCGTGACGGGCTTCACGGACCCGGCGACAGGCGGTGCGCCGCTGCGCGAGACCTGGATGAAAGCCGCCTATGACGAGGCAAACCTGTATCTGGCGGTCTGGTGCGCGGAGCCCGACCCGGCCCGGCTCAAGGCGCGGGGCGAGAAAGACCGGAACGTCTGGCAAGACGACTGCGTGGAAGTCTTCATCCGGCACACGAACGAACCCGGCGCTTATCTACAGCTGATCACGAACACCAGGGATGTGCACGAGGACTACCAACACCTGCCCTCAAGCTCGCCGGGCCGAAAATGGGATTCCGGCTGGGAAACACGCGCAAAGGTCGGGCAGCGCGCGTGGACGAGCGAGATCCGGATCCCGCTGGCAGAACTGGGCATGGACGACGCGCCCGTGCGCGGCGACTATCTGGCGCTCAAGCTCGGCCGTCAAATCTGGAGTCATCTGCGCCCGGACATGCCCGCGACCGGTGGCCGGCTTGGCCTATGGCCGAAAGGCCGGACCTACTCGGGTTCGTCGGGTTTCGGCCGCCTCTACTTCGGCGCCAGGAACCTGCTCGTGAACCCGACGTTCGGCGCAACACCGAACAGGCAGGGGTTCTACCCGTCTTGGCACGGACAGCCGGAAGATGCGCGGCACTACACAATGACGACCGAAAACGGCGAACGCGTCGTCACCATAGATGCCGAGCGCGGCCGGGCCGGCGCCATGTGGCAAAACGTCCGTGTGCGAGCCAACGACACGTACATGGTGCGCGCGGAGGTGCGCGGGGCTGTGAGCGGCGGCCTGCAGGTGCGTATTCCGGTGCGCGACGAAGAACGGACCGTTCCCATCTACACCAAAGGCGGCGGGCGCGCCGATTGGCAGCTCGTGTCGCTCGAGTTCTCTTCGCCCGGCCCCCAGGTGAGCTTCTGTTTCAGCGCGGATCAGCAGGCGAAGGGCAAGAAGGTGAGCTTTCGCCGGCTCGAAATCATCAAACAAGGACACGGCGTTCAGCCCTATTACCTCACGTGGAAGATCAAGGAACCGTTGCCGCGGCACGGCCTGGACGCGCTCGCCGCGCGCCGGTTCGGGATCAAGCCTTGCAGACTGCTCTCGGAGAAAGGCTGCGCCGGTCAGGAACGCACTGTCTTCCGCGACACCTCCACAGGCACGGAGATCTGGCTGCTGACCCGTGACCGCGCAAACGAATGTCACGTGTACCACAGCATGTGGTGGACATTCAGCGCGAACGGGAAATGGATCGATTTCGGCGCAGACCGTGTCGAGCCGAAAGCGCCCAAACACCGGCGCTGGGCGGCGCGCACGGACGGCGGCGCGATCGTGCCGACCTGCACGCATCGTTCGCAGACCTACCACTGGTCGGCGCGCGACGGCGACATCTTCTACCATGATGCGGCGGGCGATCCGGGCCGGCTCTATGAACTGAACGTACAGACGGGTGAGCGGCGTGTCGTCACGGAACTGGGCAAATGGCAATGGGGCTGCTACGGCAAGCTGATCAGGCCCGGCAAGTGGTCCGACCGGCTCGTGCTGATCAAGGCCGACAACCGGACCGGGATCACGGTGAAGCTGGACGGAACCGACCGCAGGGAAGTCGTCTTTGAGCCGCCGGAAGGGAAGGAACTCATTGAGCCGCTCTTCAGCCGTGCGCATCCGAATATTATCCTGACCGCACACCGCGGCGTCTATCGGCTGGCAAGCGACGGAAGCATCTCTCGCGTCTGCACCGGGAGCAAGGCGCGCAAGGCGCACGGCTTTCAAAACGCGCACCCTTCGCATCACGGGCATACGAGCCCGTCGGAGCTCTACAAAGTCAATCCGAAAGGGGATGTCACGCATCCGGACGGACACGTGGAGAAGGTCTATGACCCGTTGCCGCTGAGGCATCTTGGCGGGTTCATCGGGAACAACGGCTATGCCACGTTCGGACCGACCGATGACTGGTTCATCATCGAGAACGGCCTGCATTTCGTTAAGGTCCGGCTCGACGGCCGCAGCTACGCGTTTCTCGGCTTTCATCTGGCCATGAGTCTGGACTACTACTCCATGGCGTGGGGCCAGCCGAGCCCGGACGGCACGAAGATCGTAACGAAAACGACAATGTTCGACAACACGGACATGATGCTGATGATCGCACATCGACCATTGCCGCCGGTGAATGTGCGTGTGGTCGCGCACACGCTCAAGTGGGACCCGCCCAGACACCACAGTGAGGTGAAGGGCTATCTGATTCACGCCGGGCCGCGAAGCGGCGGGCCGTACCGGCAGCGCAACAGGGAGCCGGTCACCGCGACATCGTGGCCGTTGCCGAAGGGTGCAGCGCAAGCCGGCCACTACGTGGTCACAGCGATTGAGCATTCCGGGCTGGCGAGTCCGTACAGCGAGGAAATCGGGATCGACATCAAGGGCCATGCGCCGTTGCGCCTGTTCGCGCAAGCCGAGCTGCTCACAATGGAATCGCCCGTTGTGGAGCGGCGCGATGTGTCCGCTTCGAACTGGCATTACGTCGCGCAGGATCCGTATGTGCGGTCGAAACGGAAGCGGGACGGCAAGCTGGTGTGGCAATGCCGCGCGCCGCGCGGGTTCGACGGACGCCCGCTCACGCTCTGGTTGCGTGCGCGGAGCGAATCGGACGCGAAGCAGGGACTGGCCAAGGTGCTGACTGCCGGTGTCACGGAGGGCAAGGTGGTTGCCGCCGGGCGCGCCTGGCAGTGGGTCCGCGCGGACACGGCGACGGGCAAGCCCATGCCGGTGCGCGTCGCCGCCGGTCTTGCCGAAGTGAGGATCGTGCCGCGGACCCACGCTCTGGCAATCGACATGCTGGCCTTGACGTCGGAGCCAGGGGACAGGCCGCGAGGCAGAGGAAACGCAGATCAGATACCGCCGCACGCACCCGCCAGGCTGACCGCCGCTGCGGCGGGCCCGCATGAAGTGTTTGTGAAATGGACAGCAAGCCCTGAGCTCGATGTGGCGCACTACAGCGTGTACGCGGCGGACAACGCGCGCGTGGCGCCTGAGCAGCGCATGCTCGTCGGTTCGCCGCGCGAGCCCCGGTTCGTTGACTGGGGCCTGAAACCGGGCACCCGCTATGCCTACATTGTCACCGCCGTCGACCGTGCCGGCAACGAAAGCGCTCCGAGCACCGCCGTGCTCGCGAGTACGGCGGCGAAGGCGACGGACCGCATCCTGCTCGAGGCCGAGACGGCGGCGCGGGAAGAGACGGGCAAGGGCGTATCCGTCGCGTTCCTCGGCCAACACGAGAGCTGCTCGGGCGGCAAGTTCGTAGGCGCACGACTGCCGGGCGGCAAGCTGGGTAGCCCTGGCACGCTCAGCGCGGAAACGCGCCGACAGATGCAGGACCGGCTCAAAATGCCGGCCAAACGCACCAGCCTGTCCTGGCGGTTGAACGTGCGTTCGCCCGGCGAGTACGTGGTCTGGCTGCGCGTCCGCAGCCGGGACAAGGAGGTCCGCCCTGTCTTCTCTGTCGACGGCAAGGAGTTGGCGAAACCGAAGTTGAAGTTCGGCTGGTACGACGCGCGCGTGGCGCAGTCCATGTGGGGCGACGTGGCCAAGGCCTATCGTTGGTTCTGGACGGACGTCCCCCTGCTCCTGGAACCGGACGCACGCCAACTGCGGGTCAAGCTGGGCGCCGGTGCGCACGTGTTCACGATCAGCGGGATCCGGGCCGGGCTCGATCTCGACGCGGTCGTGCTGACCAGCGACTACTCGTGGATCCCGCAGGGGACCCTCAACTACTATTGAGCCTCTGCTTTCTCAGGGCAGCCCGACGAAGTCCCAGAAGCGGGTGCCCTCGTAGGGCTTGTGCCGCAGATTCGGGATCGCCATCGGCGTGCCGCCCTGCTCGGCCGACTTGTTCGCGATGATGCCCGGCAGCGAAAACTCGATCCCGCGATAGACATCGATCGGGGGCGGCACCTTCTCGGTGATCGCGCGCACGAACCCGCCGAGCATGGTCAGGTCCGTACCGCCGTGCCCCGCCGTCGGATCCCCGTCGGGCGGCGCGCTGCCGATGTCGACACGCTCCCACGTCGCCTTCGCATGCTCCTTCTCCGTGCCGCGCCCCTGGTCGCGGGTCAGCCGCCGGCAGTAGCCTTCGTGACTGAACCATTCCGCGCTGCCCTCGGTGCCCATCAGCCGGTAGCGGTGCGCGCCCGGCATGCGCGTGCTGAGCGTTACCAGGACCTTGATCAGCGTGCCCTTCGCGGTCTGGAACAATGCGATCTGGCCGTCGGACCGCAACGGCGTGTCCTTGCCCCACCACGGCGCGCTGCGACAGACGACCGAGACCGCGTAGTCGTCGAGCACCTCGAGGGTCGGGCCGAGATCGTGGGTCAGATACTGGATCGGCGGCTGGTCCGCGCGCCACAGCGGGGTCACGTCCGTCAGCCCCTGCTCCCGCGCACGGGTCGGGGTTGTGCGGCTGCCGTCCGGCAGCACGAGCGTGGCCGGCAAGTAGTGCAGATACTCGGCCTCCGCAATCGAGATCGCGCCGAACTGGTCTTCGATCAGCCACTTGCGCCAATGCCGGAGGAAATCGAGGAAGCACGAATTCTCCGCCAGCATGTAGACCTTGCCCGTCCGTTCGACCGTGTCGCGGATCCGGACCCACTCCTCGACCGTATAGGCGCCGGGCACCTCGGAGACCACGTGGCATCCTGCCTCCATCGCCCGGCACGCGTGTTCGCACTGAATCTTGCCGTTGCTCGCAACCAGAATCGCGTCCGGCTTGCGCTCGAGCAGTTCCTCGAACTCCGTGAGCAGCTCGACCTCCGCGCCCTTCTCTTCGATCAACGCTTTGGCGCGTTCCCGTCGGTTCGCGAACCAGTCGCAGGCCGCAATCACCTCGGTCTCCTCGAACCGCAGCGCATTCCGCAGATGTCCGTAGCCGCGGCCCAATCCCAGAATCGCCAGTTTTACCTTTGCCATGTGCCTCTCGCTCCCCTGTCAGAATTGCCGGTTTTCGATCGAAGTTCGTCGAAAAAGATAGTCGCGAACCCGGGAACGGTTCAAGAGGGCTTTTCGCTGACGATGGCCGATCGCCAAAATTGGGCGCCGCTGATAGGCGTTGTTGAGCCCAGCCCCTTGCGAGCAGACAGTCGCTACCGGCTGCCGCGCCCGCCGCGCCCGCCGCGGCCGCCGCGGAACATGCCGCCCACGGACGTCATGTCCGTGATCTGATGCACGTGCTCGACAAAGACCCAGGCGTCGTCGTCGTTGTAGCCGAGGTTCCTGCCCACGTCGTAGAGTAACACCGCGCGTTCGGTCTCGAACGCCTCGCGCAGGCCACGCATCTTCCCGAACATCTCACGGCGTTCCTCACGGGTACGCTCGCCTTCCTTGTTCATCATCGCCTGGAACTCGCCGAGCGTGTCGAGGATCTTCTGGTGGTTCTCCTGCAGCTCCTCGGGCAGGCTGGCGACGTCGATGTCCGAGAAGTAGGAGATCTGCGAGTCCAAGTGAGTCGATATCCGTTCGCGGAAGTCGGCGCGGCGCTGCTCGCGCTCCTCGCGCCGCTGCAATTCCTCCCGGTACTTCGCCGGGTTCTCGGCTTTCAGCTTCTCCATGTATTCCTTGCGACGTTCCGCGCGCGACTTGCGCTCCGGAGCCGGCCGGCTCTCCAGGTTGTTCAGCTGGTCGCGCAACTGTGTGATCGTCTGGTCGCGATGTGCGACCAGGGCCTGCAATCGCGCCATTTCGTCGTTGTACGCGCTGAGATCGACATCCTCGTCGGCTGCCGGCTCCGGCGCAGCCGGCACAGCGGCCGGCGTGGCCGGCTCCCGCGTCGCCGGCTCAGGCGCCGGGACGGCCTGCTCGGCGCGGGCCCGCTCCGCGAGCTGGGCCCTGAGCGAACCGTTCGCGCGCCACTCCTTGATCGCAACCGCCGAGGCGGCCGCGGCGACGATCCCCAACGCAGGAATCAAAATCGAAAGCAACTTTTCCCTGTCCATCATGATCTCCTCAGCAAACACGTCGGTGGGGCAGGTCGCCAGACCTGCCCTACTCTGCGTCCTCCCG
>Ga0272441_10009734_pt1 | contig 14750 bp, 9 predicted proteins | sample SSMProp6N_FD_193582 | JGI IMG/M metagenome (GOLD analysis project Ga0272441, IMG submission 193582) | Marine sediment archaeal communities from Little Sippewissett salt marsh, Falmouth, MA, United States - SSM-Prop-6N | ecosystem: Environmental > Aquatic > Marine > Wetlands > Sediment ... | reverse complement strand
GTGGCCCGACGCGCGGTATGTGTTCCTGCGAGGGGAGGCGGCGTTCTTCCTCGGCCTGATCTCCGACGTGGCGCACTGGAAGGAGTTCAGCCAGCACCTGGGCGCCGAGAACGTGGGGGCGATGACCTGTCCCATCTTCCAGCCCGGCCCCCACGCCAATCGTTTCCCAATCGGCGGCGCCTTCGCGTATGCCGTCACCAAGTGGGCCAAGCACCCGAAGGCGGCCTTCGACTATATCGCCTTCATCGCCAGCGACGCGAATGCCAAGACGTTTCTCACCGACATTGGGTCGTTCCCCGCCAACCAGGCGATCGACCGTGCGTTGTTCACCGACCCCACCGCCAAGCAGATCGTGGCGTGGATCGACGGTGGCCGCACGGGTCCACAGGTCACGGGTGCGCTGCCTATGGCGGTGAATGATGCTGTGATGCGGGAATGCCAGCGCCTGCTCACTGGCCAGACCGACGTGGCCGGAGCCGCCGCTGCCGTGGAAGCTGCCGCAGCCGCAGCCAGGGCGAGGTAGCCGGTCGGCGCGGCTCCGTCGCCGGGCAAGGAGCTACCACCGCTTCGTCAGATTTCGGTAGATATCGCCCACCACTGCGGCTTGGTGCTCCAGGCCGAAGTGTTCGAGGGCGTATGCCCGCGCCTTCTGGCCCATGGCCACGCGGCGCTCACGGTCGTGCGCCAGTTCCACGATGGCGTCGGCCAGGTTCTCGGGCGTGTCGTCGATCACCAGGCCACGTTCCCCGTCCGCCACGAGTTCGGGCAGCATCCCACGATTCGCCGCCACGACAGGCAGTCCCATCGCCATGGCCTCCCGCACGGCGCGGCACGAGCCGTCCGTGCCTGGCATAAGAAACGCCTTGACGTCCATCGCAGCGAGCACCCGCACATAGTCGTCGCCGCGCTGATAACCGGGGAAGAGCACCACGTCGTCGAGGCCCATCTCGTGGACGGGCTTGATGGCGATGGGCTCGATGTGGGTGCCTCGCCCAACGATGATCGCGCGCACGTTGGGCAATTCGCGGTGTGCGCGGGCGATGGCTTCGAGGAACACGTCGAACCGCCGTCGCCACTGCACGCGTGCCACAATGCCCACCACAAATGCGTCGGGCGCGATGCCCAATTCAGCGCGGCTATCGCCTAACCCTCGGTCGGGATCGAACCGCGCCAGGTCAATCGCCGTGTCGACCTTCCACACACGGTCGGGCGGCATGCCCCTGCCCACTGCCACGTTGCGCGCATGGTCGGAAATCACGATCATCCCGTCGACGAAATGCTTGATCAGGTTGCCCTCGCGCCAGCCGAGTGGCCCTTCGGCCTCGTAGCAGCTACGCACCACAAGCGGGCGGGTCTTGAGCCTGAACACGGCGAAGGACACCACGACGTGGGCGTTGAGCATGTGGGCGTGCACGATGTCCACACCCTCCTGGGCAAACGCCTTGCGGATGGTCCAGGCATCGCGCAGATCGTCGATGGGCGAGTAGTGCTTGCGCAGGCGCAGGTCGGTGCGCGTGGGCACTTGCCGAGCTTCGATCTGCTGGAGAACGGTGGGGTCACAGCCGCGGGGGGTCTGGCCGCACGCAAACGTGCTCGTCCAACCATCTCGCACAAGGGCTGTCGCCAAGTTGAGGGCGGGCTCCGCAGGGCCGGTCCATCGCCAGTTGCTGAACAAGTGCAGAACGTTCACCCAAACCCGACCCCCAGAAAGCGGCCTCACCTCCCCATTCGACACTCCATACCCTAAGCATTTTACCTGTGCGCCACGTGGCTGTCAAAATTCACCGCCATCGGTGCGGCCACACCGAAGCGTGTTGATTGCTCCGTGCCCGTGGCCTATAATCACCACACGAGTTGCGTCCCCTGCTGAGTGAGATGTCCCCTTGCCCAAACCAACCACCACCGCGCGGGTCGGCTACCTGTTTCTGACGCCGGCCATTCTGTTGCTTCTAGTGTTCCGTGTGGTGCCGGCTGCGAGTGCCGTGTGGCACAGCTTCACGGTGTGGGATGGAGTGTCGGCGCCGCGCTGGGTCGGCGTGGCGAATTTCGCCGAGCTATTGGCCGACTCGGTGTTCTGGACGGCTGTGCGGAACAACCTGTTTGTCGTGCTGTCGGTGCCGTTGTGGATCCTGGTGTCGCTGGTGCTGGCGTTGCTGATTCACCAGGAGACGTGTGGCTGGCGGTTCTTCCGTGCGGCGTTCTTCCTGCCCTCGGTGCTTTCGCCCGTGATCATCGGCACGCTATTCACCGCACTGCTCGGCTACTCGGGGCCGCTAAACCGTGCCCTGAAGCTCGTAGGGCTCGAAGGTGCGGCGCTCGACTGGCTGGGGAATCCCGCCACGGCGTTGCCTACGCTGATCCTGGTGATCCTGTGGGGAATCTTCGGCCACGGAGTTATCGTGTTCCTGGCTGGGCTGGCGGCGGTGCCCGACGAGATCTTCGAGGCCGCGCGGCTCGATGGTGCGACGGGCTGGACGTTTCTGTGGCACATCGTGGTGCCGTCGTTGCGGCACGTCATCGAGTTCTGGGGCGTGAATCTGGTGGTGTGGTCGTTCACCAGCCTGTTCGCATTCGTCTACGTGATGACGGGCGGCGGGCCTGGCTACTCCACGATGCTGGTCGAGTATCGGCTCTATCTCCAGGCCTTCGAGGCCAACCGCATGGGCTACGCGTGTGCGCTCGGCACTGCATTGTTCCTCATGGTGTTCGGCCTCATCCTGCTCCAGATCCGCCTGATGGCGGGAAGGGACGACTGAGATGCGGCGCCCCCGCCTACACTTCCGTCCTGGCCGCGTGGCCATCTTCGTTGCGCTCGCTGCCGTGGCGGTCACCACCATCTATCCGTTGGTGTTCATGGTGCTCACGGCGCTCAAGGGCGAAGCCGAGTATATCCACAATCCCTATGGCGTGCCGCGTGCCCCGACGCTCGCCAACTTCGGCAATGCGTGGACCTATGGCAAGTTTGGCCAGTATATCGGGAACTCGGCCGTGGTGGTCGTGGCGGCGGTGGCGGTGTCGTGGCTGGTGTGCTCGATGGCGGGCTACGCTCTGTCGCACCTGCGGTTCAAAGGCCGCCGTCTGCTGTTTCTCGCGATCCTGGGCTCGATGATGATCGCGCCGCAGGTGATCATCATCCCGCTCTACTCGATGCTCAACGGCATCGGCCTGCTCAACCTCCGCGTCGGCCTTATCCTGGTGTATGTCACCCTCGCCACGCCCTTCGGCACCTACCTGATGACCTCCTACTTCCGTTCGGTGCCGCGCGAACTGGTCGAGGCGGCGCAGGTAGACGGAGCCAGCCACTTCGCCATCCTGTGGCGCGTGATGCTGCCTATCGCCCGACCCGCCATCATCACGCTCGGGATCTTCAACTTCCTGTGGATGTGGAACGAGTTGCTCTTCTCGCTCTTGATACTCCAAACTGACGAGGTGCGCACGCTGATGGTGGGGGTGGCCAACCTGCGCGGGCAGTACACCACCAACACTCCCTACCTCTCGGCCGGCCTCTTCCTCGCCGCCACGCCCGTGCTCATCGTCTTCTTGATTTTCCAGACGCAACTGAGCAAGGGCATGACCCTGGGCGCGGTGAAGTAGCGACGACCATCCTGTCGCGCCAAATGACACTGGGCGTCGGGGGCTGATTCCCGACGCCCAGCGCATGTCAGGCAATTGCGGCAGTGCCGCGTGCTACTTGCGGTCGACCGTCACGCCCGGCCATTTGTCGGTGCGGAACGGGCTTGCGGGCAGGCCGGCTTTGTTGTAGAGGTTGCAGATGGGGTTCACTTCCCACGCGTAGCGCACCGCCACGGGGGCGGCCACCTTTGGGCTGGAGACCACGATCGACGAGCCGTCGATCTTCGCCTCGGCCCACACGAACTTCTTGTCGGCGCCGGCGATCTGGAAGCCGATCACCTGGCTCTCAGGACGCATGCCCTTCACGTCCACGCCGAACCGCTTTTCGAGGCTTGGCCCGTCGGGGGTCACGGGGTCGGTGAACGGCTTCACCACCAGACCGCCGCACTGGTGCTTGAACTCCACCCGCACCGTGGCGCCCTCGACAGCGTGCGAGGCATAGACGGGGCCGGAGTAGCAGATCTTCCTGCCATACGTCACGCCCAATGCACTCAGCGCGAGGCGACGGCCCACGTCCTGCTTGTTCTTGGGATGGATATCGCGGGCCTCACCGATGTCGATGATCACGGCCTCGCCGGTGTTGGGGAGCGCCAGCGCCATCGACTGTGCTTCGCGCAACTCGGCCCAGTCGCTGCCCGCCGGCTGCTTGATCACGCCACGGAAGTTGGCCAACTGCACCCAGTAGAACGCTTGGTCGGGCTGCTGCCACTGCTTGCGCCAGTCCTGGATCATCTGGCTGAATACCGCGCGATACTGATAGGCGCGGCTGGCGTTCGACTCGCCTTGGTACCAGATAGCACCCTTGATCGCGAAAGGCACGAGCGGGGCGATCATGCCGTTGTAGAGGCTTGCCGGGCGATGGGGATTGTTGGGGCCTGTGGGACCGCGCATCCTGCGGCGGGTCATCCACACGTTGCGCCTGGCCTTGGCCACGGCCTGCCCCTTCGTGGGCGATGCGGGAAGAGCCTGAGCCGCCTTCAACGCCTCGTTAGCCTTCTTCAGGGCTTCCTTGAGTTTGGGCAGCTTGGTGGCTTTGAACTTCTCCATCGCGGCGGGGTAGTTCGCGACGATCTTGTCCCAGCGCTCGAGGATAGGTTTCGATTCCGGTGTCGCCTCAAGCGTCGGCCGGCTTGTCCACGCTTCGGCAGGGGTGCCGCCCCACGACGAGTTGATGAGGCCGATGGGCACGTTGAGTTCCTTGTGGAGCTTCCGCCCGAAGAAGTAGCCAGCCGCCGAGAAGTGGCCGACACTCTTCGCGCTGCATTCCGCCCACGAGCCCTTGATGTCGTCGAGCGGCTTGTCCGACGTCTTGCGTCCGACATTGAGGAGCCGAATCTTCGGGTAGTCGGCCTTCGCGATCTCCTCCTTGGAGTTCCACGATCCCCGTACCGACATCGCCATGTTCGACTGTCCCGAGCACACCCACACCTCGCCCACCAACACGTTGGTGAGTTTCAGTGTGTTTTTGCCGGCCACCGTCATCTCGAACGGACCGCCGGCCTTCAGCGCGGGCAACACCACTTTCCAGGCGCCAGCCGCATCGGCCTTCGCCACGGCCTTGTTGCCGCACAGCGTCACGGTCACCTGCTCGCCAGGGTCGGCCTTGCCCCACACAGGCAGCTTTGCGCCCTGCTGCAACACCATGTTGCTGCCGATCACCGCAGGCAGCTTGACGTCCGCCATGGCAGGAACCGCACACACCACCGCTGCCGCCAGCACAACTACCAGCACCTTGCCACACACACTACGCTCCGACATGCCGTCTCCTCTCTCGGTGCAATGTCTACTCCCCCTCGACACCTGGGACACGACCGCCATTTTGCCCACTACGCCGTCCCGTGTCAAACAGGGCCTCACTCCTTCACTCCTCCCACCACAGTGTTTGACAATCGTGTTCGCCGGAGTATAACCAACGTTGGTTCCGCACACTCCGATAATCAGGAGGCCATACATGGCTGAATCGACACCCTCGCGACGCCGTTTCCTCACACAGGCAGGAGCCGGAGCATTCGCCATCGGCGTCGGGCGCCTGGCCTCGGCCGCGGCGCCCGCAGGCGCCAACGAGCAGATCCGCATCGGCCTCATCGGCTGCGGCTGGCGCGGCAACGTGCTGATCGGCCAGGCCAATTCCCTGGCCAAGAAACACAACGTGAAGATCACGGCTCTGTGCGACGTGTGGAAGGTGAACCTGCGCAACACCGCCGCCAAGGTGAAGAAACGGTGCGGCACCGAGCCACGTCAGTTCACCAGGTTCCAGGACGTGATCGCGCTCAAGGACATTGACGCTGTCATCATCGCCTCGCCCGACTATGCTCACACGCCCACCATGATCGCCGCGCTCGAGGCCAACAAGGACGTCTACTGCGAAAAGCCGATGTCCATGGAGATCCCACTGGCCAACAAGGCCCTCGACCTCGCACGAGCCAAGAACCGAATCGTCCAGATCGGCACCCAACGCCGCAGCGAAGGCCGCTGGCACGCGGCCCACGAAGAGCTGAAATCGGGCATCCTGGGCAACATCACGCTCATCGACTCGGCCAACCACTTCGCCCCTCACGCCCGATGGGCACGCGGCTATGGCAACTGCAAGCCCCAGGACGTGGACTGGGATGCCTTCCTCTTCAACCGTCCCAAACGCCCCTTCGACCCCAAGCTGCTCCGCCGCTGGCACCACTTCAAGGAGTTCACCAACGGCATGAGTGGCCTGTGGATGGCTCACCTGGTGGACGCCATGCACATTATCATGGGCGCCACCTACCCCCGCTCGGCCGTGGCGCACGGCGGGACCTACCAGTGGCGCGATGGCCGCGAACACAGCGACCTGTTCCGCGCCATCCTCGACTACCCCTCCGGCCCGCTCTCGCCCAACGGCTTCATGTATACATGGTGTATGAGCATCAACAACGGCGCAGGCACCCGCTACACCATCCACGGCACCCAGGGCACCATCGACATGTACGGCACCCTGGTCACTCCCCAACAGGTCTACGACGCCAAGGGCAAAGCCTCCAAACGCAACGTCTCCATCGGCAGCAACATGATCACCCCGCTCGGCGGAGCACGCGGCACCAAGCTCAAGGCCAAGCCCCTGCCATCGGCGCCCAACCAGAACCATATGGACAACTGGCTGCAATGCCTTCGCTCCCGCGAGCGCGCCAACGCCGATATCCAATACGGCCACCAGCACGCGGTCGCCACCATCATGGCCGCCGCCGCGCTTCACCAAGGCAAACGCATGAAGTATGATCCCGACAAGCGGGAGATGCTGCCAGGCTAATCGCCCTCGTCCTCGCCCTTGCCCTCGTCCTCGAAAAGGGAGCCCAAATGGACAACCGAACACTTCGCACTGGCATCGTGGGCGCTGGCTTCGCCGCCACGTTCCACTACCACAACCTCAAGCGCGTCCACGGCACACCCATCGAGGTCGTAGGCGCCTTCGCCATCGACACCGAACAGGCTAAGGCCTATGCCGAGGCACGGGACATTCGCTGCTTCAACACAATGGACGTGCTGATCGACGCCGTGGACGTCGTCCACGTCTGCACGCCCCCCTCCGCACACGAGGCCGTCACCGTGGCCGCGCTCAAGGCCGGCCGCTCGGTGATCTGCGAGAAACCACTCACGGGCTACTTCGGCGATGGCTCCGACACGTTCCACGGCGACAGCTTCCCCAAGCAAACCGCCGTCGACCACGCACTCGCCAGCATCGACCGCATCCTCGAAGCCGAGGCCGCCAGCGACGGCCAGCTATGCTACGCCGAGAACTGGGTTTACGCCCCGAGCATCCAGAAAGAGCGTGAGATCCTCGAGAAAACCGGCGGCCAAATCCTCTGGATGCACGGCGAAGAGGCCCACAGCGGCTCCCACGCGGCCACCTATGCCTACTGGAAGTTCTCCGGCGGCGGAGTGATGATTGGCAAGGGCTGTCACCCGCTCACCGCTGCGCTCTACCTCAAACGCGTCGAAGGCCGCGCCCGCGACGGCAGCCCCATCCGCCCCGCCACCGTATCCGCACGAGCACACGCCATCACCCGCCTCGACGGGTTTCGCGACGAGGGGCACATCCGCTGCGACTACCACGACATCGACGACTTCTCGATGATGCACGTCACCTTCACCGACGGCACCGTCGCCTCCATCTTCGCGTCCGACATCATCCTTGGCGGCATCCACAACTGGCTCGAAGTCGCCGCCAACAATCACCGCACCTTGTGCAACATCAACCCCAACACCGCCGTCCAAACCTACAACCCCGTCAACTCGAATTACGCCGATATCTATACCGTCGAGAAGATCGAGACGAAGGAGGGCTGGACCTCCATGGCGCCCGACGAGGATTGGATGACGGGCTATCCCCAGGAAATGGAGGCCTTCTACGCCAGCATCGCCGCCGGCCAGCCGTCCGAGAGCGACGGGCGCCTCGCCGCCGACGCCATCTCCACCATCTACAGCGCCTACGTCTCGTCCGAGAACAAAGGCGCTGCCGTCGAAATCAAGACCTTCTGAGTCCTCTCGCCCAGGAGCCGCCGATGTCCCGCCTTCATCTCTTCGCATTGGTCCTATTGGCCGCATTCGGCCTATCCCTCCTCGCTGCACCGACCGCTCTCGCGGAAGCTGGCTTCCGCTGGAAACCGGTCGACGCCAAGTCGCTCGGCCTGTGGGAAGGCGACAAGCCCGTGCTGGTCTACAACCACGGGATGATCAGCAAGCAGGGCGTTCCCGCACGCTACACGCGCGCGTGCTATCTCCATCCCGTCTATGGGCTCGACGGCGAAGTGATCACCGAGGATTTCCCCAAGGACCACCGCCACCATCGCGGCATCTTCTGGGCATGGCCCCACGTGCGCATCGACGGCAAGGAATACAATTCCTGGGTGCCCACGGGCATCCGCTACAAGCTCGAGCGCTGGGTGCGCAAGGATGCCAACGCCAAGCAGGCTGTGCTCGAAGCCCATAACGGCTGGTACGTGGGTGACAAGAAAGTGGCCGACGAACGCCTCACCATGACCGTCCATGCAGCTGCCGATGCCCAGCGCATCATCGACCTGGAGTTCACCTGGACCCCGACCGATCGCCCCATCTCGCTCCAGGGCGCAGGCGGCAAGAGCTACGGCGGCCTCACCGTCCGCTTCAACACCCGCTGCCGCGAGAAGGGCGGCATCTCGGGCAAACAGGTTCGCATCACCGTGCCCAACGGCGTCGCCAAGAGGGACCTCCCCGACACCAAGCTCCAATGGGCGGATTTCACGGCGCCCTTCCCCAGCGCCCCAGGCCGCAGTGGCGCCGCCGTGTTCGTGGACAAGTCGCACCCCGACTACCCGCCCACGTGGCTCACCCGGCACTATGGCTGCCTGTGCGTCGGCTGGCCTGGGGTCAGAGCACAAACACTCCAAGCCGGCAAGTCCGTCACCTGCCGCTACCGCGTGCTCGTCCACCGAGGGGACCTCGACCTCGATACGCTCAAGAAAGCGTACGCGGCGTACCTCAACCGCCGCTAGGAACTCCTGGCCTGACCCGCATACGTCCTATCTGACCTATCGGTCCTATCGGTCCTATCCGAACGCTACGTGCCCTGCGCAAGGGGCCAGAGCCCACACCCATTCGGGAACTCCAAAACGAAGGAAACCACTATGCCAGAAGCACCTATCGTAGAAGCCACCGACCAGGGCGTCGTTCTGCGGACGGCCGGCCACACGCTCCGGATCGACATGCTCACCGAAGGCATCGCGCGCGTGCGCAAGTACCCGGGCGACACACCGCCACGCTCGTGGCTGATTCGCTATGGCTTTTTCCGCGACGAATGGCCGCCCGTGCGCACCGACGTGCAGCAGTCCGACGACACCGTGACCCTCACCACCAAACACATGACCTTTTCCATCGGCGCCCAAACGGGCGCCCTCGCCCTACACAACGCGGCCGGCGACGAGCTGTTGAAGGAATACGAGCCGGCCATGGCGGGGCCGAAGCCTGGGATGCGTCTCCGCTTCGCGCTCCCGCCCGACCGCAAGTTCTTCGGGCTCGGCGACCAGACGCGCGAGCGCATCGAGCATCGCGGCACCAAGGGCGACCTGTGGGTGCGCAACGTCAAGAGCTACATCCCCATCCCGTTCGTGCTCGCAAGCGACGGCGTGGGTCTGCTGATGAACACCACGCACCGCACGTGGTTCGACCTCGGGGCCACGTCGCCCGAGTGGTTCGGCTTCGAGGCCGAAGACGCCACGCTCGACTACTTTGTCCTGGTGGGCAAGTCGCCCAAAGACCTGTTGGTACACTACACCGACCTCACTGGCCGTCCGCCCATGCCGCCCAAGTGGGCCCTCGGCCTGTGGTTCATCTGCCGCACTCAGGCCGACGCACGTGAGTTCATGGACGACTGCTCGGCCCTCCGCGCCCACGACATTCCCTGCGACGCCATCAGCCTCGAGCCAGGCTGGATGGCCAAGAACTACGATTTCTCCATCGACAAGGACTGGCACCCCGACCGATTCCCCATCCCCAACTACGCCAAGACCGGCCGCCACAACTTCTTCCCCGCCGCCCGCCGCATGGGCTTCAAGCCCGGCCTGTGGCTCTGTTGCGACTACGACCTGTCCTTCGAAGAGGAACGCCGTCTCGGCGCCGCCGCTGAGACGCCCGACGAAGAGGCATCGGCATTCGCCGAAGGCCACGAGATCGACGAGCATTTCGAGCACGACCGACGTCTCGACACCCTCACCCGCCCCGACCAAGCCTGGTTCGAACACCTCAAGCAATTCGTCGACCAAGGCGCCGAATGGTTCAAGCAAGACGGCGCGAACCAAGTGATCAACCACCCCGACCGCCTCTACGGCAACGGCATGCGCGACGACGAAATGCACAACCTCAATCCCCTCCTCTACTCGAAGCAAATGTACCTCGGCTTCAAGGAGCACACAGGCCGTCGCCCCTTCGCCTTCACCGTCAGCGGCTGGGCCGGCCTCCAGCGCTGGACAGGCACCTGGACAGGCGACACGGGCGGCGAGGAGGGGCCGCTGGGCGCCGTGCTCAACCTCAGCCTCTCGGGCCACGGCATGAGCACCTGCGACATGGAAGTCACCACCCGCGAAGGCATCCACTTCGGCCTGCTCCTGCCCTGGGCACAACTCAACTCGTGGAACTACTGGCGCCACCCCTGGTATCAGGGCAAGGAACTCCAGAAAGTCTTCACCGACTACACGCGGCTCCGCTACCGCCTGTTGCCCTACCTCTACGGCATCGCCTGGGAAGCCCACACCTACAGCACGCCCATGCTGCGCGCCATGCCGCTCGAGTTCCCCGACGACCCCGAGTGCAACACCCTCATCCGCCAATACATGTTCGGCCCCGCCCTGCTCGTCGGCGCGTTCACCGACCGCGTGTATCTGCCCGCCGGCGAGTGGTTCGACTTCTGGACGGGCGAGCGCTACACGGGGCCGAAGTGGGTGGAGCCACAGATTCCTGCCGACCGCGGCGGCCCGTTGCTCGTGCGTGCCGGCGCCATCATCCCGATGGGCCAGGTCATGAACTATGTGGACGAGAAGCCCGACGATCAACTCACCATCCACATCTTCGCGGGCGCCGACGGAACCTTCACCCTCTATGAGGACAACGGCTCCGACTTCTCCTACCAGCGCGGAGCCCGTCGCACCACCGAGATCCGCCACACCACCGTCGACGGGGCGCTCACCATCGAGCTTGCCGCCGGCGACGGCACTTTCGATGGGGCAGTGCAGCGACGCTCCCTCACCTTTGTCGTCCACGGCATCGCACAGCCTCAGTCCATCGAACTCGACGGCACCAAAGCCCAGTGGACGTGGGACGAGGCAACCGCCACGGCCACTGTCGCAGCCGGTGAAAGGCCAGTCGACCAGGCAACCACCCTCGTCGTCAGGAGCTAGCGCCATACCCCTTTGATTTGCCCAATGGGTCGTACAGGTCCTATGCGTCCTATTCCAGTAGTCGCGCGAGCCATCCCAACACGCGGCGAGCCCGACCAGGAAGGAGTTGACTGTGACAGATTCGCCCCGAGCCGAGGCAACCAAGCAAGGCGTCCTCGTTCGCTTCCCCGACCACACCGTTCGCCTCGACTTCGCAGAGCCAGGCATCCTGCGTGTGCGCAAGCACCCCGGCGATGCCCCGCCCGAGTCGTATCTCATCCGCTATGGGGCGTTCCGCGACGACTGGCCCAAGGTGGATATCCGCGTCAGCGAAGAGGCGGGAACCGTTACTGCGAGTTCCGATCTTCTGACGGCCACGCTAGACGCCGCGGGAGTGCTCACGGTCGCCGACGCGGCGGGCAACGCCCTGCTGTCGGAGCACGAGGCCGCCTTCGCCAGCCCCGATCCGGGAATGCGTCTGCGCTTCGACCTGCCGGCCGAACGCCGCTTCTTCGGGCTCGGCGACCACACGCGCGACCGCATCGAGCATCGCGGCACCAAGGGCTCGCTGTGGATCCGCAACGTCAACAGCTACATCCCCATCCCCTTCGTGTGGACCAACGACGGCCTGGGCATGGTGATGAACACCACGCGGATGGTGGACTTCGATTTCGGAGCCACGTCGCCCGACTGGTTCGGCTTCTCCGCCGAAGGCGCGACGGTGGATTACTACGTGGTATATGGGCCGTCGCCGCGCGACATCCTCGACCGCTACACGGCCCTCACCGGCCGTCCCGCGCTCCCGCCACGATGGGCGCTGGGCCTGTGGTTCATCTGCACCACCCAATACAACGCCCGCGAGTTCATCGACGACTGCTACACGTTCCGCCGCGAGCACATCCCCTGCGACGCCATCGGCCTCGAGCCCCGCTGGATGTCGAAGATCTACGATTTCTCGGTCGCCAAGGACTGGAGCGACGAGCGGTTCCACATCCCCGCCTGGGACCGCCCTGGCAAGGCCAACTTCGTGAAGGCATCGGCTCGCATGGGCTTCAAGCTCGGCCTGTGGCTCTGCAACGACTACGACCTGTCCTACGAGGAAGAGCGCCAAGTCGCCTCGCGTGAGGCCGAGGGCCAGGACGATCAGGCCGACTCCGACGCAGGCACGTTCGTGGACGCCAAGCTCCAGGGCGCACGTCGCCTCGACACCATCACGCGGCCCGACGAGCCGTGGTTCGACCATCTGAAGAAATTCGTCGACGACGGTGCCTGCTGGTTCAAGCAGGACGGTGCCAATCAGGTGATCCCGCACCCCGATCGCCTGTGGGGCAACGGTATGCTCGACGATGAGATGCACAACCTCTATCCCCTCCTCTACGCCAAGCAGATGCACCTGGGCTTCCGCCACTACACTGGCCGCCGCACCTTCGGCTTCACGTGTGCAGGCTGGGCAGGCATCCAGCGCTACACGGGCACCTGGGCCGGCGACACCGGCGGCGAACACGGCCCGCTCGCGGCCTCGCTCAATCTCAGCCTGGCCGGCCACGGAATGACCACCTGCGACATGGCCAACACCACCAAGCCGGGCATCCACTTCGGCTTCTTCCAACCTTGGTCGCAAGTGCTGTCGTGGAGCATGTGGCGCCACCCGTGGCTGCTCGGCGACGAGCTCAAACCCGTGTTCCTCGACTACGTGCGCCTCCGCTATCGCCTCCTCCCCTACCTCTATTCCATCGCCTGGGAAGCCCACACCACAGGCATGCCAATGCTGCGGGCGATGCCGATTGACTATCTAGCCGACCCCAAGTCGCACGGCCTCATGCGTCAGTACATGTTTGGCCCGGCCTTCCTCGTCGCCGCCTTCACCGACCGCGTTTACCTGCCCGAGGGCGAGTGGTTCGACTACTGGACCGACCAACTCCACGCCGGCCCCAAGTGGGTGGAGCCCGAGGTGCCGGCCGACCGTGGCGGCCCCCTGTTCGTGCGAGCTGGCTCCATCGTCCCGATGGGCCGGCTGATGGACTACGTGGGGCAGAAGCCCGACGACGAGCTGACCCTCCACGTGTATCCCAACGACTCGGCTGGCTTCACGCTCTACGAGGACGACGGCACTACCTACGCCTTCGAGCAAGGCGCCTGCCGCACCACCGAGATACGTCAGGACCGCGCCGAAGGCCAACTCCGCATCACGGTCGCAGCGGCCTCGGGCACCTTCAACGGGGCGCTGGCCGAACGCACACTCGCCTTCGTCGTCCACGGTATCGCCAAGCCGCAACGCGTCACACTCAACGATGCCGAGATCGATTGGGACTGGGATGAGGACACCGCCAGCCTCCAGGTCGCTGCCGGCCAGCGTGCGGCTGACGCGGAGGTGCTGCTGACGGTCTGGGCGTGAGAGCGGTCAGGTAGCGCCGCCCCCATTCGCCCTTGGCTCATGGCAGGTCGGCGGGCCGCACGTAGCCCTCGACGCCGATGCGGTCCACGGGGATGGGCTTGAAGCCGAGCTTAAGGGCAGGCGACCCGGGCTTGAGGCGATAGTCGTCGTTCGCGGGGTCGACGAACAGCGGGTCGGCCACAACCGAATGCGTGTCGTAGCCGGCGGCCTGCCATTTCCCCCAATCGCCTTCGGGCGTGGAGCCCTCGGCCTTCGCCAACTCACCGCCCACTTGCCAGTAGACGTTGTGGTCGCACGCGCCAAGCACCTTGTCGCTCCACGGGCGGACGCGCAACACGGCGCCTTGGCGAAACACGACGATGTTTCGCGCGAACGTAATGTTCGTCATGTCTGCGCGACCGTTGCACTCCCACTGCTGCTCCTTGCCATCGACGAGGATGTTGTTCTCGAAGATGTTGTTGCGGCCGAGGTGGACGTGGATGCCGCCGCGGTAGGTGCGGGCGATGATGTTGCCGATGCAGGTGGTGCCGCTGGAATAGTCGTCGAGGTAGATGCCCCAGGTGTAGTACGGCGTGAGGAACTCGCCGTCCTCGGTGGTCTTAACCCCGACCGAATCGATCATCACGTTGTAGCTGATGACGTTGCCCGTGTCCTTGCGGTCGCGGCCGAGCGTCTCGATGGCGCCCGTGTCGTTGGTCTCCAGGTTCGTGCGGAGCAGTTTGTTGAACTCCACGGTGTTGCCGTGGGAGTTGCCCTTGGGACCGTAGGACTTGAGGGAGATGCCGTAGCGCGGCACATCGGTGATGGTGTTGTGGATGATGCGATTGCGGCTGCCGGTGGTGACGTAG
>Ga0272441_10009733_pt1 | contig 14750 bp, 11 predicted proteins | sample SSMProp6N_FD_193582 | JGI IMG/M metagenome (GOLD analysis project Ga0272441, IMG submission 193582) | Marine sediment archaeal communities from Little Sippewissett salt marsh, Falmouth, MA, United States - SSM-Prop-6N | ecosystem: Environmental > Aquatic > Marine > Wetlands > Sediment ... | reverse complement strand
AACAGGCCCAGCATCTGGTGAAAGACGGGAAGCTCGGAAAGATCCGGAAAGTGGTGGTTCAGTATCCTCAGGACTGGCTGGCCACCCGGGAGGAGACCGGGGACAACAAGCAGGCCGCGTGGCGCACGGATCCCAAGCGCGCCGGGGCCACATGCTGCATGGGGGACATCGGCAGTCATGCGGAGAACCTGGTGGAGTACATCACGGGTCTGGAAGTCCAGGAGCTGTGCGCGGATTTCACCACGTTCGTTTCCGGCCGGCCGCTCGAGGACGACGCGAACTGCCTCATCCACTACAAGGGCGGCGCCCGGGGAGTGCTCATTGCGAGTCAGATCTCCATTGGGGAGGAGAACGGCCTTCGGATCCGGGTGTATGGCGAGAAGGGTGGTCTGGGCTGGGCGCAGCAGGAGCCGAACACCCTGGTCGTGAACTGGATGGGGAAGCCCTCGGCGATCCACCGGACCGGCGGGGGCTACGTTTTCGACAGGGTTGCGTCGAGTACCCGGCTCCCCGCCGGGCATCCCGAAGGGTACCTGGAAGGCTTCGCCAATCTCTACCGCAACTTCGCCATGGCCCTGGCACGCCGGCTGGACGGCGGCGAGGCCAAGACCGAGTATCTGGATTTCCCGGACGTGAAGGTCGGTGTCAGAGGCATGGCTTTTCTGGCAACGGTGGTGGAGAGCAGCAAGAGCGGGAGATGGCTCGAGATGCTGTCCTGAGGTCGACCTTGAGGACCCGAGGGCGGTTTCACATAATGAGTTTCGCATGACAATCGAAGAAGGAGAGGGACATGGGGCGACCGGTGACTCTGTTTACGGGACAGTGGGCGGATCTGCCGCTGGAAGAGGTGGCCGAGAAGGCCGCCGGCTGGGGCTATGGCGGGCTGGAGCTCGCCTGTTGGGGCGACCATTTCGAAGTCGACAAGGCCCTTTCGGACAAAGGCTACATAGCCGGCAGAAAGAAGCTTCTCGAAAAGCACGGCCTCCAGTGCTTCTGCATCAGCACGCATCTGGTGGGACAGTGCGTCTGCGATCATCCCATCGATGAGCGCCACAAGGGGATCCTGCCCCCCAGGCTCTGGGGTGATGGAGATCCCGAGGGCGTGCGGCAGAGAGCCGCGGAAGAGGTGAAGAAGACCGCCCGGGCCGCGGCGGAGCTCGGCGTCAAGGTGGTGGCGGGCTTCACGGGCTCCAGCATATGGCACGTTCTGGCGGGGTTCCCGCCGGTGCCGCCGGAGATGATCGAGGCCGGCTACAGGGACTTCGCGGACCGGTGGAACCCGATCCTGGACGTATTCGACGAGGTGGGCGTGAAGTTCGCGCTGGAGGTCCATCCCACGGAGATCGCCTACGACTACTGGACTGCCAAGAGGGCGCTGGAGGCCTTGGGCAACCGTCCCGCTTTCGGCTTCAACTTCGATCCCAGCCATCTGAACTGGCAGATGGTGGACCCCGTGCAGTTCGTGCTCGAGTACGGCGACCGCATCTATCATTTCCACGTCAAGGAATCGATCCGGCTTCTGGACGGTCGCAGCGGGATTCTGGCCTCCCATCTTCCCTTCGGCGACCTCAGGCGGGGATGGGACTTCGTCTCCCCGGGCCGCGGGTCGGTGCCGTTCGAGAGAGTCTTCCGCGCGCTCACGGCGGTGGGCTACAAGGGTCCCCTGTCGGTGGAGTGGGAAGACAACGGTATGGATCGGGAGCAGGGGGCGCCGGAGGCGCTGGAGTTCGTCCGCAAGACCGACGTCGAACCCTCTGCCGTGGCTTTCGACGCGGCCTTTTCGTCAGGGGAGTAGCCGGGAATCCCGCTCCCGCGCCGCCGCCCGGAAGCTGGCAGCCGGCGGGTCGACACGGCGCGGACGTCGCCCGTTCGGTCCTAGAAGGTGAGGTGCGGAACGTCGCTGGAGGTGATGCCCGTCTCGAAGAACGAGCCTACCTTGGTGATGCGGTCGTACTCCTTCTGCAGCGCTTTCTTGTGGCCGATCTCGAACTTGATCAGCTCCGAAAGGAGCTTGACGTCCTCGTCGTCGGTGGTCTGGTCGAGCAGATCTTCGTAGTTCTTGATCGATCCGTTCTCGAAGAGGATCCCGACGCTCACGATTTCCAGCACATCCGCTTTGTCGTGGATGGCGGACTCCGCGATCTGGAATTTGTGCCGCTTGGGCGGCTTCTCGGCACCCTCGTCGAAATCCTTCTTGTAGAGCTTCTTCAGCCGTTTCATCAGAAGCTGGGCGTGCCGGTTCTCGTCTTTGGCCAGCTGGACCATCTTCTTGATGGACTGGCGGTTCTTCACCTTGTTGGCAAAATCCGCGTAGAAATCCCGGGTCTGACGCTCGAATGCAATCGCCTTCGTGAGAAGGTCCTCCCCAAGAGCTTTTCCTGCCACGATATCCTCCTGTGCTGCAGCAGAACGAGGCTGCGGCATGCGGTTGGTGTGCGAGGCAACTTTCCCCAAATATACACATTTCTCGCCGCATTTGAAAGCGTGCGAGGCGGCCGGCACGAAGGGAGCGGTCCCAAACGACCCGCCCGGGCGGGTGCTGCTGCGGAGTATTGCTACGACGGCGTATTTCCGTTACGATGCCGCACGCCATACCCGGACATCGAGGAGCGGAAGCATGCAGATAGGCATACTTGACGGTGTGATGCGGAAAAGGGGAGAGGATGCGCCGTGGGATCAGCTCTATGAGCTGGCCAGGGAGCTGGGTTTCCAGGGCATGGAGCTGGGAGTGTTCGAGAACTACGCCGAGACGCGGCTTTGGCGTGAGGAGGGCAGACGTCATCTGCGCGATACGGCCGCGCGGGTCGGCATCGAGACGCCTTCCATCTGCATCCACTCCTACTGGAAGTACAGCTTCGCCGACGAAGATGAAGCCACCCGCGAAGCGGCCGGCAGGATCGCCGCCGGGGCGGCTCGAGCGGCGGCCGGTGTCGGCGCCCGGGACATCCTCATACCACTTACCTGCCCCCGCGAAGTGGAGGCGGAGATCGGGCGAAAGAGATGGATAGACGGTATGAAGAAGGCGGCACCGGCGGCCGAAGAGGCGGGAGTGGTATTCTGTCTGGAGAACGTGGGCCGGCCGTTTGCCAACGATCCGGCGGACATCATCCGAGTCGTCGATGAGGTCGGATCCCCGGCCGTGGCGGTGTACTACGATCCCGCCAACGCAGTGCACACGGACCTGGACCCGCTGGAAGGTGTTTCTCTGCTTCGGGATCGTATCAAGCACGTGCACGTCAAGGAAGTCGGAGGAACGTACATAGGAGACGGACGGGTGCCGTGGGCCGAGATCCTGGCCGCCCTGCAAGAGGTGGGCTACAACGGCTGGCTCATTTTCGAAACCGACGCCACCGACGACCCGCGCCGGGCGGCCGCGAAGAACCTGGAGGCCATGCGGAAGCTGCTTGCCGGCTGAAAGGGAGCCGACGACCGGCTCGCGCGCCGAGGTTTGGCCGCGGCTACTCCTCTCCGAGCTTCAGCGCCTGGTGCACATTGATGCGGGAGATCAGCACTCCCAGCACCGTTAGGACCCCGACGAACATCACGGCCACGAAGATGAAGAGGTTGAGGTAGTCCTTCCACAGCGCCCCCACCACGAAGGGGGGAACCTGCTGCATGGAGCTCGAAACGATCTGCAGCATGGGCACGAAGAGCTGCGCCGTGGCGCCGCCGACCAGTATGCCCACCAACACCGCCGGCAGGGATATCAGCAGCTGCTCCCACACGATAATGGCCACGACCTTTCTCCTGGCCAGGCCGATGGCCCGTACGACGCCGAACTGAAGCGCCCTTCCCTGGATCGAGAGGATCCAGCAGATCAGGAAACCGATGAGACTGACCCCCAGCGTCACCATGAAGCCCAAGGTGAGCAGGCCGTTGGTTCCGAGGAGAACCGGATTGTTTTTCTGTTCGATGATCTGCTGGGTGGAATCCCGCAGATCGCTGATGTAGAGCTCCTTCTCCTCGATCTCTTGGTAGATGAGGCTGCTGGGCGCACCTTCCTTCTTCTTGATCCAGACGTCCACCGTCCCCTCCACGAGCCTCGACCGCAGGTAGTCCAGGTTCGCGATGACCAGGTTGACTCCCCCTCTTACGACTCTCTCCTGCACCGGGTTGAAAGTCGGCCAGTAGTCGACGAACTGATACACCACGGCGTCAATGGCCTTCTGGCCCTCCCAGGAAAGAACGATAGGATCACCCACCGCCACATCGTGACGGTCCGCAAGGGAGCGGGAAACCAGCACGGCGTTGGGGCTATAGGACATGAGGTTCAGATAGTTGTTGACGTGGTGGGGCAGGAGGTCCGACCGGAACCAGGCGACCTCGGCATACTGATGAGGCACGATCCCCATCAGGGTCGCCGTGATGTAGTTCCCCCTTTCGGTGTTGACCCGGATGCCTTCTCGACGGAGAACCGGCGTGGATCCTTCCACCCCTTCCAGCCTGGAAAACGCCTCGTAGACGTAGTCGCCGTATCCGGAAGGAAGCACCGTGATGTCCGCTCCGTTCTCGTAGTAGATCTGGTCCGCAACGTTCTTGTTGACGGTCCGGGCCGCACTGGCGTTGAAGACCCCGAGAGCCACGGTAAGCACCAGGAAAATGATGATGAACTGCTCGTAGCCGATCGACCGGCCCACATTGATGAACGACGAATACAGCGCCGGCGGCCACAGCCGGCGGCCCAGCCAGAACACGAAGCGCACCAGATAGGGAAAGATCCTCAGGAAGAGCAGGCCGCAGCCCAGAATGAAGACCACGGAAATGAGGAAGAGCAGGGGGTCGATGGGCAGGTCGCTGCCCTCCGCCCCGGTTATGGCCAGGGTCTTCTGCTGCATGTGGTAGCGGTAGTAGCCGTAGAGGGCGATGCCGATGAGCAGCACGTCGATCATGTACTTCCGCCATCCCAGGGTATTTCTCCTGCGGGCGATGCCCTGCTTGTAGAGAACAATGGTCGTTCGGGACGAAAAGAACGCCGGAACCAGGATGGAGAACATGAACACGACTACGCAGACCAGCGAAAAGATGTAGGCCTTCCAGCCGAGAGAGATGGGCAGGGCCGTGCGCTTGATGAACTCCAGAAAGCCGTTTGTGGAGCCCAGGATCCGGCAGATGAGCAGGGCCAGCGGCGGACCGATCAGCAGGGCCATGAAGCTCACGATGCAGTTGCCGAGAAGGTAGATCAGAAAGACCTGGCCGCTTCCGGCCCCCCGGCTTTTCAGCACGGCGATTTCGTTTTTCTCCCTTTCGATGATCAGCAATGAGACCATGTAGAGGAAAAAACCCAGCATGAGCAGAACCGGAACCTGAAGAAACGCCAGCGTCAGGTTCAGATGCCGCTCCTTGAGTATGTACTCCTCCAGGATGGGAACCACCGGAATGTCGAAGGAGATGCGTCGTCTGATGTAGACCCGGCTGTGATCGTCGAACAGCGAGAGGACCTGGCGATAGTTGCCCAGGTTGATCTCATGGTAGTCCAGAGCGTAGAACCACTCGATCTCGGTGTCCGGGAGGACCTCGCGGCTGGCGAAATCCCTCTGAAACAGCGTACAATCGACGAAAAAGCTCTTCCGCGAACGGCTGAGGGAGCCGTACCAGTACGGATCCTGCTCTTCGGCCAGGGTGAAGACACCGACGATGCGGATGCGGATCGGTTCGCTCCACATCTTTTCGGGTCCGCTCACGACGTACACCTCGTTCAGACGCAGGTCCTGGTCCCGCATCGCCTGCTCCGTTGCCAAGGCCTCGTAGACCCCGTTGCTGGTCTCCGAGGAGTAGAGCCGGCCGTGGACCAGCCGGATGTGTTCTTCCAGATCGGTTCTGGCTTCCAGCTCCGCTTCCCCGGCTTTCGGCTCGTCTTCCCGCTGGATCTCGGGGAGAAACTTGAGCATCGTGATTTTCTGCCTGTGAACCTGGGCCACAGTGGGCAGGAAGAAACCCGGTGCCAGCCTCTCGGTGATCACCTCGTGGTCCGCCTGGTAGACCGAGAAGTTGAACTCACCGGAGCTGAAGTAGCGGTAGCTCTTCTTGATGAGATAGCTGCCGGGATACTTGCCGGTGCGGAGCTGGAAGGCCTCGAGGTCCCCCACGAGCGTCCGCTGCAGGATGCCGTCCGTGTACATGGGGATGCTGCTCACCATGGCCACGGCGGTGACGAGGCCCGCGAGAAGGGAGAGCACGAGCCACCGGCTCTTGAGAAGCTTCTGCAGGATCATGACCGGCATCGTGCAGTCTCCCCTATTCCCGTATGACCAGTTCGCCCTCTTCGAGGCCGCTCACGATTTCCACTTCGTTGGACGTCTCGATTCCGATCTCCACGAACCGCTCCTCTCTGAAGCCGTCTTTGAGCACGTTGACGTACGTACGGCCGCCGTAGCGCTGGATGAGGTTCTTCGCCAGGACCACGGTGTTCTCCTGCTTCTCCAGCGTCAGGATGACGCGGCCTATGTCGCTCAGGGACGCCCCCTCGGGGATCCGCGGAAGCTCGATGAGCACGACGTCGTCCGCACCGGCCTGGGGGCCGCTCGCGTCCAGGAACGAGTCCCGAGGGCTGCGGATGATTTTGCCGACAACGGTTTCGCCTTTCAAAATAGCGTCTACGTCCATGCCGGTGTAGAAGTACTCGGAATCCGTGTCGGCGCCGCACTCCAGGATCAGGTCTTTCGGATCGACGACACGAACGATCGGCTGGAAAGCGGCTACGTAGCCTCCCTCCTTGGCCTGGATGTTGACCACCGTGCCGTCTATGGGGGAGACCAGCCGGGCATCGGCGATCCTGGCTTCGGTGTCGTCGAGCTGGAGCCGGGCGAGCTGAATGTCCAGCTCCGCGAGCCGCAGGTCGAACTTGCCGGCGTTGGAGGCCTTCTTCATGTCGTAGTAGAGCTGGGCCCTCTCGAGTCCGATCTGTCTCTGTTTCAGCTGAATGAGGAGGTTGCCGAGATCGAGCTCTGCCAACAGCTGCCCCTTCTGCACTTCATCTCCGAGCTGGACCATCAGCCGGGTCAGTCGGCCGCCCTGGTAGCGGAAGAAGAGCTCCTTGTCCACCGCGGAGATCAGATGGCCATACAGGTAAACCTGCCTGGATATGTCCTTCCTTTCGACCGGGACGGTGTTGTACTCCACCTCAGGCGGCTTCATGACCGGCGGACCCAGCGCCTTCTCCTCCTCGGGAAGCACGAAGCAGCCGACGAGAAGAATCAGCGGCAGCGCCGTGAGCAACGTACGCGGGATTCGCCTGATCCGGTCTTTCATCGCTCTTTTCTCTCTTTTCGCAGGATTTGCTCTGAATCCGATACGCCGCGGTTGCCTGCAAGGTTGTCCGGAGAACCGCCCTTTTGCCTTCACATTAGTGCTCCCTTTGGGGACTGTCAAGCGGCGCGCTCGGCGCGGGAACCCGGCTTGAACAAGGAGCTCCTTCCCGCTATCCTGGGTTTCCGATCCAGACGCCGGGGAGCGTCGAGGTTTGACGAGATGTACCGCAGTGCAAAAGAGCTCCGCTCCGCCGCCCGAAGGGGGGAGCTCACCTCTCATACCAGCGGCCTGGCCCCGGGTTTCGTGCAGGCGAACCTGGTGATACTGCCCCGGGACTGGGCGTACGATTTCTTGCTCTTCGCCCAGAGGAATCCCAAGCCGTGTCCGATCCTGGAGGTGGGGGAAGAGGGGAGCCCCGTGACCGTGGAGACGGCGCATGAAGCGGATATCCGCACCGACGTACCGCTTTACCGCGTCTACGAAGCGGGAGAGCTGATCGATGAACCCCGGGACATAGGCAGGTTGTGGCGGCGGGACTTCGTTTTCTTCCTGCTGGGCTGCAGTTTCACCTTCGAGACCGCGCTGAAGGACGCGGGGTTGGCGCTGCGTCACCAGGAGGAGAAGGTCACCGTGCCCATGTACAGGACCTCGATTCCGTGCCGTCCGGCGGGCAGGTTCCGCTCTTCGCCGCTGGTGGTGAGTATGCGCCCCTATCCGCCTCGAGACGCGATCAAGGCGGTGGAGATCACCCGGGAGTTCCCGGCGGTCCACGGCAGTCCGGTGCACCTCGGTGATCCGCAGGCAATAGGAATCGGGGACCTGGGGATCCCGGACTGGGGCAACGCGGTGCGCATACGGCCGGGGGAAGTCCCCGTATTCTGGGCCTGCGGGGTCACGCCGCAGCTGGCGGCGCTGGCCAGCAAGCCCCCCATAATGATCACCCACGCTCCCGGGCACATGTTCGTTGGAGACAGGCGGGGCCATGAGTACCGGCTCTAAGGGCGACACGGATCCGCAAACCGGCGGCAGACGGCAGACCGAAGCCGAGCGGGGGCTCCAACGGCTGGCGAAGTCCGTGGAGTGGATCCTCCAGAACGACCCGGGGGAGCGCGGCGTCAAGAGGTGGGGATGTCGCGGGGACCTTCTCCCGGCCGCCCTCTCCCTGGCGCGGGGCGGACACGTCGCCGTGTCCACCGGGTTCTACATCCTGGCCGCCGGGGTCATAGAGACGGATGGTCCCCCGGGCGCCGTGGTCCTGGCCGACGCTCTCATACGTTTGGGCAAAGACGTGACGGTTCTCGTGGACGATCACGCAGAAGCCATTATCAAGGCCGGTCTGAACGGCACGGCCGCGGCGGTGCGCTCTTTGACGCCGGGGGAACCGCTGGATGCGCGCCGGCTGGGCCTGGGAGACATGACTCACCTCGTGGCCGTGGAACGGCCCGGGCGCTCCCGCAGCGGCCGATACTACAACTTCCGCGGCCAGCAGATCGATCGTTTCGTGGCACCGGTGGACGACCTCTTCGTGGCAGCGGACCGCCGCTACACCACGATCGGCATAGGAGACGGCGGCAACGAGCTCGGCCTGCGCCACGTCTCCGACAGGGTATCCCGGCACGTGGAGAACGGGCACACGATCAGCTGCCGGACTCCGGCGGACTACTGCATCTGCGCCGGGGTGAGCAACTGGGGAGCCTACGGTCTCACGGCGCTGCTCTCCGCCGCGGCCGGAAGGTGTCTTCTTCCGGAGTATCCCGGGGCGGTTCGGGTGTTGGAGGCTCTCGTGGAGGCGGGGGCCGTGGACGGGGTGAGCCTCACGGCAACGGCCACGGTGGACGGAATCGGGGAGGAGTGGGAACGGAAGGTTCTGGAGGATCTGCGGGAGCTGCTGGTGCGGTACTTCGGGGGGAGCGCGCAGAGGTGACTGCCCCGGGCATCGAAAAGAGGTACCTGGGCGATTCCTGCCTCCTCTGGTCATGGCCGCCTGAGATCGACATGGAGACATCCCGGCGGGTCTTGAGGGCGTACCGTCTCTGCCGCTGTGATCCGGAGTTGAAGGACGCGGGCCTGCTGGACGTGGTGCCGGCCTACTGCTCCCTGGCGCTGCACTTCGAACCGGTGGAAGCGGATCGCCGGGGGCTCGAACGGCGGTCCCGTGAGCTGCTGGAAGCGGCGGCGGAGGTGAAGACCGATGACAGCGACTCGGAACCAGGGCGGGGTGCTCATCGGCTCTCCGTGATCTATGACGGCCCGGATCTCGACCGAGTCGCGTCGCGGGCCGGTTTGAGTCTGCGGGAAATCGTGAGGCTCCATGCCGCGCCGGAGTACACGGTGGCCATGATCGGTTTTCTGCCGCACTTTCCCTATCTCATCGGCATGGATCCTCGGCTCGCCACGCCGCGGCTCTCGAGCCCCCGCAAGAATGTCCCCGCGGGGACGGTGGCCATTGGCGGAGCCCAAACCGGGATCTATCCCGAGGCCTCGCCGGGAGGATGGAACCTCATCGGCAGCACCGATCCCAAGCCTCTGGAACGGATCATGCCGGGCGACAGGGTTGTCTTCGAGGCTCGGGAGCGGCCGCCATGATCCGCATCAACTGCGACATCGGTGAGAGGGGAGCCGACCACCCCACGGATCGTGAGCTCATGGGGCTGATTCACATCGCCAACATCGCCTGCGGCGGCCACGCCGGAGACGCGGAGAGCGTGGGGGCCTTCCGGCGCCTGGCCGAGGACCACGGGGCGGCGGTCAGCGCGCATCTCTCCTACCCGGACACGGAAGGCTTCGGCCGTCGGAGCCTGGACATCCCCGGGCCGCGACTCCTCGAAGCGCTGGACGAGCAGTACCGCCTGATGCCCGATGTCGCTACGGTGAAGTTCCACGGCGCCCTCTACAACGACAGCTGCCGCGACGTCGAGCTGGCCGACCTCTTGGCCGACTGGCTGCAGCGCACGGTCTGCACCGCGGTGATCACCGCCGGTGTCTCGGCCCTGGCGGAGGCGCTGCGAAAGCGATCCATAGCCGTCGTGCCGGAAGCGTTTGCGGAGCGGCGCTACACGCTCGATCCGCTCACGGGCCGGCTTGCGCTGGTGAGCCGGGCCATGGAGAATGCCGTTATCCGCGACTGCGGCGAAGCGGTGGAGCAGGTGCGGCGGATAGCGGAATGCGGTTTGGTCCGGGCCGTGGTCGCGCCGGAAGGCCGTGCGCCGAGATACGAGCGGGTGCCCCTGAGTGCCGAAACCATCTGCATCCACTCCGATTCCCCCATCGCCCTGGAGCTGGCACGAAAGCTGGCGGAGATCTTCGCCTGAAGGGCACGTCGTGGAGCTCGTCGAAATCGTCGAACCGGGCATCTCTTGCTGGAAAGGGCCCGCCGAGTACGGGCGGCAGGACCTGGGATACAGCCCGGGAGGTGCGCTGGACCGGGCTTCCCGCGAAACCGGCAACCTCCTCCTCGGAAACGACGATTCCGCGCCGGCGCTGGAGATGGTCGTACCCCCCGTGATCCGCTTCAGAGAGGACTGCTGCTTCGCGCTGACGGGCGGCGGCCTGGACGGGACCGTGCTCAAGACGGCATCCGGCCTCGAACGGCCGGTTCGGCATGCCGCCGTGGAATTCGCGCCGGCGGCGAGCCGGCTCGAGCCCGGCCGGAGATCCTACGGGTTCAGGACCTATCTCTGTCTGCGCCCGGCGCCCCGGGACCCGAAGCGCCTCATAGGGCGGAAGAGGGGGGATTTCCGCTCCGTTTTCCACTGGCCGGACGAGGCGGGAACGATCCGCCTGGTGGAGGGCCCGGAGTTCCGCCTTTTGGAGGACGGCCGGGCGTTTTTCCGGATTGCGTGGAGGACGAGCACGGACATGAGCGACATGGGAATTCGGCTGGAGCCGGCGGGTAGTCCGGCCGCCGGGCCGGCTGGCGCAGGGCCGCCTGCCGCAGGGCCGCCTGCCGCAGGATCGCCCGTAGCAGGGTCGCCTGCCGCAACCTCGGGCCTTGGGGTGGCCGCGGAAGCCGCTCGCATGATCTCGGGGCCCGTGGCCGACGGCACCGTGCAGCTCACCCCCGGGGGGCCTATTATTCTGCTGCGGCAGAGGCAGACAGTGGGAGGCTATCCCCGTATCTTCAACGTGATAAGCGCGGACGTCGATCTTCTCGCCCAGTATGCCCCGCATCAACGCATGCGATTCTGCTTGATCAGCTTGAACGATGCGTGGAGAATAGCACGAGACAAGCGCAAAGACATGGAGGCTCTCAAGAGTCGATTCACCGGCTGAATGCGCACCACCCGGAAGCCGGGTTGGGACGGCGGGAGCCTGCAGCGAGGAGGAACGCATGGTTTTGCTGATAACAGGCGCAAGCACCGGGATCGGAGCGGAGACGGCCAGGACACTGGCTCCGCGGAACACCGTTCTGATTCACTACAACGCCTCCGAGGATGCCGCCCGCAGAGTCGCCGAGGACGTCGAGAAGAGGGACGGGAAGGCCGATCTCTTTCAGGCGGACTTGAGAACCCCGCAGGGCTGCGCCGCGCTTCACGAAGCCGTGTCGAAGAAAACGGACAGGCTCGACGCGCTCATCAACAACGCGGGAGGCCTGGTGCGGAGGCAGCCGGTGCGGGAGCTGGAATGGAGCGTGATGACCGAGATCTTTTCCCTGAACACGTTCTCGACGATGATGATGACCACACTCTGCGTCCCGCTTCTGGAGAAGGCGGAGGACCCGTGCGTGATCAACATCACCTCCATAGCCATGCGCCACGGCGCGCCGTCCGCCACGATCTACGGTGCGGCAAAGGGGGCCCTGGATTCCTTTACCCGGGGTGCCGCAAAGGAGCTGGCGCCGAAAATACGCGTCAACGCGGTGGCTCCGGGCGTCATCGCAACCCCTTTCCACGAGAAGGTCAGCACGCCGGAGAAGATGAAGCAGTTTGCCGAGAACACCCCTCTGGGCAGGAACGGCGCGGCGGCTCACATAGCGCAGGCCATCAAATTCATCCTGGAGAACGATTTCCTGACCGGGGAAACCATCGACGTGAACGGCGGGCTCTTCATGCGGTAGGGGGATCTCAACGCCGCGGGCGATGGGCGGATTTCACCCCCGGCGCCGGCCGGTTATGTAGAGGCCTTTCATCTTCCGCTCCTCCCTCTCCCTCTTTGCCTCTCTCTCCCTTTTGAAGAGGGGGATGATACCTTCCCGCATGCGCTCCTGCTCCTGCCGGCGCCGGCTCGCGTCTATGAGCTCCTCCCACTGATCGTAGGTCAAGGCCCTCTCCGCCGGCCTGCGCTTTCTTCCCGGAAGGGCGAGCTTCCGTCTCCAGGCCGCGGGGATAATGAGTCTGCGCACGGCCACCTCCACCACAAAGGCCAGGAGAGCGGCCAGGGCCAGGTAGGGCCAGAGCTCCCGGGCCACCCGGAATTGCCCGCCCTGAGCTTCGAACAGGGTCCGCCGCTGCTCGGCGGAATCGAAAGCGGCCATACCGCCGCCCGTCCGGGACGCAAGGTCGACGAGGAGGTCCAGATCCGGATTCAGGTCGACGTACTCCTCCGGATAGGAGACCGCCAGGCCGAGGGGCTGCGGCGGAATCGCCGGTCCCTCCGTGCCGCCGCCGTACAGCGTGACGAAGTAGCTGCCCGTCCGGTCGGCCTGAAAGGCCCCCGAGTAGCGCCCCGGTGCGACCTGCTCGAGGCCGATCTCCGTGGTGCGACCCTCCGGAGCCAGAACCATGGCTTCCAGCTCGAGGAAGTTGACGAAGCCCCCCTCCGCGTCCACGGCGTCCACCGCCAACGTGACGCGCCCTCCGGCGTACCGCAGCTCCGGCCGGAGCAGCCCGGCGGGCTCGGCGCGTTGAGTCCAGCGCACCAGCTGTGCCGCGAAGCGCGGAAAGGACTCCCAGCCGAGCCACGCGCCGCTCCAACGCCCCCCCAGGTCTGCCGTGAAGGCCGCGGTCCGACCCAGACCGTACGAACGGGTCGCCAGCAGCGGGTTGTCGTCCACGGCCGTTAGGATTTGCTTTGCACCGGCCTTGAGGTACGTCCGCACGAAGCCCTCCAGAGGCGGCAGGTCCGCGGGGTCGAAGCCGCGCATGATCTCGCTGGCGGCGGTGTACCGGGGAAAGAACGGCTCCTCGGAGATCAGGCCCCGGGATACGATCATCGTCTCAGAGGCGAAGATCTTCGGCACGTTGCGCACATCGTCGGTGTAGTAGCCGCGACCTCCGCCCCAATCCGCTATGTCGGCCATGAGCTGCCTGTCGGCGTCATCGCCCACGGCCACCGTGGAGACGCTGATACGGGCCTCCACCGCCTTCCCGGTCAGAGCCTCGAAATCCCCCTTCTGGGTCAGCCCGTCCGAGAGTATGATGATGTGCCTGGTGGCCGAGGGGCTCTCGGCTACGGTGTCCACCGCCTCGGCGTAAGCCTCGTACAGATCCGTGCCGCCCCCGGTGTCGACGGCGAAGAGATTTCGAGCTATGCGGTCCCGCTCTCCGGCCTCCACGGGACGAACCACCCATTCGACATCTGCGTCGAAGGCCAGAATCCCGACCCGGTGCAACGGATTGAGAAGCTCCACGGCGGAGTACGCCGCCTCCTTCACCAGATCCAGCTTCGTGGCGCCGCCGTCTATCAGGCCGGCCATGCTGCCGGACTTGTCGATGAGGATGATGAGCGACAGGCTCGGGATGCTCACCGGCAGGGGCGCGTCGACGTCCACCGGAAGGGCCCTTTCCACGGGGGTCTTGTAGTACCCGCCCAAGCCGTAAGCGCTCTCGCCTCCCACGGCGATGAGACCGCCGCCGGAATCGCGGACGTAGCGCTCCAGAAGCTCCATTTTCGCCAGCGAAACGTCGAAGGCCGGAACGTTGTCCAGGATGACGGCATCGAAGGCGATGAGATCACTCAACCTGGTCGGCAGGTCCAGGACGGAGCCCGCTGTGACCTGGATCCCCTGCACGGTGAGCGCCTGGAGGAGGGCCGCCGATTCTCTGCCGGCCTGAGCGATGTAGAGCACCGAAGGCGGGCCGGCGACCCGCACGAAGGTCTCCATACGGTTGTTCTCGGCCAGGGTGTCGGCCGTGGAGCTCACGATGACCTCGTAGCGGTGCAGACCCTTGGCGGCGAACTCGCCGGTGTAGGGGAAGCTGTTGTTCCCCTCCGAAAGGCTCACATCCTGCTCGCCCAAGAATCGGCCGTCCCGGAAGAGCGTCAGTTTGGCCGGCGCTTCCGCTCTGCTGTGGATGAGCACCGTGAATTCGTGCGGCTGCCCGGCTCTGACCTCCGAAGGGGCAATGATGTCTCTGGCCGCGATCTCGTTCTCGGCGAATACGGGGCTCAGAGGCACCGCATAGACGGGAACACCGGCGGAGCGGGCCAGCCCCGCCACCTCCCGGGCCGTGCCCCGGTTCTCGTTGCCGTCGGTCAGGAGAACGATCCGGTTCTCCCCCGCTTCGGGAAAGGCCGCCAGCGCCACCCGAAGCGCGCCGGCAATGTTCGTGGCGGTCCCGTCC
>Ga0272441_10009732_pt1 | contig 14750 bp, 13 predicted proteins | sample SSMProp6N_FD_193582 | JGI IMG/M metagenome (GOLD analysis project Ga0272441, IMG submission 193582) | Marine sediment archaeal communities from Little Sippewissett salt marsh, Falmouth, MA, United States - SSM-Prop-6N | ecosystem: Environmental > Aquatic > Marine > Wetlands > Sediment ... | reverse complement strand
ATCGCGTCACGGGTAACGCCCATCTCCCGGAGGATGTTTCCGGCCGCGGTCTCCGACTCGGAAAGAGCCAGCAGGAGATGCTCGACGCTCAAATATTCGTCCTTGAGCGCTTTCGCCTCCTTCCAGGCTACGTTGATCACCTGGTTGAGATCACCGCTGAGGTAGGCCGACTGAGGCCCGCCGCCGTAGACCTTCGGTATCTTCTCCACGGCTTCGGCGGCTCGTTTTTTAACCTCGGCCGGAGCGGCGGAGAGCTTCTGAAGAACCGGCCCGGTCAGTCCCTCTTCCTGGTCGAGAAGCGCCAGGAGAAGATGGGCGGGCACTATTTCCTGCTGATCATGCTCGGAAGCCAGCGCCTGGGCCGCCTGCAGCGCCTGCTGGGCCTTTAAGGTGAATTTGCTTAAATCCATAATTGCCTCCCGTGAAAATTACGAGTTAGCTCACTGCGTTCGCAACTCGTTGGTGTAAAGTTTAAAGTGTTAGGTTTAAAGAATCTCGACCACTTTACACCTGACACCGTACACCTTAAACATGATTTTTGAAATTCCGAAACAGCCACTTATCATGAATGAATAGTACCTAAAAAACTAAGGGAAATTTGTGGTCAGAGTGGGGGCAAAACTGCATAAGGCGCTCGCTCTGGAAGCTCTTCGTCACGGAGAAAGCCTCAACTCATACTGCGTGCGTCTCCTCCATGAAGAAAAAAAGCCTTATGGGAAGAAGCATAGTTAACCGCCTTGTTCAGTTATATCTTCTGAATATTCTCCGATTATCTTCCTTGCTTCGATGGCATCTTCCTTTCTCACCATAATTTTCAAATGCCCGAGGCCGTCAACCGTAAAGGGATGGACGCTCTGTACGCTCTGGCCGGTGGAAAAACTTTTGATCCCGTTGGCCTCGAGGAGGGATCGGATGATATCGGCCTCCGCCTCCCCCTGCACCGAATACACCTCCACCGTCTCGATATCACGGCGCCGCTGATCTTCCCTTCTCCGGGCTTCCTGCAGCCTCCGGAAATCTTTTTCAGAGACCAGGGGGACACCGCAATCGCTGCAGGTATCAAAACCTTCCCGGTAATCGGCTCCGCATCGAGGACAGAACATTCGTTTCTCCTTTTTAAATACGAACTGCGAATTACGCAAATAATGCGGATTTAGCGTAATTCGCGGTTAATTATGGCTTTTTCGCGGCGGCTTTTAAAGCGGAAAGTTCGGATGGCTTCAAATGGCGCCATTCCCCCCGGGGAAGCTCTCCCAGTTTCAGAGAACCGATCGCGATCCGCTCCAGGTGGAGAACCTTATTGCCCACCGCTTCCAGCATCCTTTTCACCTGGCGTTTCTTTCCTTCATGGATAGTGATCTCGACGCTGAGTTGCCCGGAATCGCATATTTTCACCCCGGCCGGGGCGGTCCGTTTCCCGCCACCGAGAATAACTCCCTGCCGGAGCCGTTCCCCCTGTTCCTTCTCCAGTTTGGAACGCAGACGGATCCGGTAAACCTTCTCCACCTCGCAGGCGGGATGGGTCAGTTTCAAGGTCAATTCTCCGTCGTTGCTAAGCAGAAGCAGCCCTTCCGAATCGAGGTCGAGGCGGCCGACCGGGTAGAGGCGCTCCGGGACGCCCTCGATCAGGTCGGTCACCAGGGGACGCCCGAAGCGGTCCTTGAGCGAGCAGAGGTAACCGGCCGGCTTGTTCAGCATCAGGTAAACTTTTTCCTCGGGGGAGACGGTCTTTCCCCCCGCAGTTATTCTGTCTTTTTCGGGATCGACTTTCGTTCCCAGTTCCTTCACCACTCGTTCGTTGACTTTCACCTTCCCCGCCAGGATCATTCTCTCCCCTTCGCGGCGGGAGGCCACTCCGGCCATTGATAAGTACCTCTGCAATCTAATCTTCCGGCCCTTCATCTCAATTGGAAATTTTTGTTTTTTTCAACCTTCGGAAATAACCAATAACCAAGATACAAGATACAAACAAATCTCAAATCCTATGGTCATTGGTTATTGATCATTATCTGGTTATTGTGTCTTGATTATTGGTTATTCTAAATGGCGCGGGCGAGTGTGAGGATATCCACTCTGCTCGCTCCCGCTTTTTTGAGCGTAAGCGAACATTCGTTGACCGTGGCACCGGTTGTATATACATCATCGATCAGAAGAAGTTTTTTCCGGCCGAAGTATTTCCCGTCGCTCACCCGAAAGGCTCCCCGCACGTTCATTTTCCTCTCTTTCGGATTGAGGCGGGTCTGGGTCCGGGTGTATCGGCAGCGGATCAGCTTTCTGCGGGAGAAAGCGATACCGGTCAAACGGCTTAATCTTCTCCCCAGCAGCTCGGATTGGTTGAACCCCCGTTCCCGCTTTTTCCGGTGATGGAGCGGGACCGGAACTATCAGGTCGTAATCGGACCACCGGTAATACGTGTCGCCCGCATCCTTCATCCACCGCCCCGCCGGCTCCGCCAGATGGGGAGATTCCCCGTATTTGAAAGCCGCCACGAAATCCTGCCCCGTTCCCTCGAGCAGCAGGGAGGAACGGGCCCGGTCGAAAGCTAATGGGGAAGTAACGCAGGCGCCGCAGATGATCGGAGGGGTGATCTCTCCCGGAAGCCTCCGGCCGCACTTTTCGCAGACCGCTGCCCCGACCCGGAAGAGAAACCGGGCGCAGTCCGGGCAGAGGAAGTCCCGGTTTTGATATGAGAGGGTTCTGCCGCAGCTGACGCATTCTTTGGGGAAAAAGAGATTCAGCGACCAGAGTATCAAATTCTCCATCTGAGTTCCCATTTTCATCACGTACGCATTCAAGCGAGGGGAATTTATTATATCAGAACCGCTCTACTCTGGGTGATTTTTAACCACGAAGGCACGAAGATCACGAAGTTAGTTATATATATTTTTTAAAACTTCGAAGAACCGGCGGGCATAAAAAAAGGCGGCGCCCTTGAGCAAGAGCGCCGCCTTTTTTCGGCATCAACCGAGAGGGATTTTTAGTACATCCCGCCCCCCATTCCGCCGCCGGGCGGCATCGCCGGCATCGGTTTTTCTTCCTCGGGAATCTCGGTTATCAGCGCTTCAGTGGTCAGCAGCAGCCCGGCGATGCTGGACGCATTCTGGAGCGCCGTCCGGGTCACCTTGGTGGGATCGATGACCCCGTCGGCTAACATGGAACCGAACTTCATGCTTTCCACATTGTAGCCCTCATCACCTTTTCCCTTCAGGATCTCCTGGACCACGATCGAGCCCTCGAGACCGGCGTTGGCCGCCAGCTGGCGGGCGGGTTCTTCCAGGGCCCGCTTGACCAGCTTGACCCCGATTTTCTCGTCACCGGGAGCCTTGACTTTATCCAGAGCTCCGACGCAGCGGAGAAGGGCCACCCCGCCGCCGGGAACGATGCCTTCTTCCACCGCCGCCCGCGTGGCGTGGAGAGCGTCTTCCACCCGCGCTTTCTTCTCTTTCATCTCGGTCTCGGTGGCCGCTCCCACGTTGATCACCGCCACGCCGCCGGCCAGCTTGGCCAGGCGTTCCTGAAGTTTTTCGCGGTCGTAATCGGAGGTGGTGTCCTCGATCTGCTTCCTGATCTGGCTCACCCGGCCCTGGATATCCTCGGTGCTGCCCTTGCCCTCGATGATGGTGGTGTTTTCTTTTTCCACCACGACGCGCTTGGCCTCGCCGAGGTCTTCCAGGGTCACGTTCTCCAGTTTGATTCCGAGATCCTCGCTGATCATGCGTCCCCCGGTGAGAATCGCGATATCTTCCATCATCGCTTTCCGGCGGTCGCCGAACCCCGGGGCTTTGACCGCGCAGGCTTTCAGGGTACCGCGGATCTTGTTGACCACCAGGGTGGCCAGCGCCTCTCCCTCCACGTCCTCGGAGATTATCAGGAACGGGCGGCCGGTCTTGGCCACCTTTTCCAGGAGGGGCAGCATGTCCTTCAGGTTGGAGATTTTTTTCTCGTTGATTAAAATATAGCAGTCCTCCAGAACCGCCTCCATATTGTCGGCGTCGGTGATGAAATAGGGAGAGAGATATCCCTTGTCGAACTGCATCCCCTCCACCACCTTGAGGTAGGTGCTGATTCCCTTGGCCTCTTCCACGGTGATGGTGCCGTCCTTGCCGACTTTATCCATCGCTTCGGCGATCTTCTCGCCGATGGTGGAGTCGTTGTTGGCGGAGATGGTGGCCACGGCCGAGATCTCGGAACGCTCGCTGACCTTCTTGCTTATGTTCTGCAGTTCCTTGATCACCGCCTCCACCGCTCTATCGACCCCCCGCTTGATCGCCATCGGGTTGGAACCGGCGGTCACGCTCTTGAGACCCTGCCGGTAAATGTTTTCAGCGAGTATGGTGGCAGTGGTGGTGCCGTCGCCGGCGTCATCGCTGGTCTTGGATGCAACTTCCCGCACCAGCTGCGCGCCCATATTCTCGTAGGGCTCTTCCAGCTCGATCTCCTTGGCTACGGTTACACCGTCCTTGGTCACGGTGGGTGAGCCGAACTTTTTATCGAGGATAACGTTTCTCCCCTTGGGTCCGAGCGTGACCTTGACCGCTCTGCTCAGCTGCTCGACGCCGCTCAGAATAGCCTGGCGGGCAGCCTCGTCAAACTTCAACTGTTTCGCTGTCATATATTCTTTTCCTCCTTTACTGTTTTGCCACTAAGTTACTAAGACACAAAGTGGCTGAATTAGGTTTTATTCAATGATCGCCAGGATGTCGTCCTGGCCGAGAATGAGGTACTCCTGGTCCCCTACTTTGACCTCGGTTCCGGAGTATTTTCCGATCAGAACGCGATCGCCTTTCTTTACTTCAAAATCAATTTTCTTACCTTCTTCCGAGACCTTTCCCGTTCCCAGGGCGATTATTTTTGCTTCCATCGGCTTTTCCTGGGCCGTGTCCGGGATGATAATCCCTCCCTTCTTCGTTTCTTCCGGTTCCAGCCGTTGGACCAGAACCCGGTCGGATAAAGGTTTAATCTTCATATCAATTTTCCTCCTTTCGGATCAAGATTTTTTGCGGGTGTTTATGGGTGTCAGTTCCTGCTCAGTTCTTCTCTCTATCACCTCCTTTATCGGATATCATCCGGTAAAAGAAATAAAACCGGGGAGTGATCCCCCGATTTTACTTCACGTCGATCTTGATGCTTTTGGGCTTGGCCTCTTCTTTCTTGGGGAGGGTTATCTTCAGCACTCCATCCTTGAAATCGGCCTTGATTCCCTTGGCGTCAACGGGAGCGGGAAGTTCGACCACTCTCTGGAAATAGCCGTAGCTCCTCTCCACCCGGTGATACCTTTTTTCTTTTTCTTCTTTCTCCTCCTTCTTTTCCCCCTGGATGGTCAGGACGTCGCCTTCGAGTGATACGTCGATATCGTCTTTGCTCAATCCCGGCACCTCAGCCTGAACGACCACCTTGTCCTTGTCCTGGTAGACGTCCATCGCCGGGTTCCAGAACTTCTCCGAGGGAACGACAAATTTCCAGGGCGCCAGACTTCTATCGAAGACCCGGTCGATCTCACTTCGGAAATCGGTGAGGAAGCCGAAAGGATCCCACTCGCCCTCGGGTCTTCTTTTGATGATAGCCATTGTCTTCACCTCCTTCTTAAAAATTTTCTCTGAAAATTTTTAGTTTAAGGTGTCAGGTGTAAAGTTCCAGGCTCCGGCTTTTAGGCCGACTTAAAACCTTACACTTTACACTTCACTTTTTGTCCTTATCTTCGTCCTCCACCTCGAACTCGGCGTCGATCACCTCGCCTTCGGGGGATTGCTTTTCTCCCTCCGGCGGCGGGGGCGGAGCCTGAGGTCCGGTTCCCGGTCCCGCTCCGGCGCCGGCCGCCTGGGCGGCTTCGCTGGCCTGCTTGTACATCTCCTCGCTGACGGAGTGCCAGGACTGGCTCAGGGCTTCGGTGGCGGCTTTGATCTCCGCTACGTCACCCGCTTTCAGCGCCTCCCTGACCCGGCCGATGGCCGCTTCGATCTTGGCCTTGGAATCGGCGTTGATCTTTTCGGCGTTATCCTTGAGGAGCTTTTCCGTCTGGTAAACAGCTGCATCGGCCTGGTTCTTGACGTCGATCTCCTGGCGTTTTTTCTTGTCCTCGTCGGCGTGCTTCTCCGCTTCCTTGACCATATTGTCCACTTCATTTTCGGAGAGGCCGCTGGAAGCGGTGATGGTGATGTTCTGCTCTTTCCCGGTGCCCAGGTCCTTGGCGGAAACGCTGAGGATGCCGTTGGCGTCGATGTCAAAAGTGACCTCGATCTGCGGCACCCCCCGTGGCGCCGGCGGGATGCCCATGAGATGAAACCTGCCGATGGTGCGGTTGTCCCGTGCCATCTCCCGTTCCCCCTGGAGAACGTGGATCTCCACCTGGGTCTGGTTATCGGCCGCGGTGGAGAAGATCTCGCTCTTCTTGGTCGGGATGGTGGTGTTCCGCTCGATCAGTCTCGTCATCACGCCGCCCAGGGTCTCGATCCCCAGGGAAAGCGGCGTTACGTCGAGGAGGAGAACGTCCTTGACGTCTCCCTGGAGAACACCGGCCTGGATCGCCGCCCCGAGGGCCACGACCTCGTCCGGGTTTATCCCCTTGTGCGGTTCTTTGCCGAATATCTTCTTGACCGTTTCCTGGACCGCCGGCATCCGGGTCATTCCCCCGACCAGGATCACCTCGTTGATGTCCGCCGCGCTGAGCGAGGCGTCCTTGAGGGCCTGCTCGCAGGGCCCTTTGGTCCGCTCGATCAGGTCCGCGCAGAGCTGGTCGAGCTTGGCCCGGGTCAGCTTCATCGAGAGATGCTTGGGCCCGGAAGCGTCGGCGGTGATGAAGGGAAGGTTGATCTCCGTTTCCATGGTGCTGGAGAGTTCGCACTTGGCTTTCTCGGCCGCCTCCTTCAATCTCTGGAGGGCCATCGGGTCCTGTTTCAGGTCGATTCCCTGGTCTTTCTTGAATTCTTCCGCGATCCAGTCGATGACCCGCTGGTCGAAATCGTCTCCGCCGAGGTGGGTGTCTCCGTTGGTGGACTTGACTTCGAAGACCCCTTCCCCGATCTCCAGGATCGAGATGTCGAAGGTTCCGCCTCCCAGGTCGAAGACGGCGATCTTTTCGTCCTTCTTCTTTTCCAGCCCGTAGGCGAGCGAGGCGGCGGTGGGCTCGTTGACGATCCGCTCGACCTTGAGGCCCGCGATCTGGCCGGCGTCTTTCGTCGCCTGGCGCTGGCTGTCGTTGAAGTAAGCGGGGACCGTGATCACCGCCTGGGTGATTTTTTCTCCCAGGTGAGCTTCCGCGTCCTGCTTCATCTTCTGAATTATCATGGCCGATATTTCCGGCGGAGAATACACCTTCCCGCTCGCTTCCACCCGGGCGTCCCCGTTGGTGGCTTTTATCACTTTGTAGGGGACGAGCTTGATCTCGGAAGAAACCTCTTCGTAACGACGCCCCATGAAGCGCTTGATGGAGAAAATGGTATTCTCCGGGTTGGTGATCGCCTGGCGCTTGGCGGGCTGACCCACCAGGCGCTCCCCGGTTTTGGTGAACGCGACCACCGAGGGTGTCACCCGGCTCCCCTCGGCGTTGGGGATGACCTTCGGCTCTTTTCCCTCCATCACGGCCACGCAGGAGTTGGTTGTTCCTAAATCGATTCCGATAACTTTCGGCATGAAATTAGCCTCCTTTTTCAAAATTTTTTATCTATATTCTAAGCAGCGCCTTTTTAAACGCAAGTTACATGCCAATCGGCAATTTTAAACCTTAAAATTCAAATAATTTTAGATAATCCTCTGAATATAAAGCCGTTACGCAAAACATTATCCCATAATTCACGGGTATTGAATCATGGATACACTGTGTCAGTAATTCACATTTTAACATATAAATGGAAATCGGTGACTTATTGACACATTACCGGGGCGGGATAAATTCTCTGACATCGGCATAATCGGGGATGATCGCGTACACCTTCTCATCTTTATTGCCCACCTCCGCCAGGGCGAAGGCGTAACGCTTTTTTAAGATGCAGATATAAGAATAGGTCCGGAGACCCTTGAAATCATCGAGACGGTACGATTTACCGGTGCCGCGTTCTCTCACGTACTCCTTGGACCTGACCGAGATGGTCTGCCTTACATTGGGATCCAGGAAAAAATCTTCCAGGGCATCGGGAATGGAGAGCTTTTTTCTGTCATACAAGGTTATCGTGCAGGTTAGGCCCGACCAGGTTCCCGGCTTTTTAATTCGAAAAGAAAGTGATAATACTTCCTTTTCCCCCGCTTGGGATTGGCCTCCGAGAGACTTGAATTTCTTGATCTCGAATATTTCCCCTTCGGAGAAATTTCGGGGAAAGGAGGGGCCGGACAAAGTCAAAAATATTAAGATAGTGATCAGATATATCCCGATGACGGTTGTGGGCTTCATAATTTTTTTCCGCAGGAAAAAATTAAAGCATCGAGATCGGATCGACATCGACCTCTATTTTCACATCCCGGGAAGATCCCAGTCCGGCGCCGGCTTTCTCCATGGCTGCGAGGGCGGGAAGAACTTTCTTCGTTTTGATCAGCAGCTGCCAGCGGTAACTTCCCCTGATCCGGGTGATGGGCGGGGGAGCGGGGCCGAGGATCTCGGCCCCGGCGGGAAGCTCCGGCAGCAGTTTCCGGCCCAGGTACTCGGCCAGCCGGCGGCTTTTTTCCTCGTTCCGGCAGGAGACCGTGACGCTGATGAAGTGGTTGAAGGGGGGATAGCCGAGCTGCTTCCGGAAGGCGATTTCCTTTTCGTAAAACGGTTCGTACTCCTGGCGGGCGGCCGCCCTGATCGCCGGGTGGCGGGGCGAGTAGGTCTGGATCACCACGGTTCCCTCCACCTCACCCCTTCCGGATCTCCCCGCCACCTGGGTCAGGATCTGAAAGGTGTATTCGGTGGCGCGGAAGTCGGCCAGGTTCAGCGCGGTGTCGGCGAAGATCACACCCACCAGCGTGATGTTGGGATAATCCAGGCCCTTGGCGATCATCTGGGTTCCCACCATGATGTCGATCTTTCCCGCCTTGAACTTCCGAAGAAACTGCCGGTGGGCGTCCCGGAAGGACATACTGTCGGTATCCATCCTGGCGATGGCGGCTCCGGGAAAGATTTTTTTGATCTGGGACTCGACGCGCTGGGTTCCCAGTCCGGAGAAGAGGACCTCTTTCGAGCCGCAGAGGGGGCAGCGGCGGGGAGGACGGGTATGGTAGCCGCAGAGGTGGCAGATCAATTCCCCCCGGCCCTTGTGGTAGGTGAGGGATATGCTGCAATGTCGGCATTTGGCCACGTAACCGCATTTCCGGCAGAGCCACAAAGTGTGAAAGCCCCGCCGGTTCAGGAACAGGATGCACTGGCTGTTCGCCTCGAGGCAGTCCCTGATTCGGTCCAGCAGGAACGGTGAAAAAGAGATGTATCTTTTCGCCCGCTCGATCTCCCGGCGCATATCCACGATCTCCACCCGGGGGAGGGAAAGGCGCCCGGGTCGCTCGGCGAGTTTCAGGAGCGCGTATTTCCCCGCCCGGCAGTTATAATAGCTCTCCAGCGAAGGGGTGGCGGATCCGAGGAGAGCCGTCGCCCCTTCCAGCTTCGCCCGCATCACCGCCACGTCGCGCGCGTGGTAATAAGGAGAAAGGGCCGATTGCTTGTAGGTGGTGACGTGCTCTTCATCGACGATGATCAGCCCCGGCCTTTCGACCGGAGCGAAGACCGCCGAGCGGGGCCCGAGGACGATCCGGGCCCGGCCGGAGCTGATTCGCTGCCACTGATCGTAGCGCTCCCCGTCTGACAGGGCGCTGTGGATGATGGCCACCTTATCTCCGAAGCGGGCTTTGAAGCGCTCACCAATCTGGGGGGTGAGTGATATCTCCGGAACCAGGACGATCGCCCCCCTCCCCCTTTCCAACGCCCGGGCGATCGACTGGAGGTAGATCTCGGTCTTGCCGCTCCCGGTGATGCCGTGGAGGAGAAAAACGGAAAAATTCGCCGTATCGATCCCCGCCTTTATCCGGTTTAAAGCCGACTGCTGTTCCCGGTTGAGTTTCAGGGCGGCGGTGGGAATGATCTCCTCATCCGACCAGGAATCCCGCTCCCTGACCTCGGCTCCGATCGCGACCAACCCTTTCCGCTGGAGCGAGAGGAGGGAACCCATCGCCGCGTTCGCCTCCCGCAGAAGCTTTCGGGCCGGTCTTTGTTTCTCCCCCCGGGCCAGTATTTTCAATATCTCCGCCTGCCGCGGCGCCCGGGCGGCGATTTCTTCGGCGGTTTTTACCGCCGCCGCGGCGGATATGGAGAGCTCGGCCGTTTTGATCCGGGGGGTGGACTTTATTCTCCGGACGGCGGCGGGGAGAGCCGTTTTGAAGGCCCGGGGGAACGAGCAGAAGTAGTAGCGCGCCACCCAGCGGATAAGATCCACCAGGGAAGGCGCGAAAAAAGGCTTCCGGCGGAGAACGCTGAGGAGAGGACGGGCCGCCTTGGCGGGGGGACGGGAAGTTAAACCGGTTACGAAACCATTGGCGCGCCTCCTCCCCAGGTTCACCGCCACCTTCTGACCGACCTCAACCGTGCCGTCCAGCTCCTCCGGAATGAGATAGGTGAGGCATAAATCCGCCTTGAGGTCCAAAACCACCTCGGCGTACTTATGAGGCTCAGTCCGGCCGGATGCGCTCATGTAAAACTAAGTCCGATCAATATCCTTTAAACTGGATGCGGTTGAAATCCTTTCATTCGAATATGTTCCGATCCGGCCGCGGACGCAAGCATAATTTTGCCCCCGAGAAACCAACCGCGGTAAAGGCTCCTTCATAGTCAACAAAACGCAGACGATCGTCCGGGATTTGTTGACTATTTTTAACCCCTAATCAAGAGAGGCGAGGCCGGATCATGATTGGAGAATAAAAGAGAAGTGACGGCTGAAGGCAATAGTCAAGCATGACCGAATTCAATCTCTGACGAGCCGTTCTAAAAGAATATCCTCTAAATTGCGTCGACTATCTAAGACGGCCATTACATATACCTTTTTACCCGAAACCCGGTAGATAATCCGCCACCGCGCATGGACAAGCTGACGGTAAATCCGGATTCCGAAAGCGGCCAGCTCGAAAACTATCCGGCCCCGCAGCGGCATTGTCGCTAACTTTTCGGCGGTCTCCTCTAATTTTTTAAGGACGGAACGAGCATTCTCGGTACTTTCTTCGGAAATGTAATCGACAATGGCCGCCAGATCTCTGACCGCAGTCTGAGTCCATTCCACTCGAAATGGGAACGCCTTCGGCACGTCACTCTGCTCCGACTCGTAACTTCTTTTTAAGATGCTGAAAAACCCGCTTCTGGGAAACCGTGCGGTTTTGCCGGAGGTCGTCCTCTCCCTGAACCAGAAGCTTGAGCATCCCGATCGCCCTCCTCATCCTCTCGTAGCTCTCCGGATCCTGGAGCACTCCTCTGGGTTCTCCGTTCTGAGTGATAACCACCGGGCGCTGGGTTTCATTGATCTGGGCAAGCAGATCGGCGGCCCTACTTTTGAGATAGGTGACCGGCCGAATATCCTGTTTGATGCTCATTATTACCTCCTGGCTGCAATTTTCATCGGTACTTATAAGATACCTTATTCGGACCGGTTGCGCAAGCCAAGAATAACCGATTAGCTATACGGGGCGGAGGCCGCTGTACCGGGTGGGCTAAGAGCCAGTTAACAGACGTTTTCCGCGTCTTTGCGGGGGCGGGCCGGACGCAGGATCGCTTCTGAGGGCGCCCAGTTTATCAGCCCACTTCCCCTTCCAGGAAATTCTTCAGCAGCTTCATGTCCTCCCACACCTTCTTCCGGTTCTCCAGGGTGTAGGTGCGGAGGAGGTAGGCCGGATGGTAGGTGGGGATCAGGGGGATCCCCTGATAGTCGTGGATCCTTCCCCGGAGGCGGGAGATGCCCTGGCTGGTCTCGAGCAGGGTCTTGCTGGCCGGGGACCCCAGGGTCACGATCACCCGCGGTTTCAACAGCTCGATCTGCTCTTCCAGGTAGGGCCAGCAGGCGATGACTTCGTCCGGTTTGGGGTCGCGGTTTCCGGGAGGGCGGCATTTGATGATGTTGGTGATGAAGACGTCCTTCCGCTTCAGGCCGATGGAGGCGAGAATCTTATCGAGGAGTTTTCCCGCCCTTCCCACGAAGGGCCTTCCCTGGATGTCCTCGTTCGCCCCCGGCCCCTCGCCGATGAACATCACCCCCCGCTTGATCTCCCCCTCCCCGAAGACCGCTTTATTCCTCGTCTTTCCCAGGCCGCAGCGGAGACAGCGCCCCACTTCTTCCTCCAGTTTCTTCAGGCGATCCAATGTGGCCTCGGGCAGGTGCTCGACCATTTTCTTCACCTTCTTCACTTTCTTTTCGCCGACGACCTTCTTTTCTTCCGGCTTCTTTCCGTAAGAGATCACGTACTCCACCTCCTCCCCCCGGAGCTGATCCAGGTAGGAGCGGAAACCGTCGATGAGAGAGTCGATTTTTTTCTCCCGCGAATCCATGTCCGAGAACTTAGCTTCGCAACTTTTTTTGCACCTGATTCCTCTGATTAACCTGATTTTTAGCCTCATTCAGAAAAAATCTCCGTCAGATCCGGCGGCTCTGCCGGACGGAAGAGTAATCAGGTGCTAATAAATATGCTTTTTTTAATTCCGAAGGAAACGGAAAAAACTATTTTAAAACTTTCTCGAAGATCGACCGGGCCGCCGCCCAGGCGGGAGAATCGTCGGGCAGTTCCAGGAGGGAGCTTCCCTCCAGGTCGAATTTGTCTATCGCCGGATCGCGCGGGATTGCTCCCAGGAAGTCCAGCCCGGTCCCGGCAGCATCCTCCTTCCAGTCCCCCCTCCCCTCCTCCACCCGGTCGACGATCAGGCCCGACTTACCCACCTCGATTTTCAGCTCCTCCGCCAGGCGGCGGATCCGCACGGCGGTGGCCAGGCCCCGCGGACTGGGTCCGGAAAGAATGAGCATCAGATCAAGCCTCCCGAGAAGACGCCGGCTCAGGTGCTCGAGGCCGGCCTCGTTGTCCACCAGGAGGACCGGGTAATGGGCGGAAACCTTTTCCAGAATGGTCCGCAGGACCTGGTTGGGGTAGCAGTAGCAGCCCGGCCCTTCCGGGCGGCCCATGGTGAGGAGGTCGTAGCCGGTCTCCTCGATCAGAATCTCTTCCAGACCCATCCGCAGGAGTTCCGGTTTGCTCAGGGTGCCGGGATTTTTCTTTGTTTCTTCCAGCAGCTCGTCGCAGATCGTCCCCAGATCACCTTCCGGAGAAACCCCCAGGACCCGCCCCAGGTTGGCGTTGGGATCGGCGTCGACGACGAGAACCGGCGAGGGACCGTTTTCGAGCAGGAATTTGACCGCCAGCGCCGTGAGCGTGGTCTTGCCGGTTCCGCCCTTTCCGCAGATGCCAATTATCTTGGTCATTAATCTTAATACAAGCCAAGTGTATTATTGTAAGAGAAAAATTGTTTTAACAACTCAATGAAATAATCAAATTCCAAGATACCCCGCCTTCGTCGGGGCGGGCAATAACCAAACAATAATCAATCATCAATGATCTAATAATCAAATGGCCTCAAGTTCTATCATAGAGAAAAGCCGAAGATAGTGATCAGAACATTTGGTTATTGGTTATTGGGTATTAACTGGTTATTGTATCTTGGTTATTGGTTATTATTTTTAATACCTAAGTAAAAATCTTTAATAGTGCAGTTGCTAATCGATCGCTACTATTCAACTTCTGATTCTGCGGGAGATCTCCAGATTTATCCGCATGATTTTTTCGCTCTGGGCGGGTGTGAGCGTTCCCATCCCGCAACTGGGCGTGATGAGACAGCTATCCGTCAGCTCCTTTCGGCTGAAACCTTCATTTTCCAGCTTTTCCCAGGAAGAGAGGAGTTTTTTCCAGAGTGATTCGAAATTTTCCCCTTCCACTTCATCCGAGGAAGGGACGATCCCCCAGGCCAGAAATCCTCCCCGGTCGATAAACTCCCGGATCTGACCGGCGTAAAGCAGCAAGTTTTTGGCGTAGCCGTAGGCGTCGAAACTCAATATATCGACATCGGTTCTCATCAGAATCGACCAGTCGGTATTGGCGCAGCAGTGAACTCCGGCGATCGCCCCCGCGGCATGGATTCCGGAGAAGACCTCGTTCAATTTTTCCACCACCTCATCTTCCTTCAGGCTGACCACCGCCGAGCCGATCGAGGCGAGGTAAGGCTCGTCCACGAAGATGATCACCTTTTCGCCCAGCGGTGAGAGCTTTCGAATCTGCCAGCGGGCTTTCAGGGCCATGGTTTTGGTGATGGCGTCGAAGAGCTCGGGGTAATAGAGGGAGGGTTTGCGGTTTTGATCGGTGATCGTCAGGCCGAAGGTGACCGGGCCGGTCACGCACCCCTTCAGGTAGGGAAACGGCTCTCTGTCTTTCAGAAGATTGAGAAAATAGCCGAAACCGAGAGCGTATTCGTCGGTCAGGGCGAAATACTCCAGGTCGTCCTCGATCAGGCGCTGATAAAAAGTCTCCAGCTTTCGGGGAAGATCGTCCTCGACCTGAAAATAGATTCTCTCCCCCTCGGAATCGAGAACCAGGGCCGGCATTCCCCGGCTGAACTGAGCGCACATGTTCTCCCGGAAACCGATTCGGGGAAGCTGGGGCCAGGCGGGGGCCTGGGGCAGATATTTAAATATCAGGTCGCAGGCTGCGGCCGGATCTTTCTGGGGGAAGCTCCCGATCGCCGTCGCCATCCCCCGGGGGTTAAATGAATT
>Ga0272441_10009731_pt1 | contig 14751 bp, 14 predicted proteins | sample SSMProp6N_FD_193582 | JGI IMG/M metagenome (GOLD analysis project Ga0272441, IMG submission 193582) | Marine sediment archaeal communities from Little Sippewissett salt marsh, Falmouth, MA, United States - SSM-Prop-6N | ecosystem: Environmental > Aquatic > Marine > Wetlands > Sediment ... | reverse complement strand
GCGCGCGGGGGGGGCCCCGGGGCCCCCCCCCGCCCCTCCGAAATCCTTCTTTACATGCGCGCGGTCCGTGCCGATAATGGAGACGGTGGATCACACCCTCGCTTCGGGCACCCGGTGACTCTTGAGGAGAGGCGCGATGCCCATCGCGATCCGGTGTCCCAAGTGCGGCAAGAAGTACAGCGTCAAGGACGAGCTCGGCGGGAAGGTCGTCGGCTGCACGTGTGGGGCGAAGCTCAAGATCCCCCAGCCGAAGATCACCGTCGCCGGAGAACCGAAGGTCGCCGTCGTGCCACCGCCCGCCCCTCTGCCTGTGACTGGAGGCGCCGCACCCGCACGGCCGTCCGCCAGCTCCTCGAGCCTGGAGCTGCCGCTACGACCCTGCCCGCGCTGCCGGCGCCCCCTCCCCCACGACCCCAGCATCCGGGTCTGCTCCGCGTGCGGGATGAACATCGACGACCCCTCGGCAAGTTCCAGTCACAGCGGGCTGCACTCCGTGACAAGCTCGAAGAAGTCGGGCGGCGTGCTCGAGTACATCCGCGAGCGGTCGCTCGTCGTCTGGATCCTCGTGAACCTCATCGCCGCCGGCGTGCTGTTGGCGCTCGCGGCGCAGGGTGTCCTCCCCAAGCCGGGTTACTACGCGACGACAGGCATGACATTTTCCGTCTACATGACGCCGTTCAGTATCCTCTCGTACTGGCTCATTCGGCGCCTGTAGGGCGCGGAAAGCGGCGGCGCTTGACAGCGTGAATCGCGGGACGAGAATCGCGTCCATGAAGAGAATGGGTGCCCTGCACCGTGTCGGGACCGCAGTCTTCGTCGCTGCCGGTTTTCTCGCCCCCGCGCGCGCGGCCGAGGGGAAGGGGGTCGCCCCCTCCGCCGAACTCGCCGTCCGGCTCGAGCCGGGGGACGTTCTCACCTACGCCTACCGCCGCTGGACGCGCGAGCGCGCGGGCTCGGGCGCGACGCGCGTGCATCGCGAGCGGCTCACCGAGGGTACCGTGACCGTGCTCGTCCTCGAAACGCTCGCCGCCGGCGGCCTGCGCGTCGCGGTGGTCGGCGACCTCGAAGACGAGGCGCGCCAGGTCTCCCCCGAGGGGCGGAAGCCCGCGAAGCACCGCTGGCGAAACGCCGTCGTGCTCCGCCTGAGCGCGCGGCTCGGCCCGGCCGGGGAGGGCGAGGCACTCGCCGCGCCGGGCGTGGGCGACGCGCACCTCGCCGAGGTGCCCGAGGGCGCGCCCGAGATCCCGCCGGTCGTGCCGGCCCCCTTCCCGCCCGTCTCGCTCGGGCGGCTCGCGAAGGAGGGCGAGTGGGTCGAGGAGATGACGCCGCTCGCGTCCTTCGGCGGCCCGCCCCCGGGGCGCGCCCGGCACCGGGTCGAGCGACCCGAAGCGCGACCCGAGCTCGCGCTCTTCACGCGTGAGATGCCGGGCGACGAGGTGAACTACACCGAGCACTTCCTGATGGACCCGGCGGGGCGCCGCCTCACGGCGTGCGAGTTCACCTATCACGCCTGCGGCGGGGCGGGCAACACGCGGCAGGTCACCTCGTTCGAGGAGACCGCGCGCCGGCGGCTCGACGCCGAGGCACTCGCCTCCGCCGTCGAGGCCGCGCGCGAGATCGAGAAGGTGAGCCCGCTCCTGGTCAAGAACCCGGCCGGGGCGCGCAGGCGCCTCGCGGCGCTCCGGAAGAAAGCGCCCGGTTCGCCCTTCGCGCCCGCGATCGACGCGGCCCTTGCGGGATTATCCGGGAAAGAGTAAGCCGATCCGGCGCTCCCCCTACGCCCCGTGGACCAACGCCGCACCCATGTAGACCGCCTTGACCTCGAGCGCATCATTGAGATGCACGCAGTCGCAGAGGCGGCCCGGCGCGAGCGATCCGAGCCGGTCGGCCAGGCCCAGGACGTGCGCGGGCCGCTCGGAGAGGAGGCGCGAGGCGAGGCAGATCGCCTCGTCGCGGCTCGGAACGGGCGTGATCGCGGGCCCGCCGTGGTAGATGCCGTGCACGGGTCCGGCCAGCCACGCGACGAGGTTGCGCAGGGCCCGGTCGAGCGTGAGCGTCGAACTGAAGAGCGTGTTCGGCTTGCCGAGCACGCGCGCGCACGAGCCGTCGGGCGCGACCTCGCCCTCCTGCGCGCCGAAGACGAAGCGCCGGATGCCCGGCACGTCCACGGCGAACATCGCGTCGGTGACCGCGGCGCAGTCCATGCGCTTCGCCGCGAGGATGCTCACGACGTAGCGCGGGTCCACGTGCCGGCCGTCGCAGATGAGCTCGCACGTGACCTCCTCGCGCGTGAGGAGCACCTCGAGCGCCATGCCCGGCGGCTTGGTGCTCGAGGCGAGCGGGCCGTTGGTGAGATGGACCGCCAGGCGCACGCCCGCGTCCACGGCCGCGTTCATCTCCTCCGCTGTCGCGCCCGTGTGGCCGGTGGAGGGCGTGACACCGCACTCGACCAGGTGTCGGATGAAACGGATCGAGCTCTCGCCGAACTCCGGCGCGATGTTCACGACGCGCACCGCGCCCCCGGCGGCTCGGTTGAACTCGTCAAATAGCTCGACCGAGGGCGCCTGAAAGTTCTCGGGCTGTTGCGCGCCCGCGTAGGCCGGGTCCTTGAGGAAGGTCCCCTCGATGTTGACGCCGAGCACGCGGCCCGGCGTGCGCGGGTGCGCCGCGGCCTCGCCAATAGTCTCGAGCGCGCGAACGAGCAGCGCATGCGGGGCCGCCCAAGTGGCGAGCGTCGCCGCCGTGGTTCCGTGCCGCGCGTGCGTGGTGACGACGACGTCCACCGCCGCGCGAAGGTCCTCCTCGCCGGCCACGAGCGCGCGCGTTCCGGGATCGTACCGGCCGCCGGTGACGTCATAGCCGCCGCCGCCGTGGAGGTGAAGATCGATGAAGCCGGGCAGGAGATACCCGCCCGCGAGTTCGACAATCTCGCGGCCCTCCGCGGGCGCATCCGCGGCCGGGCCTGCGTAGTCGATGGCGCCGCCGGTCGCGCCGAGCGCGCCGCCCGGCACGATGCCGTCCGGCGTGACGAGCGAGGCACCGCGAAGGAGGATGGCGTCAGACAAGGCCGTCGGCTCCGGAAGATCGCACGTTACTCGACATCCGGTTCCGGCTGGGGCGCAGGGACCGGCTCGGGTGCCGGTGTGGGCGCGGGTTCGGGCGCGGGAGCAGGCGCAGATACCGGCTCGGGTGCCGGTGTGGGTGTAGATTCGGGAGTCGGCTCGGGCGGCTTCGGAGTCGTTGCAGGTTCAGGCTCCGACTCGGCCCCGCCCTCGGGCTTGCCTTCCGGCGCGGGCGTCGGCTGCTCAGGCGGCGCGGGCAGGCGGTCGCGGACATAAGGAATCTTCTCGAGCACCGGGCGCAGCTTTCCGGTGAAGTGGAGCGCCGCGGCCGCCCCTCCGACGAGAAGCGCGAACACGAGGCCGAGGACGAAGAGCTTCTTGAGGCACCCGCCGCCGCCGAGCGCGAGGCCGCAGCGTTTGCACTTCTTCGCCTTGCGCGGGAGCCGCGCCTCGCACGAGGGGCAGTGGTCCGGGTCCTCCTCGAGCGCGGCGCGGACCTGCTTCTTCGTCATCTTGCGCGCGCGCTTCGCGCCGGCCGCGCCCACGCGCGCCGTGCCCCGCCCGCGCGAGCCGAGCGCCGTGCCCCTCGCCGTCGGCCGGGGCGGCGCCTCGACTGCCTCCTCGGAGGACTCGAGCGGTGGTGCGGACCGCGGGTCGACCGCGGTCGGAGGCGGCCCCGGCTCGATCCGGGTCGCCTCGACCTCACCCCCAAGCGGCTGCATCCTCACCGTGGGCGAGTCCGGGGAGAGCCACTGGATTCCCGCGGCCTCCACCGCGGCCGCGGCCTCGGAGGCGGCCTGATCGGCGCTCTCGGCGGGCGGGCCCGTCGGGGTCTCCGTGAGAGGCCCCGCGATCGGTCCCGGCTCCGGCGGCGAGCCCGAGGCCAGCACGCCCTCGATGGTGCGCAGGCGGCCTTCGATCTCGTCCAGGCGCTCGACGTTGTTCTTCATATGCTTCAGGACGGTGTTGACGGCCCTCAGCAGCCACTGCTCGTGTCGCTCTTCCATGGCTTCCTCCGCCGCGCAGTATACGGCACGGGGCGGGTCGCGTGCAACGACAGGCGCCAGAGGCGGCGCACCTGGCGCGGCCCCGGACCTCGCGGTATATTGATGCGGCGGCGCCCTCGAGGCGCTATCGAATGGCGGGGAGGCCCGGAGTCACATGGTCGATACGTCGCGAGCCGTGATGGCCCTCGCCGCGGCGGCGCTCCTCTACGCCGCGGCCGGGGTCTGCCTCCTCCGCCTCTGCATCCAGTGGCTCCGCCGGCGGTCCGCGTCCTCCCCCGCCCCGCCCCCGGAGGAGGAGCGCGCGGCGAAGCCCCCGAGCCGGCTCGTCCGGATCGGGAGGTGGACCGAGCGCGCGGTTCTCGTCATTGCTGCGATCGGGATCCTGTGCATGGCCTACGGCCGGCTCGTCGAGCCCTTCTGGCCGCAGGTCGAGCGCGTGCGCATCGAGACCGGGAAGCTCCCCGCCGGCGCGCGTCCGGTGCGCCTGGTCCTCATCGCGGACACGCACTCGGACCCGGCCCCGCGACTCGAGCCCCGGCTGCCGGAGATCATCGCTCCCCTCGCGCCCGACGCGATCGTCTTCGCCGGCGACGCGCTCAACGAGATCGAGGGGCTGCCCCACTTCAAGGCGTGCATGCGCCGCCTTTCGCGCCTCGCACCCACCTTCGCGGTGCTCGGCAACTGGGACGTGTGGTGGTTCGAGGGCACCGACTTCTTCGGCGGCACGGGCGTGCGCGAGCTCGACGGCGAGGCCGCGCGCGTCGTGGCCGGCGAGAGCGAGGTGTGGATCGTCGGCGCCGCCGTGGAGAACGAGCCCGCCCTCCTCCCCGCCCTCGAGAAGGTCCCGCGGGGACGCTTCACCGTGCTCGTGCATCATTACCCGGAGACGGTGGACATGATGGCCGGTTGGAGTGCGGACCTCTTGCTCGCGGGCGACACGCACGGCGGCCAGGTGCGGCTCCCGCTTGTGGGGCCGCTCGTGCGAATCTCCCGCTACGGCCGGTACCGCGACATCGGCCTGCACCGCGTGGGAAAGACCTGGCTCTACATCAACCGGGGCGTTGGCATGGAGGGCGGGCGCGCGCCGCGCGTGCGGTTCCGCTGCCGGCCCGAGATCACGCTCATCGAGATCGCGCCCGGGGAGGGGCGGCGGTAGCCGCGGCGGTTTGCCGCTTGAACCTCCGGCGGTCCGCGGCTAGAGTATCCGTCGCCGCGGGCGAGAGCGGTGACGCGACGGGAGGGGGAGCCTATGTGGCGCGTGTGGATCGCGGCCGTGGTGCTGGGCGGCATGCTGGCCTTCTACGGATACAAGGAGGTCAAGGTCAGCAGCGGGGCCTCCGGCAAGGCGACGGAGATGAACCTCGCCGGCCTCGAGAAGGGGGAGGACCTGGCGAACCCCCACATCCGCCTCGACGCGCACTGGGCCCTGTATCCGGTCTGCATCTTCGAGTACGAGGGCGTGGGCCAGGCGCGCGATCACCACAAGGTGAACTACACGTACTACCCGGTCATCTCCCCGGAGCACCCGTTCCTGGTCACGCTCGCGAAGCTCGAGGAGGAGTACGGCGACCTCGACAAGGCGCCCGAGGAGAAGCTCCCGGAGATCGAGGACTTCGCCGTGCTCGTCAAGACCAAGCGGTTCGGCACGGTGGGGGCGATTCCCGACGACATCCTCCCGGCCGAGAGCGTCCAGGGGCTCGTGGTCAACCGGATCTCTAAGCTCGAGACCGAGGAGTGCCGCCTCCTTCGCGAGAGCTTCCCGAAGATCAACCTGGACAAGGTGCTGCTGCTGGACTCCGACCGCAGGCCGACCTCGGTGCTCGGCTCCTACGGGCTGATGCTGTTGGGGCTGCTCGTCGTCGCCGGCGGGATCGGCGCGCCGTTCTATCTGAAGCGGCGCGAGGGGGAGGCCGAGACCCGTTCGGCCGAGCGCCACCGGCAGCGGACCGCGCGGGCCCGCGAGATCGTGCAGGCGGCCCGGGCCTCGGGCGCGATGCCCGGCTCGCCCGAGAACGCCGAGGGGACAGCCGCCCCGCCGCCCGCTCTACCGCCCGCCCCGCCTCCGGCCCCGCCTCCGCGGCATCGCGGCCCGGGACTTCCGGGGGAGTAGGCGCACCGGACGCCCCGAAGGGCACGCCCGCGGCGAAGCGCGCGTGACTCCTCCTCTTGACAACGCCCGCGCGCGCGTATAATGGCGGCGTGAGATCTCGGAACGAGTGCTGCATCCCCTGCCCCACCCTCCCGGAGGCCGCCATGCGTCCCTTCCGAATTTCGCGAGGACCGCTCGTCGCGCTCGCGCTCCTCGCCTCCGGCTGCTTCTGGCGCCACAGCGAGAAGCCGCCTGTCTACGAGCTCGAGCCGGTGGAGGCGGTCGTCACGCCCCTGGACCGCGGCCCCGGCGTCTACCACGTGCTCAAGCCCGGCGAGACCTTCTATCGCCTGAGCCGGATCTACGGTGTCCCGGTCGAGGCGATCCAGAAGGCGAACCCCGCGCTCGATCCGCGCAAGCTCGTGATCGGGACCGAGATCTTCATCCCCGGCGCGACCGAGAAGCGCGCGCAGGCGAGGACCGGGGGCCTGCCCCCGCGCGAGGGCGCGTTCTGGCGGCCCGTGCGCGGGCGCGTGCTCGTCCATTTCGGCGGCCGCACGCCGGCGGGCAGGAGCGAGGGCGTGGACCTCGCCGCGGCCCGGAACGAGGCCGTGCTCGCGAGCGAGGCCGGCCGCGTGACGGTCGCGGCCGGGAGCCTGCTCTCACTCGGCCCGACCGTGATCCTCGAGCACGCGGGCGGGTTCTCGACCCTCTACGGCGGCATGGGCTCGATCCGGGTGAAGCCCGGGCAGGTCGTCTCGCGCGGCGAGGTCCTCGGCGCGGCCGGCGGCGGGCGGGTGCACTTCCGCATCTACAAGGGCACCGCCGTCCTGGACCCGCGCAAGTACGTGAGACTCCGGTAGTCCATGCCCCTCTACGCCTACGCGTGCGCGCGCTGCGGCGCGCGGTTCGAGGTCCTCTGCCGCGCGTCCGAGCGGCGCCGACGCGTCCCCTGCGAGGAATGCGGCTCGAGGCGCACCGAGCGGCAGATGAGCACCTTCGCCGTCCACGGAGGCACCGCCCGCCAAAGCGGCCGCTCGGCCGGGGGCGGCTCCTCCTGCGCCTCCTGCGCGGGGAAGAGCTGCGCCATCTGCTCTCACTAGTCGCTGGACTTCCGGCGCGCCGCCCACTAGAATACGCGGTCAAGGAGGAGCGTCCGTGGAGAGGCTCTGGGCGCCCTGGCGCATGACCTACATCGACGGGCTGAAACCCGAGGGCGGGGATGCGGCCGCGTCCGGCGGCGGCGGAGAGGAGTGCTTCCTCTGCGCGGCCTGGCGCGCGGAGGCGGGCGATGCCGCTTCGCGCCTCGTGCTCGCGCGCACGGAGCGCGCGCTCGTCGTCATGAACAGGTACCCGTACAACAACGGGCACCTGCTCGTCGCGCCCGAGCGGCACGCGGGCGAACTCAGCGCGCTTGAAGAGTCGGAGCTCCTCGAACTGATGCGCCTCGTGCGCGTCTCGACCGAGGTCCTCACCGCCTCGATGCGGCCGGACGGGTTCAACGTGGGGATGAACCTCGGCCGCGCGGCCGGCGCGGGCCTCGCCGAGCACCTCCACCTGCACGTCGTTCCGCGCTGGAACGGGGACACGAACATGATGCCCGTCGTGGGCGGGGTGAAGGTCATCCCGCAGTCGCTTGAGGAGCTCCACGTGCGGCTCGCGCCCCTCTTTGAGGAAGGCGCCGGATGCTGACGCGCGCGGAGCAGGAGGCGCGCGAGACGAAGGTCCTCGCGCCTTGGGCGGCGCGCGCCGCTTCCTCGCGCGGCCGCGCGCATCCCGAGGGGGAGCACCCCTACCGGACGGCCTTCCAGCGCGACCGCGACCGCATCGTCCACTGCGACGCCTTCCGCCGGCTCGAGTACAAGACGCAGGTCTTCGTCAACCACGAGGGCGACCACTACCGCACCCGCCTGACACACACGATGGAGGTCGCACAGATCGCGCGCACCCTCGCTCGCGCCCTCTCGCTCAACGAGGACCTGGCCGAGGCGATCGCGCTGGCGCACGATATTGGCCACACGCCCTTCGGCCACGCGGGCGAGGCCACGCTCGACGACCTCCTCGCCGCCGACGGCGGCTTCGAGCACAACCGGCAGGGCCTGCGCGTGGTCGAGCGCCTCGAGCGGCGCTACCCCGGCTTCGAGGGGCTCAACCTCACCGGCGAGGTGCGCGAGGCCTTCGCGGCACATCGCACCGCCTACGATCACCCGGACCGCAAGAGCGCGCTGGAGGAGTCCAGCCGCGCGCCCGGGCGCGCACACGCAGGCGCCCCGCCCGGCGAGCGTCCCACGCTTGAGGCGCAGGTCGTGGCCGCGGCCGACTCGGTCGCTTACGACAGCCATGACCTCGACGACGGCCTGCGCAGCGGCCTCCTCGAGGAACGCGCGCTCGACCGGGTCGCGCTCTGGCGCCGCGCCGCCGAGGCGGTCGCACCCGCGGCCGACGGCCTCGACGCGGACATGCGCCGTGCGCAGACCGTGCGCGCGCTCATCAACCTCCAGGTCTCCGACCTCGTCGAGGCGACCGAGGCGCGCCTGGCGGGGCGCGGGGTCCGGTCGCTCGAGGACGTGCGCGCCGCCTCCGAGGCGCTCGTCGCGCCCGGCGAGGCCGTCCGCGCCGAGAAGCGCGAGCTCGAGTCGCACCTCATGGCGCACTTCTACCGGCACTACCGGGTCTGCCGCATGGCCAACAAGGCCCGCGGCTTCGTGGAGGCGGTCTTCGGCGAGCTCGCCCGCCATCCGGACGCGCTGCCGCCGGCCGTGCGCGAGCGGGCCGAGGCGGACGGCCTCCCCCGCGCGATCGCCGACTATGTGGCCGGCATGACCGACCGCTACTGCCAGGACACGTACATCCGTCTCTTCCAGCCGTTCGAGGGGATGTGAGCATGGCGCACGTATTCGTCGAGCATGGGCCGGACGCGGGCAAGAGCTTCAAGCTCTCGGGCGACCGGATGCTGCTCGGTCGCGGGACCGAGTGCGAGGCGCTCCTGCGCGACGCGCGCTGCAGCCGCAAGCACGCGCGTTTCGTGCGCACGGCCGAGGGCTGGTCCGTCGAGGACCTGGGCAGCTCCAACGGCACCCACGTCAACGGCGAGCGCCTGGACGGATCGCGTGCCCTCGCCGAGGGCGACCGGGTCGTGGTCGGCAACACCTCGCTGCGCTTCTCCAAGCGGCCGCGCAAGCTCTCCGCCGACGCGCCGACCCCGAAGCCGGTCGCGCGCAAGGCGGCCGGGGTCGGCAAGGCGACCGTCCAGGGCCCGGCTGCGCCGGCCTCGCCCGCGACCGTCGCCGCGCGCAAGGCCGAGGCGGCGGCCCCGGAGGGCAAGCGCCCGTCCGAGGGCCTCCGCACGCTGCCCGCGGACCGCAAGACGCTCCTCGGCGCGCCCGGCGGGGGCATGGGCCCGACCGAGCGCGACCTGCGGACCCTGCTCTCGCTCGCCCGCGTCTGCGCCGAGGCCGGGAGCGCCGTGGCGCTGCTCGACGCGCTCGCCGGCGGCCTCTCGGGTGCGCTGGCCGCTGACCGCGTCTTCCCCCTCCTCCACGACGAGATCCTTGGCGCGCTCGACGTGCCCGTGGGGAGCCAGTCCGCCGCACAGCGCCTCGCCGACGCGCCCATCTCGCACGCCGTCGCCGAGGAGGCCCTCTCGAAGAACGCGCCGGTGCTCATGGTCTCGCGCGAGGACGACCGCTTCAAGGAGCGGCCGAGCCTCGCCCAGCACGGCATCGCGACCGCGCTCGCCGTGCCCATCGCGGTGCGCGGCGCCGGCGGGGACGAAGAGACCGTCGGCGTGCTCTACGCCGACCGGCTGGGCTCGGCCGAGAGCTTCGGCGAACGCGACCTGGACCTGGCCGCCTCGGCGGCGCACGAGGTCGCCGGCGCGCTCGGCCGGGCGAGGGACCTCGAGCGGGCCCGCGAGCGCGCGCGCCGCGCCGAGGCCGACGCCGCCGGCGCGATCCTCGGCGAGAGTGGGGCGATCCAGGCGGCGCGCGACCTCATCGCCCGCGCCGCACCCGCGCCCGCGCCGGTCCTCGTCACGGGCGAGTCGGGCACGGGCAAGGAGCTCGTCGCGCGCGCGATCCACGCCGGCAGCCCGCGCGCCGAGCTCCCCTTCGAGACGGTCAACTGCGCGGCGATCCCCGCCGGGCTCGTCGAGAGCGAACTCTTCGGCCACGTCAAGGGCGCCTTCACCGGCGCGGACCGCAACCGGCCCGGGCGCTTCGAGAGCGCCCATCGCGGCACCCTCTTCCTCGACGAGATCGGGGACCTCCCCCTCGAGGCGCAGGCCAAGCTCCTGCGCGCCGTCGAGAGCGGGGAGCTCTCGCGCGTGGGCGAGACGCGCGCGCGCCGCGTCGACGTGCGGCTCGTGGCGGCCACGAACCGCGACCTCGAGGCCTGCGTGCGCGAGGGCTCCTTCCGCGAGGACCTCTTCTACCGGCTCAACGTGCTGCGGCTGCACCTGGCGCCCCTGCGCGAGCGCGGGGACGACGTGGAGCTCCTCGCCGCGCACTTCCTCGCGCGCGCGTGCGCTCGCGCCGGGCGCGCGCCGCTGGCGCTCTCGACCGGTGCGGCCGCGGCCCTGCGGACCTACACGTGGCCCGGCAACGTGCGCGAGCTCGCCAACCTGATGGAGCGCTGCTCCATTCTCGTTCAGGGGAAGACCATCGAACTCGCCGACCTCCCGCCCGAGGTCCGGGGCGAGGCCCCCGGCACGGGCGCGGCCGGGGAGGAAGAGAGCTCGGTGCGCCTCGGCGCGCCCCTCGCGCTCGACGCGATCGAGCGCGCGCACATCGAGAGCGTCCTCGACGCGTGCAAGGGGAACAAGAAGCGCGCGGCCGAGATCCTGGCCATCGACCGGAGCACGCTCTACGCGCGGCTCCGCGCGTGGGAGGGCGCGCCCCCGGACACGAAAGAGGATGCGTCAGAGAAGGAAGCGCCCGCCGAGGAGACGCCCCCGGAGGAGACGGCGCCGCCCGAACCCGAGAAGGCGGACGAGGTCCCGGTCGAGCCCGTCGAGGAGGTCCCGGCCGACCCGATCGAGGAGCCCGCGGAGGCCAACGGGAAGGACGGATCGTGAGCGCGGAGAATGCGAGCGGGCTCTCGGGCCGGATCTTCGGCCCGCACGAGATCCAGAAGAAGATCGGCGAGGGCGGCATGGGCGCGGTGTACCTCGCGCGCGACCGCTCGCTCGGCCGCCAGGTGGCGATCAAGATCCTTCCGCCGGAGCTCGCGCGCGACAAGACCTACGTGCGCCGCTTCGTACGCGAGGCCCAGAGCCTCGCCAAGATCAGCCACCCGAACCTGGTGCACATCTATTCGGTCGGCCACCGCGACGAGCTCTACTACTACGTGATGGAGTACATCGAGGGCACGAGTCTCCACGCGCGGCTGCGCGTCTCCGGGCCCCTGGGGATCGAGGAGTTCTTCCGCACGACCGGGCAGGTCCTCGCGGCACTCGCGCGGGTGCACGCGCGCGGCATCGTGCACCGCGACATCAAGGCCGGCAACGTGATGCTCGCCGCCGAGGACGGCCGCGCCGTGCTCATGGACTTCGGCCTCGCCAAGGACGAGGCGCGCACCGACCTCACGAGCGCGGGCCAGATCCTCGGCACCCCCGAGTACATGGCCCCCGAGCAGTGCGAGGGCGAGCCCATCGACGCGCGCACCGACCTCTACGCCATGGGCATCCTGATGTTCGAGGCGCTCACCGGCGACGTGCCCTTCACCGGCAGGAGCGCGATCGCGGTCGTGCGCCAGCAGGTCGAGGCCCCGCCGCCCCCGGCCGCCGCCGAGCGGCCCGAGGTGCCGGACGCGCTGCGCGCCATCGTCGCCCGGTGCCTCGCGAAGAGGCCGGCCGACCGCTACGCCACGGTCGCCGAGCTCGCGGCGGACCTCGCCGCCATCCACCCCACGCCCGAGCTGACCGAGCTCGCTGGCTGGGAACTCGCGGGCCCCACCGCGCGCACGCTCGCGCCCGGCGCGCTGAGCGCGGCCACGCTCCCGACGATGCGGCACCCGGCGGACGCCGCGCCCCGGAAGGGGCGCCTCACGCGCATCGCGCTGATCGTGGGCGGGGCCGTCCTGCTGCTGCTCCTGCTCGGCGCGCTGCGCGGAGAACCGCGCCGGCGCACGCCGCCGCCCGACGCGGGCGCCCGGCCGGGGGTCTACGTCCGCGAGGGCGTGGAACTCAGGGGCTGGTTCCGCATCGACGAGACGGGCACGGTCCACTACTGGCAGCGTGGGCGCGAGGGGTGGAAGGAACAGACGTTCAAGTGGTCCCCGCACGACGCGTGGCGCAGGCCCGTCGAGCGGAGACGCTAGGGCGGCTTTTGCCCTTGCGCGCGCCGCGCGCCGCGCTAGAGTGGGGCCGCCTGCCGCGAGCAAAGGAGGAAGCCATGGCTTCGCGCAAGAGCAACGAGCGCCGGAGCAGGCGCTACGCCCTGCGCAACTGCTCCCTCACCTTCACGCGGGCGAACCTTTTCTCGTTCCTGCGGCGCGGAAAGAAGGGCCCGGCCAAGCAGCCCCTCGTGAACCTGAGCCTCACCGGCCTCCAGTTCCTCACGCGCCAGAAGATGCGCCTCGAGGAGAAGCTGCGGCTCTTCATCGACGGGGTCGAGGGTGCTCCGCCGGTCGCCCTCGAAGGCCGGGTCGTCTGGACACGCCAGGTGCCGCGCCAGGGCATCCAGCGCGTGGGCGTGGAGTTCACGCGCGTCTCGCACGAGGCCGAGCGCTCGCTCGAAGCGCTCGAGTCGTGCGTCCAGGATCTCGCGCTGCGGGTGGTCTGCTCCGGTTGCGGCGCCGCGTTCACGGTGAAGCGCCGCTACGAGGGCGCGCGCGGCCGCTGTCCCAAGTGCAACCGCCCGGTCGAGGTCGTGGACCGCGAGGCCGAGGCCGCCGCGTTCGCGGTCCTGGCCGAGGCCAAGCGCCCGCCCACGCGCGTGCACCAGCCGGTGCTCTCGCAGAAGCTCCCCGAGGAGATCCAGAAGTTCATCCAGCGTGCGGTGCCCTCGCGCCTGCACCTGGCGGTCCTGCAGCACCTCACGATCCAGATCGGCCTGGGCACGGTCACGAGCACGAAGCACCTGGCGCGCTCGCTCCAGGAGAAGGAGCACGCGATCGAGGGAGTGCTCAAGCACTTCAGCGACTGGTACATCGCCAAAAAAATGGGCGTGAAGGCCTACAACTTCGCGCCCATCGGGGACACGAAGAAGAAGGTCCTTGAGCTCATGCGCCTCTGCAAGAACCCGCAGAAGCGCGGCGCGGTCCTCGCGACCGTGATCGCGTCCGAGAAGGACCTCAAGAAGAAGAAAAAGAAGCGGTGATGAGCCTCCCGGAACTCAGCCGGCTCGAGATCGACGCGGAGCAGGACCTGGCGATCCTCCGGATCCTGCCCGACCATCTCGACTTCGAGCAGCGCCTCGCGTTCAGCCGCGCCTGCAGCGAGCTCCTCGCCACGCCGGTGAACCGCCTCGTGGTGGACCTCACGCACGTGGAGCGTATCTTCAGCGTCTTCGTGGGGGGCCTCGCCGACCTCGCCCTGCGCAGCGAGGACGCCGCGAAGGCGCTGACGATCCTCGCCCGGCCCGCCGTGGCCAATATCTTCGAGCAGGTGAACCTCGCCTCCCCGCTCAACGTCCGCGTCGTGGACGAGGAGCCCCGGTCTTGACGCGCGGCGCCGGAGGCGCTACAATGTCCCCGGATGCCCCGATAGCTCAATGGATAGAGCACCGGCCTCCGGAGCCGGGTGTGAGGGTTCGAGTCCCCCTCGGGGTACCACTAGTGGGCGCACCGCCGATTGCAGCACCCCGCCGCCCCGTTTAGCCTCGATCTCAAGCCGACCGTCCGCGTAGAGAACCGCGCGCGAGATCATTTCGCACAGCCGCGCGCGGAACTCCTCCTTTGGCGAGGCGGCCCGGTCCCGAACGCGCCGCACCCGTTCGCGCTCGCGGGCCAGGTGCGCGCGGGCCTTCGCCAGAACCCGGGTGCGATCCCAGCGCTTGGCCGGCTTCTCGATCTCTGCGAGCTGCGCCCCCAGGCGCTTCTTCCGGGCCTCGAGCTCGGCAAGGCGCTCCTTCACGGCCTCCAGACCGGCGTCGCCGTCTAGGAGCACGTCAACCGCCCGCTGCCGTTTGGCCTCGACCTCTTTGATCTCCCTGCGGAGCGCGGACGCGTGATCCGTGGCGTGGCGGTTGCCCTCCTCGATCGCCTGTACCATCTCGCTCAGGAACGTCTCGACCTCTTCCGGCCCGAACACATGGTCGTGGATCGCATCGAGCATGGCGGCCTCGACGGCGGCCATCGGGAAGCGGCTCTTGTTCCCGCAGACTGCCCCGCCCCTGCGCCGGTGGTGCGAGCAGGCGAGGTACGCGTACTCCTCGCGTCGGCCGTAGCTCACCCGCGCGGTCATGGCCCCGCTCTCGCACTCGCCGCACGAGATCAAACCGGAGAGAAGGTATCTCGACCGCCGGAGCTTCGCCGCGGTGCGCGAGTCGCCGCGCTTCGCCGCACGCCTCCTGGCCTTGAAAAGACCCTCGATCTTCTTCCACAACGCGACCGGCACGATGCGCCACTCGGGCCGCTCCTGAACGATCCAGTC
>Ga0272441_10009730_pt1 | contig 14751 bp, 13 predicted proteins | sample SSMProp6N_FD_193582 | JGI IMG/M metagenome (GOLD analysis project Ga0272441, IMG submission 193582) | Marine sediment archaeal communities from Little Sippewissett salt marsh, Falmouth, MA, United States - SSM-Prop-6N | ecosystem: Environmental > Aquatic > Marine > Wetlands > Sediment ... | reverse complement strand
GAACAACGGCAGGCCGCCGAGGAAGACCCACGGAACGTGGAGTGAGGCCTCGCTTCGCACGAACGAGCGAACGCCGGCAGCGATGAGAGCGAGCGTGATCCCGGCCAGGATGAGGGTGAGCTTCGCGACGTGGGCGCTTCCCTCGACGCGCGGCAGCACCCAGATTGACGCGAGAGCCAACGTCGCGATGGCGATCCAAACGACGACGGACCCACGGCCCTCCGCCCTCACCTCAATGCCCGTGCCCGCCATAGATCGGATCGTACGGATCGAGGAACCCCGGGACAACCGCCCGGACTATGGGCCCGCAGCCGAGCGATCGGCCGCGCTCGATCCCCAGGCGCGTTCCAGGACGTCCTCGGACGGGCGGCGGGTCCCCAGACTGACCGCCAGCATCGCGACGAGCCCAACGCCGAGGCCCGGAATGAATCCGTGCAGCCCGAACGGAGAGCCCGCGATCGACCAAGCGAGCGTTGTGCAGAGACCGGCGAGCATCGACGCCAACGCTCCAGCGCGGGTCGCGCGCTTCCAGAAGAGGCCGAACAGGAGCGGCCAGAGGCAGGTCGCGGCGATCATCGCGCTCGAGAAGGCCATCAGCACGAGCACCAGCGCCGGCGGGCGAAGCGCGATCAGCAGTGAAACTACACCGACGATCACCGAAACAATCCGGCTGTACTGAACCATCTTGCGGTCGGAGAGGTCGCGCTTGAGGCCCTTCTGGACGAGATCGCGAACAACGGCGCTGGAGGCCGTGATCAGGATCGCCGAGAAGGTGGACATCCCGGCCGCAACCACGCCGGCCAGGAAGACGGCCGCCCCCCACGTCGGCAGCACGCTCTTCGTCAACGTCGGGATCGCCAGGTCGACGCTCGCGAGGCTCGGGTGCAGGACCCGTGCGATCGCGCCACAGAGATACGGAAGGGCCGCCAGCGCGCCACCGACCGTCACGACGACCGTCCCGACACGAACGACGCGCGTCGATCGGATGGACACGAACCGCGCCAGCATCTGCGGCATCCCCCACACGCCGAGACTCGTGATCAGGGCAAACGAGATCAGCCCGGCCCATCCCCACGCTCCCGGCGTCTCGACCAGACCCGGATCGACGGCACGGAGCGCGACGTTCGCCGCCTCCAGTCCGCCGACCGCCTTGAGCGCGGCGACCGTCAGCAGGATCAGCCCGGCGCCCATCACCCACGCCTGGAAGAAGCCGGTCCAGACGACGGCCAAGTACCCGCCGAGCGAGACGTAGAGGACGATAATGGCCGCGGAGAGGAGGACACCGACGGTGTACGGCATCCCCATCAGACCCTCGAACGCGTTTCCCATCCCCTTCAGGATGGAGACGTTGTAGAGAATCAGAAGAAGCGCGATCACGCTCGCCGCGACGACCCGCGCCTCCGGGGCACGGAAGCGCTCGGCGAGGAAGCCGGGGATCGTCAGCGCACCGAGTCGCTTGGTGAACTCTCGCACGCGGCGACCGAGGAGGATCCAGGCGAGCGTGCAGCCGACCAGGACGTTGACCGCAGCGATCCACAGCGTGCCCATTCCGTAGCGATAGCCGAACCCCCCACCACCGATGATGACGACCGACGAGAAGTACGCGGCAACGTACGAGAGCGCCGTGACCCACGGCCCGATGCTCCGCCCGCCGGCGATGAAGTCCTCGGTGCTCCGCATGCGGCGCGACGTGACCACGCCAACGACAACCAGCATCACCATGTACAAGGCGAGAACGAGCGCGTAGACCGCCGGTTCGCTCATCGGTCACTCCTTCGATCGAAGAACGACCACGCAACGGCAAGGAGGATGCTGCCGACAATCACGATCCAAGCGAGAAACGTCGACCACGGTGTCTGAAACGGCGCCACGTGTCCCCCCTCCGGCCGGCATTCGGCCTGTCACGCGGCGCGAGGATAGGCGAGAGGAGAAGACGACGTCAACCGGGTGCAGAGTCGATTGACGGTCGAGGAGCACTCGCCGATGATACGCCCGCTCGAAGGTCCGAGGGGAAGGACGGCGAATGTGAGCACCGAGCGAGAGACTCGCCTGACCACGGCCGACGTCGTTCGCACGTGGTGGCCGCTCGCCGCCAGCTGGATGCTGATGGCGTTCGAGGGGCCGGTCATCAATCTCGTGGTCGCCCGGATGGCCGACCCGAAGATCCATCTCGCCGCCTACGGGAGCCTCGTCTTCCCGCTCGCTCTCCTGTTCGAGGCGCCGATCATCATGCTGCTCGCCGCGTCGACCGCGCTCTGCAAGGACCGGTCCGCCTACGAGAAGATGCACCGCTTCATGCACGTCACCGGGGCGGTGCTCACAGCAGCTCACGTGCTGGTCGCGTTCACGCCGCTGTACGGACTCGTCGTCCGCGGCCTGCTCGGCGCGCCGGAGGCCATCGTCGAGCCGGCTCGGATCGGCCTGATGGTCTCCGTTCCATGGACGTGGGCGATCGCCTATCGGCGGTTCCACCAGGGGATCATGATCCGGTTCGGCCACTCCGTCGCCGTCGGAATCGGCACGGGCATCCGGCTTCTCGCGGACGCGACCGTCCTCGCCGTCGGTTACTTCTTCACGAGCCTCCCGGGAACGGCGATCGCCACGAGCGCGCTGATCGGCGGCGTGCTCTCGGAGGCGACCTACGTCGGCCTCCGCGTCCGCCCGGTGATGAAGAAGCACCTGCCGCCTGGACCGAGCACAGGGGAGACGCTCACGACGGCGGCCTTTCTCAGGTTCTACGTCCCGCTCTCGCTGACGTCGCTCATCTTCCTCGGCGTCCGGCCGATCCTGACCGCCGCGATCAGCCGGATGCCGGATCCGCTCGAGTCGCTCGCCGCGTGGCCCGTCATCGGCGGACTCGCCTTCCTCTTCCGAAGCGCGGGCGTCGCGTACAACGAAGTCGTCATCGCCCGTCTGCACCTGGCGGGCTCGCTCCGCATTCTGCGGCGGTTCGCGTGGGCGCTCGCCTCGGCGACGACCCTCGGGATGCTCTTGATCGCGGCGACTCCGTTGTCGCGGATCTGGTTCGGCACGATCACCGGACTGAGTGAGGATCTCGTTCTCTTCTCCCAAGCTGCCGTCTGGTTCGCCCTGCTCTTGCCCGCCATCGCCACCATGCAGAGTTGGTTCCAGGGCGTCGTCACGCACAGCGGCCGGACCCGATGGATCACCGAAGCGGTTCTCGTCTACCTCGTGGTGATCACGGCGATCCTCGGGGGCGGGATTGCGTGGGGGCGCGTCAGCGGGATCTACGTGGCGTTCGTGGCGATGACCGTCGCCGACCTGGCGCGAAACGCCTGGCTCTGGTGGCGCAGCCGCGGAACGCGGGCCGCTCTGGCCGCGCGGGACGGGTAAGACTGATCACGGAGCGCTCGCGCTAGAGCGCGTCGATCTCACGTCGCACCCTCATCAGGACATCATCGATTGTCCCGGAGGCATCGACCACGACGGCCAACGAATCGGGCGCGATGTCGTCGCCGCGCGACGCGTGATCGAGCCGGCCGGCCGTGCGAAGCCGCTCTTCACGGACGTCGTCTGGGACTTCGAGCCAGAGGATCGCATCGAACAGGGATCGATCAACATGAGGCGAGGTCGACAGAAGCGCGCCCTCGACGAGGAGCAGGTCGACGCCGTCCTTCTCATGCGCCTCGCGCAAGCGCCTGAGGCGGTCGAGGACCGCCGGATGGACGATCGCCTCGAGTGCCTCCCGCGCGCCCGCCTCCACGAAGACCCGGACGGCCAGCTCCCCCCGGTCGATCGATCCGTCTTCGGCGAGGATCTCCTCTCCGAAGCGCTCGACCACCGCCTCGTGCACTTCCGCGCCGGGGGCGTACGTGTCCCACGCGACGCGATCGAGGTCGATCCACACCGCATTCGAGTTCGCCGCCAGCTCGCGCGCGACGGCGCTCTTCCCGCTTCCCGCTCGTCCGGCCAAACCGATCGTCTTCATCGAGGATCGCGTAACGGTAGTCGGTTCGCAGACCGGTTCCAAGGTTGCCTCCGGCTCAGCCCGCCCCTACGCTAGCGACAGACCAATGCGCAGGAGGCGGTCGATGAGCGACGTAGTTCGGGAGTACTACGATGGCTGCGCAGAGATCGAGTGGAATCGCTTGAGCAACGCCTATCGGCGCCTCGAGCTTCTGAGCACGATGCGACTGATCGACGAGTTCTTCCCACCTCGCGGTCGCGTCATCGACGTCGGCGGGGGACCCGGCCGCTACGCGATCCAACTCCTTCAGAGAGGGTATCGCGTCAGCCTCGTCGATTTCTCGAGTGCCGCGATCGACCTCGCTCGAGTGAAACTCGACGGACTCGGCTTGGTGCCCGAGCACCTCGAGGCGCAAGACGCTCGCGACCTCGGCGGCTTCGAAGCGGAGTCCTTCGACGCGGGACTCCTTCTCGGCCCGCTGTACCACTTGGTCGACGAGGCCGACCGGCGTCGGGCTCTCGACGAGTTCAGGCGCGTCCTCAAGCCCGGCGCTCCAGGCATCGTCGGCTTCATCAACCCGTGGGGGATCCTCCGCTCCGGATTGGAGGAGTTCCCACAGCTGTACGCGGAGACGGATCGGGCCCGCGAGCTGCTCGGCACGGCCGTTCAAGTCGGCGAGCGGCCCGCGTTCACCGAGGCCGCCTTCCTCACGCCTTCACAAGCGCTCGCCGAGATCCGGGCCGCCGGCTTCGCCGTCGAAACGCGGGCCGGCGTCGAGGGATTCGCCGCCGGCATGCTCGGTCAGGTCGCCCGGATCGCCGAGGAAGATCCCGCCGCCTACGAGAACATCGCGAACCTCGCCGTCGACACGTCGACGCTCCCCGCCTACCGCGACTGCACCGAGCACCTTCACGTCGTCGTACGGCGCATCGCCTAGCGCTCATCCATACTCGATTGACAGGCTGAAACCTCCCGTGTGGGGACGTGTAGATAGGCCGAGGTGATGAACATGAAGACCCCGCGAGCTCGACTCGGACTTCTCCTGATCGGCATCGTTGCGCTCTCTGGGATCGTCGTGGTCGCGAGCTCGCCGGCACCGCTTGGCCTGATCATCGACCCGACAACCAACCCGATCTCCGTGAGCATCTGGACGGACAAGTCGTCCTACGTGGTCGGGGAGAATGCGACGATCTACTTCAACGTCAGTCAGGCGGCCTACGTCTACATCTACGACATCCAGCCGGACGGCGTCGTTCGGCTGATCTTCCCGAACGCCTATTCGCAATCGAACTACGTCACCGCCGGCGTGCATTCGCTCCCCGACGGAGCGTACCGATTCACGGTCGCACCACCGACGGGGACGGAACAGCTACAGATCATCGCGAGCGCAGTCTCCCTCGGCCTCGAGCTCCCGTACAGCGAGCCGTTCCCGATGGTCGGCCCGAGTCCGGGCGCGGCGACGCAGAGCATCCAGGGCCACATCATGGGACTGATCCCGGAGCCGGAGTACGTGTGCGCATGGACATCGTTCCTGATCACGTACGGCTACTCGTACACCCCTCCAACTCCGACCCCAACCCCTTCGCCGACGCCGCCTCCGTGCTACTCGTGGAATCCGTTCTACCCGTGTCCGCCGTTCTACGGAACCCCGGGCGGAAGCTGGTACTGGGATGGAAGCCAATGGCTCTACGGACTGCCGCCGAGCGGCTGGTACTGGACGTGGGGAACAGACGGAGTATGGCACTTCCACATCCGGATCTGCTTCGGGTGTAACTAGATGAGCAGTGGATAGGTAGCTAACGAGAGGGGCTTGCCTCCTCGGCAGTCAGCCCCGGGCCCGGCGGACCTTCCGCCGGGCCCGATCTCTTCGGGTAGCCAACGCGGAACCACATCGCGAATCGGTGTGCTGTCCGTGCTCTAGATAGGCATTTCATAGACACGCCACGTCTTGTAGCGCTCGCCGCCCATGAACGTCGCAGCGCGGAGGACGAGATCGTTCTCCTCGAGCAGCATCGACGGCTCGCACGTCCTGTAGCCGTGCCGAATTGCGTGGTCGAGGACTTCGAGATACAGAACGGCGTCCGCGCCGAGCTTCCGAAACGCGGGTCTGACGCCGAAGAACATCAGCCGCGTCACCGGAATCCGCCTTCGCGTGCGCAGAAGACGCAGTGCGCGAACCAGATCCGTGTCGCGCAGCCGATTCCAACGCGGTCGCAGCGGAACGTTCGGATCGGGAAGGGCTCCGAGGACGGACGCAAGCTCCCCTCCGATGAACGCGAATCGCATCAGTCCAGGATCGGCAACGAGCTTGAGGCTCGACGCCATCGCGTCCGCCTCGGCGTCCGTCAGCGGGAGGAAGCCCCAGTTGCTCGCCCATGCCTCGTTGAAGATCCGGACGATTCGGTCGACCTCCGCACGCAGGTTCCGAAGATCGATCGGACGCGTCACGATCTCTCGTCTCTCGCGAACCGCCTCCGCAACCCGCCGGAGACGCTCGCTGGGGCGATCCGGCAGTCGCATCAGGTAGGCGTGGTAGTCCTTCGCCTTGCGCAATCCGTATCGCTCCAGATGCTCCGCGTAGTACGGCGGGTTGTGCGTTAGCTCGACCGTGGGCGGCTCGTCGAACCCGTCGATGAGCACGGCCTGGTACGCCTCGTGTGTCGCATTCGAGTATCCGCCCGGGCCCATCATCGTCGTCATGCCGCGGTCGGCGAGCCAGTCGCGCGCCCGATCGAGAAGCCCTTCGGTCACAGCGTAGTCGTCAGAGACGTCGAAGAAGCCGAAGAAGCCGATCGTGCTCTCGTGATACTCGTTGTATCGCCGATTGACGGCAGCGGAGACCCGCCCGAGAAGTCGCCCGCCGTCTCGCGCGACGAAGTGAGTGACCTCCGCGTCCCGATGGTACGGATGCCGGGCGGTCAGAAGACCGGTCATACCGAGGAGTCGACTGCCGAGCAGCTCGGCACGCAACGGTGGCGTCCAGTGAGGATCGCCTCGGAAGAGGATCCAAGGGACCTTGACGAAGTCGCTCAGCCGACGATCTCCGAGCTCAATCTGATCGATCGTGAACCCCACGTCCGCCCTTTCGAGAGAGGTCTGTCCCGCATTATCCCGGAAACCACGGACGAGGGAAACCGAACGCCGGTTGAATGCGGCGCCCGAACGCGCTATTCCTACGGCATGACCAATCGGGTGCAACAGGAAGAGGGCTCCAAGAAGCTGCTGCAGTGGGTGCAGCAGCAGGCCGGGCTCTCCCGACGCAAGGCGCTCGAATTGATCGAAGCCGGCGAGGTGTCAGTCAACGGCAGGTCCGCGACGGAGCCGTCCGCACGCTTTCGGTACGAAGACCTCGAGTCGCTCTCTCTTCGTGGCCATCCTCTGCCGATCGAGGAACCGGAGCGGCGCATCTACAAGTACCACAAACCACGCGACGTGCTTTGCAGCCACGACGACCCGCACGACGGGAACACCGTCGGCCGGATCCTGCGCGCCGAAGGGTTCATCGGCTACACGTGGGCGGGGCGCCTCGACCGCGACGCAGAGGGGCTCCTCGTCCTGAGCAACGACGGCGACCTCGTGCACGCGTACACGCACCCGCGGTTCGAAGTCGCGAAGGTGTATCGCGTCTGGACCGATCCCTCGCCGAGACCTGCGGAGATGAAGCGTGCGTTCGCCTCGATGATTCGAGGAATCACGGACGCGGGAGACCAACTCCGTATCCTCGACGGCCGAATCGCCGGCAGGCCCCCGTACGCGGAGGTCACGCTGGCCGAAGGAAGAAAGCACGAAGTGAAAAGGCTGTTCGCCCACTTCGGCCTGCGAATCGTCCGCCTGCTGCGGATCCGCATGGGAGACGTCGCACTGGGCAATCTCCAGCGAGGCACCTTCGCGAGGCTCTCCACGCAGGAGGAGACGGCGATCTTCGCGTCCGTCGAATCGCGACTGGCTCGTCTCTAGGGCGCCGCCTATAATCCGGCTCATGCGCGTAGGGATCGGCCAAATCGACCCGTTCGTCGGAGACATGCCGGGCAACGCTTGCCAGATCCTCGACCAGATCGACAAGGCACGAGGGGCGGGCTGCCGCCTCGCCGTCTTCTCGGAGCTGGCGATCTCGGGGCCGGCGCCGCTCGGTCTCGTGCGACGGACCGGATTCGTGGAGCAGTGCGATGCCGCCGTCGAGGCGATTCGCGAGAGGTGTGACGGGATCGCCGTGATCGTCGGGACCGTCGTCAGGACCCGCGTCGACGGCGCGGAGAGGCTGATCGATGGCGCGGTCGTCATAGACGATGGCTTGGTCATCGCCCGCATTGGGGCAGCAGCACCGGCGGACGAGAGTACCGACGGCTTCCCCCCAAACGCAGGCCTCGAGACGGTGACGATCGACGATCTCACCGTCGGGGTGACCCTCGGCGCGGAACTCGACGAGGACGCCGTCGGAGCCCTCGCGGCCCTCGGTGCTGATTGGGCGGTCCATCTCGCGGCGTCGCCGTTCCACACGGGCGTCCAGGCTGAGCGGCTCGCAAACGCCGAGCGCGCCGCGGAGTTCGGCCTCGGCATCCTGTACGTCAACTGCGTCGGCGGGCAGGTCGGGAGCGTCTTCGACGGGGGAAGCTTCGCCGTCGGCCCGAATCGGCGACTCCTCGTTCTGGCGCCGCGATTCGAGCCGGGGCTGTCGACGTTCGACCTCGAGACGGAAGCGACCGCCACGGCTCCAGTGGAGGACCCCGTCGACGAGATCCGCTCGGCAATCGCTCTCGGCATTCGCGACTACGTGCGGAAAGCGGGATTCGAGCGCGTGGTCGTTGGCATGTCCGGCGGGATCGATTCCGCGCTCGTCACCTGCCTGGCGGTGGAAGCGCTCGGGGCGGATGCGGTCATCGGGACATTCATCCCTTGCGCCTGCTCGTCGGAGCAGAGTCGGGCCGACGCCCTTGCCATCGCCTCGAACCTGGGGATCGAGTTCATCGAGATCCCCGCCGAAGGCGTCCACGAGGCGCTGCGCACGGCGCTCCCGTTCGACGCTCGCAGCATCGTCGACGAGAACCTGCAGGCTCGAGCCCGCGCCGTCCTGTGGATGGCGCTCGCCAACGAGCGTGACGCCCTCGTCTTGGCCGCCGGGAACAAGTCGGAAGCGGCCGTGGGCTACGCGACCCTCTACGGCGACACGACGGGCGCCCTGGCGCCGATCGCCGACCTGTACAAGGAGGACGTCTACCAGCTTGCCGAGATGTTCGGCGAGCAAATCCCGAGGAGCGTCATCGACAAAGCGCCCTCCGCCGAGCTTCGACCGGACCACCGCGACGACGACGACCTGCCGCCGTATCCGCTCCTCGATCGGCTCCTTCGCGCGCTGATCGATGAGAACGCTTCGCGCTCGGAGCTAATCGAGCGTGGATTCGACGCCGAACTCGTCGACGACATCCTGCGTCGCTTCTACGCAGCGGAATTCAAGCGCCGCCAAACGCCGCCCGGCATTGCCGTGTCTCGGACGCCGCTCGGGCGGACGCGCTTGCCTCTGATCCACGGATTCCGCGCTTAACGGAAAGGGCCCCCGAGCATTTCGCTCAGGAGCCCCTCGGTTTCGGTTCGCTACGTCAAAACCTACTGGATCGAGATCTCGATCGGCTTCTCCCTCTCCTTGATCGACTCCTTCATCGGAGCCGTGACCGTCAGGATTCCGTCCTCGAACGTCGCTTTGATCGCGTCCTTCTCGACCAGGTCGGCAGGGAGCGGGTAGCAGCGCTGGAATCGCCCGTACCGGCGACCGATCCGGAAGTAGTTGTCACGGTCGATCTCCTCGTTCCGCTTCACTTCGCCGGAGATCGTCAGCTTGTCGTCCTCGACCCGGATCGAGACCTCCTCCTTCTTGACGCCCGGAAGCTCGGTCTCGAACACCAGGTTCTTCTCTCTCTCGTAGACGTCGGTCCGGCCGAAGCTCGGAGCCAGGTCGAACCCCACCCGGTCGAAGTCTCGGAAGACGTCATCGATCATTCGGGACAGGTTGCTCTCGATCATGAACGGGCCGCGTCGCACATCAGGAAGTCTCCTCAGCATCTCGATTCCTCCTTCATCTTCGTATTCTGGCAGTCTCTGTATCTGACTGCTAATCCATTGCTGGCAGTATAGCTACGCGGCTGCCAGTTGTCAAGGGGCACGCGTTCCGTACAATCGAAGGGTGTTCCGTACGCTGATGATTCTGCCAATTCGGGTCTACCGCCGCGTGATCTCGCCGCTTCTACCGAACCGCTGTCGGTTCTACCCGAGTTGCTCCGTGTACGCGATCGAGGCGATCACGAAGCACGGCGCGCTGCGTGGCGGATGGCTCGCCCTGCGACGGATCACTCGTTGCCATCCGTTCCACCCCGGCGGCTACGATCCCGTGCCATAGCAAAAGGAAGCCGCCGAACCCGCGAGAGGTCCGACGGCGGACGAATCGGCGAGCGAAGCCGGCCGCTACGTGCTCTTGAACGCGTCCCACATTCGCTCGACAAGCTCCGGCGTGGTCAGGATGTCGACGGCGGTCATTGCCAGCGCCTTCGCGGCGATCAACATGCCCTGCGCGCCCCGCTCCGAGGCGGACGCCTCGGCGAACTCCCTGGAGTGACCGACGACGTCCGGCTCGCAGATCGCGATGTACGGATGCATGCCGGGCACGAGCTGCGTGACGTCGCCCATGTCGGTCGATCCCATCGCGGGCGGTGCTTCATCGATCGACCAGTCGAGTTCCGTGAGATTCGCGACGTACGCGTCGACCAGAGGCATGTTCGGCTTCATCGCCTTGTACGCGTGACCGACCTCGCTCCACTCCAGTGTTGCGCCGGTCGCCCGAGCGGCACCCTCGGCACAGTTGCGAAGCTTGACCAAGAGCTCGTCGCGGTACTCGGTTTCCGGCGCCCGGACGTAGAACTCGGCCGCCGCGTGCTCCGGGACGATGTTCGGCTTGAGCCCTCCGTCGGTGATGATTCCATGAATCCGCGCTGCGTCCTTGATGTGTTGCCGGAGAGCGTTCAGTCCGTTGAACGTTTGGATCACAGCATCGAGCGCGTTGATGCCCTCCTCGGGATACGCCGAGGCGTGCGCCGGTTTGCCGCGGAAGGCGATCTTCACTTCGGTGATCGCCAGACTTCCTCGCCCGACGAGGGTGTAGCTCGCCGGATGAAACATCATGGCCGCATCGACGCCGTCGAACAGGCCGGCATCGATCATCGCGACCTTGCCGCCCCCGCCCTCCTCCGCCGGCGTCCCGAAGAAGACGATCGTGCCCGGCAGATTCGACTTGACGGCGCCGACGGCGAGCGCCGCGCCCAGGCCTCCGGCGGCGATGAGGTTGTGTCCGCAGGCGTGCCCGATCTCGGGAAGCGCGTCGTATTCGCCGAGGATGGCGACCGTCGGCCCGTCGCTGATCTCCGGATGCACGGCGCAGATCGCCGTGTCGAGACCCGCGACGCCGACCTCGACATCGAAGCCGGCCTCACGCAGCGTCTCGGACAGCCGGCCCACCGCGTGGACCTCCTCGAACTTCACCTCGGGGTGATCGAACAGGTCCTGGCTGACTTCGCGCAATTGGCTCTCCAGTCGGTCGACCTCCTCGCAGACGCGGCTCTTCCACTCGCTCATCGATCCTCCTTACGAATCCACACCCTTGCGAAACGCCTCTCGGATCGTCGCCTCGACCAGGCAGTCCAGCGCATCGATCCAAGGGAGAGGCATTCCAGTTCCGTCCAGCAACGAGATCTCCGTGCAACCGGCGATGACGACGCTCGCGCCCCGCCCTGCGAGGCGCTCGACGACGCCGACGAGCGCTGCCTCGATCTCCATCATCGACCGGGACGCCTTGACCGCTTCAATGGCTCGTCCGACGGTCTGCTGATCGTCCGATTCGGGGAGCACGAGGCCGATCCCACGACCGTCGAAGACACGATGGTAGACGCGCGCCTCGACCGTCCCGGACGTGGCAAGGAGCCCGACGGACTCCGCGTCCATGCGCGCAGCCGTCTCCTCGATCATGTCGAGAACCTGCACGTCAACGGCATCCCGTATTGGGTCGAGGAACGCGTGCGCCGTGTTGCAGGGCATCGCGAGAACCTCCGCGCCGGCCGCTTCCAGGCGCTGTGCCACGCGCGCAAGCGCCGGCACCGGCGACGGACCGCCGTGAAGAAGAGCACGCGTTCGATCGGGAATCGTCGGGTCGTTGTCGATCACGATGCGCAGGTGATCTTGATCGATCGTCGCTGGTGTGGCGGCGACGAGACGTCGGAAGAACTCGACGGTCGCCGCAGGCCCCATGCCCCCAAGAACCCCGATCACCCGGTGTGTTTGCATGTTCGTCGTTCCAACAGAGTACGTCGGCGCACGCCCCGCCGCAACGGCTCCGATGCGCTACGCACCGTAGGCGACGACGGCGCTGGCGACGAGGCACGGCTTCGCGACGGACAGGATGGCCGCGTAGTCGGAGAGACAGAAATGGAGGATCTCGAACGCGCGACGCGAACCAAGAAACTCCGCGATCACGGGCAGAATCTCGCGCTGGTCGTTCTTGAGGACGTGCAACGACTCCTGATACGCCTCCTCTGTCCCGCCCTCGCGCATCACCGTTCCGAGGACGCGCTCGAGCCGTGGCAGAAACTGCTGCTCGAGAGCGTCCGTATCGGCCGGGCCGTCGTAGTCCGGGGGAAGCCCGTACGCCGTGCCGAAGTGGACGAGGTCGCCGGTCGCAACGATCGCCGTTCCAGTGACGGCGGCCGCCCGCAGCCACTCGGCGAGAGCGCGCGCATCGCCGAAGTCTGCGGCGATCGGATGCCGCGTCATGCCGACGAAGAGCGGGAGCACGGGAATCGGCCGGCGGCCGAGGACGTCCGCCGCCAGCCGCGTGATCGCGAGGAACGTGTCGAGAGAGAATTCGCTCGCGAGGAGCCCCGAGCGATCGACGCGGACCGGGCCTCCGCTCGCAAGATGCAGCGGTTGAGCGCCGAACGGCGTCTCGACTTCCGTCGTGCCGTCGACGAAGGCACCGCGGACGGTTTCGAACCCGTCCTCGCGGACGTCGTCCGGCACCCCATCGTCGAGCGCCTGCCGATAGGCCGGCAGCCCACCGCTGTGCAGCACGCCGAGCGCGATGACTCGCTCGACGCCTGCGCGGACGAGCGCTGAAACCACCGCCGCCTGGAGAGGTCCGGCGGCGTCGAGCGTCGTGTGCGGGAAGGAGAGGATCGCCCGACGGGCGATCGCGTCCGTCATGTCCGCTCTCGGCTCTGCCTCGAGCCAGCCCGCGATCCGACCTCGGGCTCCCGAAGCCTCCAGTTCAGCTTGGTAGTAGCGCTTCCAATCCACAGGTTCCTCCGTCCGTGCGCCGGTGGCGCGCACATCCTCCACGATCACTCATCCATCGCGCCCCGGCAAGTGCAATCCCCACAGCCTGCCGGTAGACTCGCCCCGCGGAGGGCTCTCATGCAGATCGGACACGTGCCACGACTGAGACTTGGGCTCTTCCCAACGCCGCTTCAGGAACTCGAGAGGCTGACCGAGAAGCTCGGCGGTCCCCGCCTGTTCATCAAGAGAGACGACCTCACCGGCCTCGGTCTCGGCGGGAACAAGCTCCGGAAACTCGAGTACGCGCTGGCCGAGGCGCAGTCCGCCGGCGCGACGACGATCGTGACAATCGGCGGCCCGCAGAGCAATCACGTTCGACTGACGGCGGCGTGTGCAAACCGCCTCGGTCTCCGCTGCGTCCTCGTCCTTCGCGGTGATGAGCCGGAAAGCATGACGGGCAACCTCCTCGTCGACCGGATCCTCGGGCCGGCGGAGATCCACTTCGTCGGCGGCGAAGGCTTCCCAGCCAAGAGCGAAGCCGACCCGATCGCCGACGAGCGTGTCGCGGGGATCGTCGAGCGTCTTCGCGCGGCAGGCGAGACGCCCTACGTGATCCCAAACGGCTGCAAGGCGATTCACGGAGCTCTCGGCTACGCCGACTGCGTGATGGAGATTGTCTCCCAGCTTCGTGCGCGCGAGGCGGTCGCGGACGCGGTCGTCAGCGCCGTCGGGACGTCGAGCACGCTGACCGGCTTGATCCTTGGCTCGCTCGTGCACGCGCAGGGAGGAATCGATGCCATAGGGATCAGCGTCGCGACCGACGCGTCGTCGCTGGTCGATCGCATCGAGGGCCAACTCGGCGAGGCGGCGGCGGCCGTCGATCTCGGAGTCGCCCCAACCGCGGAGGACATTCACGTATTCGACGACTACGTCGGGCTTGGCTACGGCCGACCGACCGACGCGATGCGGGAGGCCGTCTTCCTCGTCGCGCGGACGGAGGGGATCCTCCTCGACCCGGTCTACACGGGGAAGGCGATGGCGGGGCTGATCGACCTCGTCCGCACGGGACGGCTTCGAGCGGGACAGAACGTGGTCTTCCTCCACACCGGAGGCACGCCGGGCCTGTTCGCGGCAGATCAGGCGGGCGCGTTCGAAGACGCGTAGCCAGAAAAGATCAGTGGAGAGGCCGAGGCCTCTCCACCGACCGCGCACCGGGTGGTGCTAGCTGTCTGCTCGATGAGCATGACACACGACCCGCTCTGATAGTGTGACACGTGCCTCCTCGGAGGAAGACGTGTGTCTTGTTGGCGAGGGCAATCGCTCGGCGTCACCGGCTCGTCGGATCTACGCAGATCCGTTCATCAAGTATTCGTGAATCGCGGCGGCAGCGCGCTTCCCCGCGCCCATCGCCTCGATGACCGTCGCGGCGCCGGTGACGGCGTCACCGGCTCATCGGATCTACGCGGATCCGTTCATCAAGTACTCGTGAATCGCGGCGGCAGCGCGCTTCCCCG
>Ga0272441_10009729_pt1 | contig 14754 bp, 14 predicted proteins | sample SSMProp6N_FD_193582 | JGI IMG/M metagenome (GOLD analysis project Ga0272441, IMG submission 193582) | Marine sediment archaeal communities from Little Sippewissett salt marsh, Falmouth, MA, United States - SSM-Prop-6N | ecosystem: Environmental > Aquatic > Marine > Wetlands > Sediment ... | reverse complement strand
CGATGTTTTGCCGGCTGTTTTTTCCCGGGCGCTTTTCTCTGAATTCTTCGCCCGAAAATCAAAGACTCTGACTTTCCCTTTCTGCTGATCCCCTGTATTTTGTTTATCAGGAGAATTTCCGTTAAAGGTACTTTCCCTCCCTTTCTGCTGGACAGTTCGGGATTTTTCTCCGGTTTTCCCGGAAACCTGTTTTTCAATGAAATCCTTTTCAATTTTTTCTGTTTTCAATTTTACAGGTTCAAGAGTTATTGTTACTTTTTCATCCTTCTGTATTACAGCACTGGCAGAAGACTTTTTTTCTCCTTTTTCCGGCTGCAGTTCATTATTTTCATTGTTATTCAGGGAGACAACCGGTTTTAGTTCCAGTTCAGCCTCCTCCTTTGCCGTTTCTGTTTTTTGAAGAGCATCTTCAGCCTGGATCTTTTTTTCACGGTATTTTACAGTTTTGGTTCCCAGTTTTTTTTCCGATTCTTCGGGATTCTCATTTTTTTCGGTCTTTTTCCTGGATTCAGATTTGAGTACTTCTTCGAATGAACGGCCCTGAACCTTTTCCGCATCCTTGGCGTCAATACGGTTTTCTTTAGTATTAGGTTCAGCTGATTCCGTGAAATTAACCCTTTCTACAAGAGCTACTGACAATAAACCCTCCTTTACGGTTTTTTAACCATTTTCCTCTGTAAAACAGCAGCACGATCAGGTTCCATAAGAGAAAACCAGTATGAAACTATGGAATCCTCCCCGGCTGCCTGAGCAAGCCGTTCCACAGTTCTCAGGATATCAATAATATCCTGATCTTCCATCTTTACTAGAATTGCCACAGCATTCTGTGGCGGCATTCCCACAAGATAATCTGCAGTTTGTTCTAGGTTCGCACTTTTATTTTCGTACTGACTGGTCCTCTCGTTAAATGATTTTTCTCTTTCTGTGATGGCTTTTTCCTTTTCTTCGATACTTTCAAGCATTTGCTGCAGTTCAGCCTCCTTTTCGGCCAGTACTGTCTCTCTAGTATCGAGCTCTTCACTCCGTATATTAATAGCTTCCCACTGCTTGGCGATCCTTTGCTCATCCAGCAGGTCCGGCACTGTTTCTTCTACTTTTGTGCGTGTTCTGATCTTCATAAGAGAAAGAACAGGAGCTACAGCATCTTTTGCATTGATAATTCCAAGAAAATCAAACCAGAGCAGACCTCCGAATGCTAAAGCAATGGTTAAGAGTAATAGAACCAATATTCTTGGTCCCGGCCGAATTCCTGATCTTATCGCCATTCTACTATCCTCCTAGGACACTTCAGGACTCAAAATTCATCATATTGATGTCATCTACAGCCTTTATCTCCTCTAAAAGCTGGTTTTTATAATTTTTCTGCTGCTGCTTCTCTTTTAACTTATCGAGAACTTTTCGTTTTTTTGAAGCCTCTAAGTATTTATTATTTGTCTCAGAACGAATTTTCTCTTTTTCTTTAAGAATATCCCGAAGCCGGTCAATTTCCCTTAGAAGCCGCTCCTGATAAATTTCATTCCACTGCAGAGCAGCAATATCCAGGACACCCATTAATTTACGGGAATAAAATGAATCAGCATGCTCCTGAATATGTTTCTCAATCTCATTCTTCAGATTAATGCAGATACCGGTAATTTCCGCTAATTTCAGCTCCCACTCCCGCTCATGGTATTTTCGGATCTCCAGGAGCCGGTCCAGCCGGAAATGGAATCTCCTCATTTAATACTCCTCCCGGGGTATATTGATACCGGTAATTTCTTCCGCAAGCTGAAATGTTTCTTCTATGTCCGATTTTTCCTCAATTCCCTGAATCAGAAAATTCCGTATTGGGGGCATTTTTTCTATGGCTTCGTCAATCTCAGGATTGCTTCCCCGTACGTATGCACCAACATTTATCAGATCCTCCGCCTCCGTATACACTGCAATCTGTTTTTTCATGTAACCTGCTGCGTTAATTGTATTTCTTCCGCAGACCTTTATAGCGAGACGTGAAATACTGTTTAAAACATCAATTGCCGGATAATGGTATTGTGAGGCAAGCCTTCGGGAGAGCACAATATGCCCGTCCAGTATTCCCCGGACATTATCAGAAACCGGTTCATCCATATCATCTCCGTCTACCAAAATCGTATAAAATCCTGTTACCGTGCCTTTGTCGGAGGTTCCGCACCGTTCGAGAAGTTTCGGAAGAGTTGAAAAAACAGAAGGGGTATATCCCCTTGTAGCCGGAGGTTCACCGATTGCAAGTCCGATCTCCCTCTGGGCCCTGGCAAACCGTGTAACGCTGTCAAAAAGGAGCATTACATCTTTTCCCTGGTCCCTGAAGTATTCGGCAACTGCTGTTGCTGTAAATGCTCCGCGTATCCTTGATAAGGGCGGATCATTGGATGAAGAGACAACAATTACTGAACGTTTTAAGCCTTCCGGGCCCAAATCATTTTCAATAAATTCCCTTACCTCTCTTCCCCGCTCTCCGATAAGGGCAATGACATTAACATCAGCATCAGTATTCCGTGCAATCATACCGAGAAGGGTTGATTTTCCGACTCCAGAGCCTGAAAAGATACCGATTCTCTGACCTTTGCCTACAGTTGTGAGAAAATCAATGGACCGGACACCAGTGACGATCTTCTCAGTTATCCGCTGCCGTGTAAGGACATCAGGAGGATCATTAAACACAGAATATCTTTGCTCTGCACCGGGACTTCCTTTACCGTCTATAGGTTTTCCCATACTTCCAAGGACCCTGCCGAGCAATTCAGAGGAGACGGGTATTGAAAGGGTCTCACCCATGGCAATCACAATGCATCCGATCTCGATACCCTCCATAGTATCGTAGGTCATTAACTGCACTGTGTCGTTATATACGCCTACTACCTCAGCCCATACTACACCTCTGCCTTTAGGGACAAGAATCTGGCATGTTTCTCCGACTACTACCTGAGGGCCCTTGCTCTCAAGGAGAAGTCCCCGGACTTTTTGAATAACGCCTGTATATTTTATCGGATCTATTGTCTGTAATACGTCTGAGTACTTCTTAAATATTTCCACTTCCCCTCCCAAAAGGAAATTCTGCTATTTTTTCTCCTTTTTGACCTGTATTGGCATCATTTCTATAATTTTTTCCTCGATTTCCCGGAACTGGGAAGAAATTCGGGCGTCAATCTCCCCGAAATCCGTTTCAACTATACAGCCGCCCCGGTCGACAGTTGAATCCTCCACTACAGTTATGGAATTAACATTTTCCACCATTCTCATAAAATCTTTAACATGCTCTGAGGTAAGTTTTACATCCCTGAGATTAACTCTGATAACAACTTCTCCCCTGCTTTTCAGCTTTCTGAGAGCCTGAATAACGTTGTTTATCACAACATTTTTCTGATTTTCCGAAATAACCTTAATTACTTTCTGACTAATCAGTAAAACAAGATTAATAATCTGTGTTTCGGATTCCTCAATAATTTCGTTCCGTTTCGCAAAGGCGCTGTTAATTATGGTATGCAGCTGTTCGATCAGCCTCTGGGCTTCCTCGTTTCCGGCTATGTACCCTTCTTCCTCCCCTTTTGCAAAACCCTTTTCATAGGCTGAGTTCTCCATAGATTCAAGTTTCTTTTCAGATTCCGAAACCATGGAATCAGCTTTTTCCTTGGCGTCTCTGAGGATACGGGCAGCCTCATCTTCGGCTTCCTGTTTTATCTTCTGGGCCTGGTTTTTCTTTTCTTTTATTTCATCAAAAGCGGTTTTTTCAGCCTCTTTGATAATCGCATCCGCATCCTCCCGGGCTTTTGCGACCATTGCTTCTTTTTCTTTCTCCCACCCTGCTTTAAACTCTTCAGCCTCTCTCCGGAGGTCATCGGCACTCGGCCCGGTATACTCTTCCAGAGGCTCAATTTCAGCTACTTCCTCAACTTCAGGTTCAGGAGGCTCTATAAATACAGTTTTCGCTACATTGACAATTTCAGATGATCTGAAAACATTTTTTGATGCCAATTTCTTCCTCCTTAAACAACCATCTCATCTTCGCCGGAGCGGGCAACAACAATTTCTCCCTGCTCCTCAAGTTTCCTGATAATTGATACAATCTTCTGCTGAGCCTCTTCTACGTCTTTCAGTCTTACAGGTCCCATATATTCCATATCTTCCTTCAGCAGAGTTGCCGCGCGCTTTGACATATTACGGTAGATCTTATCCTGGACTTCGGAATCAACAGCCTTCAGGGCTTTTGCGAGCTCAGCTGTATCGACCTCCCTGAGAACTTTCTGTATCGCTCTGTCATCGAGAAGTACAATGTCTTCAAAAACAAACATTCTCTTTTTGATCTCTTCAGCGAGTTCCGGGTCCTCTTCCTCAAGGGACTCTATGATAATTTTTTCTGTGGAGCGGTCCACCAGGTTAAGGATATCTACAATACTTTCCACTCCTCCGGCAGCTGTGTAATCTTCTGAAGAGAGTGTTGACAGCTTCTTTTCAAGAACCCTTTCAACTTCCCGGAGGATTTCCGGTGAGGTGCGGTCCATGGTGGCGATACGCTTTGAAACATCGGACTGTACTTCATGGGGAAGACTGGAAAGGATAATGGAAGCTTTACTAGGTTCAAGATAGGCTAATATAAGGGCAATCGTCTGGGGATGCTCCTGCTGTATAAAGTTTAAAAGATGGGTGGGATCCGTTCTTCTTATGAAATCAAACGGCCGAACCTGAAGAGAACTGGTAAGACGGTTGATTATATCCACTGCCTTCTGGGAACCGAGAGATTTCTCCAAAAGTTCCCGGGCGTAATCGATTCCTCCGGTTGTAATAAAATCCTGAGCCATCATGAGTTCCTGAAATTCAAGGAGAACCGTGTCCCTTTCATCGGATTCAATGGTATCCAGGCGTGCGATTTCAAAGGTCAGAGCTTCTATCTCGTCTTCCCGGAGATGTTTAAAGATCTCCGAAGATATCTCAGACCCAAGAGTAACCAGGAAAACAGCAGCTTTCTGCCTTCCGGTTAACTGCCTTTTTGTGCTGCTTTTCTTGGGTCCGCCTATAACTTCTCCTGCTCCAGCTTTCGCCATGGTTTATTCCTCCATCAGCCAGGTCCGAATAAGCTGCGCGACATCTTCGGGGTGTTCCCTGGCCATATTAATAGCATTTTCCTGCATCTCAAGTCTCGCCCGTTCCTCCACGGACATCTGCACCTCAACGCCTTCCTCTTCCGCACTTCTCAGGGCTGCTTCACGCATAGCCTGATGCTGTCTGGAAAGCTCTTCTTCCCGCAATTTCCGTCTCCGTTCTATTTCTCTGGAGACAAATCTGAATACAATGAAGGCTACAATAATTGCCGCTACGCCAATTATAGCATAGAGAATCGCCTGCCGTGTCCGGGCTTTTGCCTTGAATGCCTCATCTTCTTCAAAAAACTGGGATGTTCTGTCAAACTGGAGGTGTTCAACACTTACGCTGTCGCCCCGCTCCCGGTTATATCCGATAGCATGTTCAACTAATGTTTTCGCTTTTGAGAGATCTTCCTGGCTTACTGGCAAATATTCCCGCTGAATACTGCCGTCAGGAGTAAAAAGCACTTCTCCCTCTTCATCATATTTCCATTTCCAAATCCCATCGATGGCGGCTCCTACAGTAATCCTCTCAATTTCCCACGGGCTTTTCTCTTCGTAGGAATTACGGGTGTTGACCACCTCATTCCGGGTCGTCTGCTTATTAGAATACTCACCTACCATTCCCTCAAGGTCCTTATACGCTGGCGGAGTCTGCCCCTCCTGTCCGGGAGGTCCTTCGGGATTAAAACCGGTACCTTTAAACTGCTCATCAACCAGGTTTTCAGAAATAGTTATTGATTCCACAACCTCGGTTTCACTATAGGGGGTACGGGGGTTATCCTCTATCATGGTGATAGGAAAATGCTCTTCTGTTTCAACGGTCTTTTTTCCCATATTGAGGGTTATATCTACATTAATAATTTTAACCCTGTCGGAACCGAATATCTGCTGTAATTCAGTGAGAATTGCCCGTTTATACCTTGTTTCAAGGTCGCTCTTTGTGCGCATTTCTCTTTTTGCCAGTTCAAGGCGGTCAAGATCTTCAAGACCCGCAAAATCATTAAGCTGATTACCGTTATGATCGGTAATTACAATATTATCATCCTGGAGCCCCTCTACAGCGTATTTGACAAGTTTAACGATTCCTTCAATTTTATTTCTGTTTTCCGTAATATCGGAACCCGGCCGAGGAGTAATGATTATCGATGCTGTAACCGGATTCTGATCTTCCATGAACAGAGCATCTTCCGGAAGCACCAGGGAAACTTCAGCGGAATCCACATCATTTAAAGCCTCAATATGCATAACGAGACTTTTTCGAATAGCTTCCTGGAGCTGAACATTCCTTTCAAAATCCGTAAGAGTCCACCGGTCCATTTTAAAAACATCCCATGGGGATGTTTCCGGGGGTATTAAATCCTCCCGGATAAGAATGCTTACCATTCTTTGAGCTGTTTTTTTATCGTCAACAAGGATCAGGCCGTCGGCTGTGATAGTATGTTCAACATTCTCCTTATCAAGGCGAAGGGATATTTTGGAAAGAAGATCTTCATCCGCAATTCTGCTTGAAAGCAGAGGGACCATACTCGGTGTTGTATTGAATGAAAACAGAAGAACAATTGCCAGAAGTGCTCCGCCGATTACGGCAAAGAAAATAATTTTTTGCGCGGAAGACCATTTCTCCCACAATTCCTTAAACTGATTAAGGATTTTTTTGAGCCATTCGTTCATATCCCCCTCCCAAGGTATAATCTACGCTCTTTCGTTCATGAAGAGTCGTGGGCTGCCGCTTTCACAACTCTCCTACCTTATACTTATAATTTCTCTATAAGCTTTTAAAGCCGCATCTACAACCGCTTTTGTCAGGGACACTGCGGTATTTGCTTTGGCCATTGCTATAGTTACATCATGTATATCTACACTTTCCGGATCATAGAGCATCTGCTGACTTATCTGTGCGCTCTCCTGAACCAGATCGTTTGCTCCCCTGAGGGACTGAGTAACAAGGCTGCTGAAACCGGTCCCAGTACTCTTTTCCTGTACCGGAATCCGGCCGTCCATTCCAAGATGCCGCGGATCTGTCCGCTTCATTGCTACCATGTCGCCATGTACCTGTGCTGATGTCAGAATATCCATCTACTGTTACCTCCCTATATCAAGGGCTTTTAAAAACATTGATTTTGAACCGTTTATAACCGCAACATTCGCCTCATAGGAACGGGAAGCTGAAATCATATCAACCATCTCATTGACAATATTCACATTCGGATATTCAACATACCCTTTCCTCGGTCCGGTTTTTATAGCATCCGGATGGGTCGGATCGTAAACCAGCCGGGGCTTTGTGTCAGTATCTTTCTCAATTTTGGCTATGCGGACCCCTTTACCTATACCATTATCCAGATATTCGGGAAGAAACGGGCTGCGCCAGTAAGGCTGGGAGACCCGGGGACGAAAAATCACCCGGCTTCTGCGGAAAGGTCCGCCTTCAGCAGTCCGGGTTGTTCCCGCATTGGCAATATTATCAGAAATCACATCCAGCCGGGTCCGCTGAGCAGAAAGTCCGGAACCTGCGATGTTTATGGAACTATATAAACCCATATTTTAAACCTCCTACCTCAGCACCATATTAACTAAGCTGAACTGACTTGCCACAGCCTGGGTCATCAGCTGATAACTCAGCTGGTTATGCAGTGCATTCATTGTTTCCTGTTCAAGGTCCACATTGTTGCCGTTGTTTTTTGATGTGGACAGATAATCCAAGACCCGCCGTGGTTTCACAGACCTGTAATCAACAGACCGGTTAAAGGGAATATGGTTCGGATTGGTCATCTTGGCCGGCAGGGTCTTGCTGCTCTGACTTTCTATGGCCCGCTTCAGTTCTGATTCAAAGTTGATTATCGAACGTTTAAAATTCGGAGTATCGGAATTAGCTATATTATTGGATATTACCTCCCTTCGCAGGAGGCTTACATCCATATTCCGGTGAAGCATATCAACTGTTTTTCCGAAATTGTTCTGTAAGAACATTCTTCTCTCTCCTTATACCCTTAATATCCGCTATCGCATCTAGTATCGGACATTTTCCGTCTTCACCTTACAGTATGTACCTTGTCAAATCCTGATCCTCCACAACATTGGATAGTCTTTCATCCACATATTCAGGGGTGATCCTGATAGTCTGACCGTCTAAATCCGGAGCATTAAAGGACACTTCTTCTAAAAGAAGCTCCATAATTGTATGCAGTCTCCTGGCGCCGATATTTTCAGCCTGCCGGTTTATCTGTTCGGCAATTTCCGCAATACGCTCGATTGCATCCTCTGAGAAATCGAGTTCAACGCCCTCTGTTTTAAGCAGTTCCTTGTATTGAAGAATAAGGGCGTTCTGGGGCTGGGTTAAAATTTCACAGAAATCCTTTTTTGTAAGTTCGTGCAGTTCCACCCGAAGAGGGAACCTTCCCTGGAGTTCCGGAATAAGGTCAGAGGGTTTGCTGATATGAAAGGCTCCGGCAGCAATGAATAAAATATGGGAGGTATCAATCATACCGTACCTGGTATGGACCTTTGACCCTTCCACAATAGGCAGGATGTCCCGCTGCACTCCCTCCCTGGACACATCAGCTCCGGAACGGTTCTCCTTGGCGGCTATTTTATCTATCTCATCTACAAAGATGATTCCCATTTCCTCAACCCTTTCCCGGGCAAGTTCAGCCACCTGTTCTGTATCAACAAGTTTATCCATCTCCTGAGCAAGGATTATTTCCCGGGCGTTGCTTACGGAAACAAGTTTTCTTTTTTTTCTTCCTCCGAACATATTTGAGATATTTCCCAGATTCAGGTCCATTTCCTCAAAATTTGTCCCTGAAAAGATTTCTATTGCAGGCGTGGCATTTTTTGTCACCTGAATTTCAACTTTCTTATCCTCAAAATCGCCATTCCTGAGCTTTTCCCGGAATTTTTCTCTTGTACTGGTATCTCTCTCCGGAAGGACAAATCCTATGTTTTTTTCTCCTGTTTCCTTTTTCTGCTGTTTTTCCTCTTTCTTTACACCGGGTAAAAGGAGGTCCAGGAGAGCTTCTTCAGTTCTCCGTGCAGCCTCCTCCTGCACATTTTTCTGCAGTTCTTCCTTAACCATAGACATGGATACGGACATAAGGTCTCTCACCATAGACTCAACATCCCGTCCGACATACCCTACTTCCGTATATTTTGTTGCCTCCACTTTGATGAAAGGGGCATCGCACAAACGGGAAAGCCGGCGGGCAATTTCCGTTTTACCTACTCCAGTGGGACCGATCATAATAATATTCTTCGGCGCTACTTCTTCCCGCAAATCTTCCGGAAGTTTTCTTCTCCGCATCCTGTTTCTCAACGCTATAGCTACGGCCTTTTTCGCTTTATTCTGACCGATTATAAAATTATCCAATTCTTTAACGATCTCTTTGGGTGTTAAGTCATCCAAAGCTTTTCTCATGAAAGTTCCTCCACAACTATCTCATTATTCGTGTAAATACATATCTTCGCTGCAATTCCCAGGGATTTTTTAGCAATTTCCTTAGCAGAAATTTTCGCACTATCCAAAAAGGCCAAGGCTGCCGCGTATGCATAACTGCCGCCTGAACCGATCGCCAAAACTCCTTCCTCTGGTTCGACAACATCTCCGGTCCCTGATATCAATAGTATTTTATCCTTATCGCAGACTAAAAGCATTGCTTCCAGCCGCCGCAGCATCCTGTCGGTCCGCCACTCCTTTGCCAGTTCCACAGCGGACCTGGTAAGGTCTCCATGGAATTCCTTTATTTTGCCTTCAAAACGGTCAAAAAGGGTAAAAGCGTCGGCTGTTGCACCGGCGAATCCTACAAGAATTTTGTTATCATATATAGTCCGGACCTTACGGGCATTCCCCTTCATCACGGTATTCTGCAGGGTAACCTGTCCGTCTCCGGCCATTGCTGTTTTTCCGTCTTTTTTTACTGCTATAATTGTTGTTCCCTTCATTTTCATACTATTCTCCTAACCGCTCCTCCCGTGGGGATGGGCGTTCATGTACACCGATTTCAGGCGTTCGATTTCTAAATGGGTATAAATCTGGGTTGTCGAAAGGCTAGCATGACCAAGCATTTCCTGAACGACCCTGATATCCGCCCCCTGTTCAAGGAGATGAGTGGCAAAGGTGTGACGGAAAGTGTGAGGTGAAACCCGCTTCATAATGCCTGAACTGAGAATATATTTTTCAATGATTTTTGAGATACCCCGGACAGTGAGCCTCCCCCCCCGTCTGTTTATGAGAAGTGCCGACTGTGTATCTCTCCTTTTGCCAGTATTAAAATCCATCAGCTTATCGATATACTCAGCCCATACTTTTAAAGCCGGTTTTCCTAAAAAAACAAATCTCTCCTTTCTTCCCTTTCCCAATACCCTGAGGGATGAAGAACGGGGAGAAATATCCCCGATATTTATGGAGGCGATTTCTGAAATCCGGCATCCTGTGCTGTAAAGAAGTTCCATGATAAGCCTGTCCCTCAGCCCCCAGAAATCATTTTCCGGTAATTCCATAAGCTTTTTAATCTCATTATCAAAAAGATAATTAGGAAGTCTGCGGTTCATCCGGAACGTTCGTATCCCGTCAGCAGGATTTTTTTCCCATCCTCTGTACCTGACGAGGTAGGTATAAAAGGATTTAAGGGAAGATAGAGCCCGGTTTATACTGCTTGTGGATAACCCGGATTGGGATTTTTCCGCAATAAAATTCCGCACATCATGGGTCTCCGCATCCTCTGGCGGCACTCCGTTGTTTTTGAGAAAGGCATGAAATTCCCTTATATCTTTCCCATATGCCGAGACTGTTGAGGGAGAAAGATTTCTTACACTCTGCAGATAGGAAAGAAATTTCTCAATCATTTAATATCGGTTCCTCCTCATGGATGTGAAGATATTCACAGTCCGGATTGATGCATGCTTTGTAGTCACCCCGTTTTTTGTCCCGTTTTTCAACAAGAAACCAGCCGCATTTCGGGCAGTTTGACTCTGAGGGTTTAAAATGAGAAATGAAATCGCACTCCGGATAATTTGTACAGCCGTAAAATTCCTTACCCCGGCCGCCCTGTTTTCTCCTGGCTACTATTTGCCCGTCACATCCCGGCCTCGGGCAGTCTGCAAGGGGTACTGATTTTGTATTCATACATTCAGGGAACCCTGTGCAGGCAAGAAAAAAACCGTACCTTCCAAGCTTTTTCACCATGGGCTTCCCGCATTTTTCGCAGACGAAATCTGTTTTCTCATCCATCACACCTTTTATGCTTTCCAGTGTATCCATAACCTGGTCAACTTTCTTTTTAAAGGGTACGTAAAAATCCCGTACTATATGATGCCAGTCAGTTTCGGTCTCCTCGACTTCATCAAGTTTTTCTTCCATTTCAGCTGTAAAATTCACATTCAGCACATCAGGGAAAGAATCGATTAATATACCATTTATGATTTTCCCTAATGTTGTTGCCTGAAGCTGTTTATTTTTTCTCACGACATAATACCGGTCCAGGAGCACGGATATTATCGGGGCGTAAGTTGACGGCCGGCCTATTCCATTTTCCTCCAGGGTCTTCACAATACTAGCATCTGTATACCTAGGAGGACCGGATGTAAAATGCTGTTCAGGAAGAAATTCTTTAACTTTTAAGTGTTCATTTTCTTCAAGATGGGGGAGGCTTTTACTTTTTTCAGTGCTTTTCAATATTTTCAATACACTTTGAAAACCTTTTTCAATTATTTTTGTAGCACTGGCCCTGAACAGAGCATCTTCTATTTCAAGTTCAACTGTCGTAGTTCTGCTTACCGCGTTTTTCATCTGGGAAGATACAAAGCGTTCCCATATTGCTCTGTAAAGTTTGAACTGGTCTTTTGTCAGATTTTCCTTTATGGAATCAGGAGTATAGGGAGTAAATGTCGGCCTGATAGCTTCATGAGCATCCTGAGCGCCTTTACTCATACTGTATTTAATCGGTTCCTGGGGCAGTTCATCAGGATAATTGGCCGTTATATATTCCCGGACATCAGAAAGAGCTTGATCAGAGATCCGGGTAGAGTCGGTTCTCATATATGTAATGAGTCCCACACGGTTCGCGCCGATGTTTATTCCTTCATAAAGCTGCTGTGCTATCTGCATTGTTTTTCTTGATGTAAAACCAAGACGGTTTGCGGCTGTCTGCTGCATGGTGGAAGTAGTGAAAGGAGCTTTCGGTTTTAAATTCTTTGTAATTTCCTTAATATTTTTTACAACTGCATTTTTACCCTTCAGATAATCTACAGCTTTAAAGGCCTCTTCTTCTGTTTTAATAGAAGGTTTTTCTCCATAAAGAGAAACCATCTGAGCAAGAAAAATACTCTTTCCCTTTTCACATTCAATATCTATAGTCCAGTATTCTTCCGGGATAAAATCTTCAATTTCTTTTTCCCGCTCACAAATAAGACGGAGAGCTACAGACTGTACTCTCCCCGCGCTCAATCCGTTCTTTACTTTTTTCCACAGTAAAGGAGATAAATTGTATCCAACCAGCCGGTCGAGGACTCTTCTCGCTTTTTGAGCATTCACTTTATTGATATCAATGCTGTGGGGAGCTGCTACTGCCTCCTGAATAGCATTAGGTGTAATCTCGTTAAAAACAATACGTTCAATTTTCATGTCCGGAATTTTCTTCAGAATAGCATTCCGCAAATGATAGGAGATAGCTTCTCCTTCCCGGTCATTATCCGAAGCAAGCAAAACCTCATCTGCTTTATTCGCCTTACCGACAAGTTCCTTCAATATTTTCGCCTTGCCCCTGACCGTGATATACTCGGGTTCAAATCCGTCTTCCACGTTTATTGCAATACGTGATTTCGGTAAATCAATCAGATGTCCCATGGAAGCGGAAACAATATAATCCGGACCTAGGTATTTTTCTATTGTCTTCGCTTTAGCCGGTGACTCAACAATAAGAAGTGTTTTTGCTTTTTTCGCCATTACTATCTCCTGATGTATTCTCCATTATGAAATAATACTTCTCCGGTAAGTTCTTCTTCAAGAAATTTCGACAAAATCCCGCTGATTCTTGTATCTTCAACATCCTCAGATATGTTTTCCCCGGATTTTTCGGGGATCAGTCTTCCCCAATCAGCAAGAATATCCTCCATATTCGAAATACATAGAGCGCCGTCCCGGAACAGGTTTTGGCTGCCCTCCCATTTCTCACTCGCCAAACTCTCCGAATGTATAAAAACGTCCCGTCCTTGTTCTAAAGCAAAATCCGCAGTTATTAAAGCCCCGGATTTTTTCGGAGCCTCAATAATCACAACTCCTCTGCTTAAACCACTGATTATTCGGTTCCTTTCAGGGAAGTTATACCTAAGGGGAGGAGTTCCCGGCGGATATTCACTGAGTATAGCCCCTCCCTTCTTCAGGATATCTGCAGCGAGTTTTCTATTTTCTTTTGGATAAATAGTATCTATACCGGAACCGAGAACAGCGCAGGTATATGCTTTTCCGGCCAATGCGCCGGCATGAGCTTCTCCGTCAATACCTTTTGCAAGTCCGGAAACAACTCCATCACCTACTCTTCCGCATTCAAAGGCCAGGGAAAAGGCAGCTTTTTTGCCGGAGCCGGAAGGATACCGAGTCCCGACTATACCGAGCATTTCTGCAAAAGGATCGAACCAGGTCCCCCGATAAAACAGACAGAACGGGGGATTATAAATTTCCCTCAGATTTGAGGGGTAGAGAACATCCCAATAGAAAAGCGGCTGGATTTCGTTTCCCTCAATATACTGTATATCCTGCCGGGCAACTTCTGCTGCTTCCCAGAATGGGGGTACAGGTTTTCGTATGGCCCTCTGAATAAGCTGCGAGATATCGTCCTTTGATAATTTAAGGAGATCATCAGGGGATGTAAAGGTCTGAGACAGGAGGAGTTTTTCAGTTGTCTTAAGAAATGTTAATCTATGTATTGTTAGATTCAGGAGCAGTGTATTATTCATACGCATTCTCCATCAGCAGCCTTCTGTTCTCAGCGGCCTGGGCTTTTTTCACCGGGTCCGGCGCAGTCTCTTCTATTGTTTCATAGAGAGCCACAGCGTCTTCGATCCGCCCGGAAAGAACATATACCCGGGCAAGAAGGAACATGGCGTCACTGTTCCGTTTTTCTCGGCTTAAAATCCGTTTCAGGAGAGGCTCTGCATCAAAGGGCTTATCGAGCTCAAAAATATATAACACTGAAAGCCCGTACAGAGAATCTACGTAACCGGAATCCAGCTCTATCGCCCGGAGATAGTATTTTTCCGCTTTATTCAGCAGTTCGGATCTATTATTCCCCTGAATATCCACCTTTGCCATACGAGCGGAACAAACCCCTCCAAGATGATAAAGTATCGGATTTTCCGGGTAATAAAACAGGGCATTTTCAATACTCTCCATAGCCGGGCCGTACATCTCCCGGTCCAGGTATTGTACGGCAAGGAGTTTATAGTAGATGCCTAACTGTTCAGTTGCCTCGATAGTTCTTTCAGCCTCCTTTTCATAGGCTGCTATTCCTTCTTTCAATTCTTCTATTGTTTGTGCGGAAAGTTCCTTCCCCTTGTATTCCCCTCTCTGCAGTTCCTTCATTTTTTCGAGGATGTTCTTTCTGGTCTTATTACAGCCTCCTGCCGTCAGCAATATGAATAAAAGCAGTAAAAATAGTGCGGG
>Ga0272441_10009728_pt1 | contig 14754 bp, 11 predicted proteins | sample SSMProp6N_FD_193582 | JGI IMG/M metagenome (GOLD analysis project Ga0272441, IMG submission 193582) | Marine sediment archaeal communities from Little Sippewissett salt marsh, Falmouth, MA, United States - SSM-Prop-6N | ecosystem: Environmental > Aquatic > Marine > Wetlands > Sediment ... | reverse complement strand
GTAGTCAGCACCACCGGTCTTCAGCAACGCAATCCCGAGAGCGAGGCTGGCGACCACGATCAGGATGACCTGCGCACTCAGTGCAGAGGTCGCATCACGCCAGCCCAGGCACCCGGTCAGGATCATCAACAGCGCCCCCAGCGAAGCACTGATAGCAATCGGCAGTATTCCTAGTGCCGCAGTCAAAATGATGCCAAACATGATCAACAGCGCCAGCGGGGCCTTTTTGGCAAATGGCAGATCGATGGTGGCATCGAGTACGAGAAAATCCTTTTCCTGTTTCAGACTGGCGATCTGCTCTCGCGGGCCCTGCACCAGCAGAATATCGCCAGCCCTAAGACTGATTCCCCCGATTTCGTCGTATAACTTTTCGACGAGTTTGCCTGCCCGGTGTATCGCCAGTGTAATCAGGCCGTAGCGATCAGCAAATCGCATGCTATTGAGTGTTCTGCCCTGCAGGTGTGACCCTTCAATAATCACGATTTCCGCGATCTGCTGATCCTCGGCTTTTAACGGGTGTTCGTCGTCAACCGGCGCATCCATGGCATCACTCGAATACAAGGTGCCACCGAGCACCTTCTCAAATTCCTTCAGACGATCCGGCGTATCGCGTATGATCAGGTGATCACCGGCCTTCAACACTACATCGGGTAGCGGAACCAGAAAGTTATCAGGCCCGCGCTCTATTGTTTTTACTTTCATCGCACCGTCAACTTTCTGCAGCGCTTCTGCCAGTGTCATGTCGACCACCGTGCTGCCTTCCGGAATGGCGAGATGGGCAGAGAAAATTCGCGGCGATATATCCTCCAGTATCTGCTCCCTGTCCGGCATGATTCGCGGCGCTATCAGCCACAGATAGACAACCCCCAGGCTGCCGGCAATGGCTGCTGGTATCAGGAAATCGAACATTCCCAGGCGTCTCAGCCCCATGTCGGCTGCCACCGAGACCACCAGCAGGTTTGTCGAGGTACCGATGGTGGTACAGGCACCGCCGAGCAAGGTCGCGAATCCCATCGGCATCAGCACCGACGAGGCCTTGATACCTGCGCGTACGGATACACTGATTAGTATGGGCAGGAACAACACGACGACTGGTACATTGTTGATGAAGACGCTGATAACGGCAACGACCAGCAGCGTTAACAGCATGGAGAAGTGGGCATTGAACTTCCATAAACGCGCCAGCGTTCTGCCCACCGGTTCCAGCGCGCCAGTGCGCACGATCCCTTGCCCGGCAATCATCAAGGCAGAAACAGCAACCAGTGCCTCGTGTCCAAAACCGTGGAAAAAATCAACGGCATTCAGTACCTCGCCAGCGACCACAAAAGGAAACAGCTCGAAGCCGACGGCCAGTGTCATCAAGATCAGCAAACTGGAGGACTCCAGCGGTATTTTTTCGCGGGTAAACAAAACCAGTGCAACCACCGTGAGCAACAACACGGCGAGCGCATGCGTGTTAGGCGGCGGCGGAAAACCCATTCACTGTGACTCCGTTATTATATGTATCTGGTTGCGTGACAGGTGACTCATTTATCATTGACACGCATCCCGGGATAAATCGTGTATCCCGATAGACAGAAAATGGCCTCAGCGGAACATTATCCCCAATATAAAGCCGTTGATTGTCACCTGCCTGATTTACACCTCTGACTGGTTCCAGTTGCTGAATGCCAGCAGCCAGCTCGATATATCAGGATACGCATTTCCCCGTGCCTGCAAATGGCTCCCCAGTTCGATCATCAGTTCCCGAAATGTCCGGATCTCGGCCTGCCAGGCCCACTCATCCATCCCCGGATTATCAGCCAATGCCTGGTTGGCGATAGAATCGGCACCACCCCACATACGTTTTGAATTCAGCTGACGGTAAAGTTCTTTCTCATCCTTATCGCATAACTCAATAATGCTTGCCAGCCAGTCCGCACTCTCGCCGGGATGGTTGCGAAGGACTCGTTCTATAAGTAGCAGGTTGTTTCTGAGATCAGTTACCATCACATCTTGGTATGAATTACCTGGTAGGCGAAGACATTATCTGCAATCTTGCAAACAATTATCCTGCGCTGCTGTCGTTTCAGCAACAGAGAGCAATTATTCCTCGCATCGATGCTCCGGACCGCGGGATTATGCGGCGTTAAAAAGTATAAGCGCAGAGCAAAGCCGATGCCGCATTCCTACGCCCTGGCCGATTATCGTCACGGGAACTCACGCCAGCCTCATTCCTGGTGATGAGACTGCTCCAGTAACTCATTGAGCATCGCAACGATGTCCTTCCGATCCCACTCCAATGGGCCTCTACCGATATACCGCACCCGGCCACTGCGGTCGAGGACGTGGGCTGTGGGCAGGACAGTAGCACCCCAGCCCTTGAATACCCTGCTGTCCGTGTCCAGCAACACCGGAAACTTCATACCAAGCCGGCCTGCAGCTGTCCTGACCCGCAGTGCCGACTCGGCCACATTCACGCCGATTACGGCAAAGGGCTTTTCGCGCATCGCCTCGATTAAGCGATGAATGCTCGGCAACTCCTCGATGCAGGGCCTGCACCAGCTGGCCCAGAAGTTGACCACTACTACCTTTCCAGAGAACTCATCCAGACTTCGCTGCTGCCCTGTCAGGTCGAGCAGGGTGAAGCCGAGCTGCGGCCCGTCGCTCATTTCCGATAGCTCGCCGGCCATTGCCCCAAGTGGAGCCAGCCACAGCTGCAACAGCAAGAGGGCGATGGACTTTGCCGCTCGAGGTTTGGCATGCGTCAATATTTTAGATTTCACGCGCGGGGGCTTTTATCCATGTTGGCGGCATCCGTGCCGCCTCGGTTTTGCCTCAGTTCACATCAGTCGTGACAGTCAGCGCAGCCGATGGGTTCTCCGGCCTGGAAGGTGATCGGGTTCTCATCTTCCGTCTCCAGCGTCCGGGTGGTCGCCGCACGTGACAACACCGTGCCCAACGAGTCGGTTATCACGCCGTCCTCGTCTATCGCACTGCCACCGTGGCAGGCCTGACACTCCCTCACCAGCGAGGCGTCATCCTCAATCAAGTCCTCGTGCCCTCCGCGCGCGAACGCGGTATTGCCCACCACGTGAATGCCGTGTGGTCCTTCCAAAGCATCGTCGGCGCCGGGCTCCCATCCTTCTCCGTGACAGGTGCTGCACTCGACAATAGTGCCGGCGTGGCCCTGGAGCTGTATAGACGCGACGTCATCGTTGGTGCCCGGGCTGTCGCTGTCGAACTCAGCGTGGGTGGCGCCGTGACAACCCTCGCACATCACACCGCCGTGGCCGGTGCTGACCCGGTACAGCTGCGGATTGCCCGCGCCCGGGTTATCGAAGCCGTTGAAGGTCGCGGGCACCTCCGGCTCGGCGAACCGCTTGTTAGTCGGCACGATCGGCGTTGCCTTGGCGTCGCCGTTACGGAAGGCCTGGCGCAGGCGTATGCCGTCTTCGTTGCCGAGGTTGTCGGCGATGTTCACGCGGACATTGCCGGCGCCGGCCAGGTTGTCGTTGACATCACCGGTGTGGCAGGAACCGCAGCCCGGTTCGTGGGCCCAGGGTACGCGCGGCTGGTTGCTGGCGGGATCGTAGAAGTTGCCCTGGTTGAGGACGAAGGCACCCGCGTTCGTCGGCGAAACCCCCGCGGAAAAGTCATTTCCAACCTCGTTCATGCCGCCGTGGCAGTCGCTACAAAGCATGCCGCCGTCGAACATCGCGCCGCGCAGGCACTGCACGTTGGTGCCCGGATGGCACTGGTAGCAGTTGTCTTCCAGGGCCTGAAGCCTGGCACCCTGGTTCGGGATGCTGCCGTCGGGGTTCTGTGACGGCGGCGGGATCCGCGGGAACAGATCGATGAACTGACCATGGAAGTTGTGTATCACCCGAGAGTGGCTCTCGTGTGCCACCTGGTTGCGCCCGTTGCCGACGGTGCCGGGTGGGCCGGCCTGCGGACCAAACTGCGCGAGGTCGAGCGCCGGGGTGTAATGACACACCTGGCAGACCACCGGCTCGTTCTGCACCAGGGCCTTGTTAGTCAGGCAGGAGGCCGAACCGTTTTCCGGATTCGGATTGTTGGGGTCAGTATCCGGCATGACGCAGGGATCCGCGACATTAGGATCGTTCAGGCAGTTCTCACCGACGGGGTTACCGTCACAATTGGAATTGACGTAACGCGCCCCATGCTTGAGGTCGTGCAGACGCAGTACGTTGATGTCCGCTGCGTATTCCAGGCTGACCCTCGGTGGCAGGGTGTCGTCCGGGTCATCTAAGGCCAGGGCCACAGGCAGGTTACCGTCGGTTAGCGCATTGAGCGGGTCCTGAGTACGGGGCGGAATGCCTTCGACGCTGATATAGTCCGTTGCCTCTGCATGGCAGTTGGTGCAGCTCGCCTCGCCAGAGATTGGCAATACCGTGTCCACGGTGGCGAGGGTATCGCCGGTCGCGACGTCCCTGGCCTCGACGCGCATCAGCGGATAGGCGTTCTCGCGGCCGTTGTCGTCGAAGGCGGCTAACGGGATGCCCGCGCCCTCGTACCAGTTCACGTCCTCGGCCACGTAGCCGAACGGAAAATTGACGAAGAACGGCTTGTGGGTATAGTGCTCGTCGACCCGTTGTGGGTCATTTGCCGTGTAGGCTCCTGCGATCCCCGGCATCGCGTGCATCACCGCTGTGAGAAATTCGTCGCCGCTATTCACCTCATCATCTGGACCGATATAGAGGTGTTCCAGGTTGGGCACCGGCAAGCCCATATCGGCCGTCACGTTGAACGGTGGTCCGGCGAGCGGGGTCAGCGTCTGATCCGGAATGAACGGGTTGAACGCCGGGTAAAAGGCATCATAGCTACCCGCCGGGATCGGAAAGTCCCAGAAGTTGGTCTTGAAGGTGTCGCCGTTGGCTTTCAGCCCCTCGAACACATTCCAGTCGAGTGCCGGATCGTTGGGATTCGAAGCTGCGGAATAGAACACCTCCACATCTTCTGGATTCATCAGCGTCGGCTCACTGCCCTTCTGGATCACCTGCGCCAGCAGCACCTGGAACGGCGGCAGAATGCTGGAGATACGGGTATCCAGGTCGCCGCAGTGCATGCCGAGGTCATTGATGGCCAGCACGCTGTAAGCGGAGGTTGCATTTTCTACGATCAGCTGCTGCGGCACCGTGCCGTCCGGGCACCCATCCTGGGCGGTGGAATTGACGGAGCGGTTAAGGTCGGCAGGAACGCACTGTGCCTGCGGGTCGCCGCCGGTGGCCGGGGGGGGACTGACGCCGACAGGGGGGGCTACAGGATCGGTGCTGCCGTCCCCGACGGTTGGCTGGGGCGCACAATCGGCTGGCGCGTTGTGGACGTTTCTTTCTGCTACTTGACCATTGGACTGTTGCGCGCGGACCCGACAGGGTGGCGTGTCCATCTTGGTGTGACTTTTCCATTTAGACTTTGTTACCCGCGTCTTGTCGATGGATGCGCCGGTATCGGCGTTGCTGACGGTGACGTACTTATATCGATCACCTTCACCCTTAACTTTTAGAGTCCGTTTAAGTTCATCCCAACTGGCCGACTTGATGCGAAAGCGATCGCCATCGCGCGCTCCTCGGTGCTCGTCATCATCGGCGAAAGCGTTAGTCGTGTAGACTGGGGATATAGCAAGCATCGCCACAAGGCTGAGCTTGAGAATCCGGCTTAAAGAACCCATATCAATCCTCCAAAGGTTGGTTTCACTTCATCGTTCTTATAATTATTAGTAATACCCGCAACAGCCAAAAAACCATACTAACTGTATGCGTTTAATTGGGAATATATTCCCGAAAGAAATAAAAGTCAATGCTTTTCTTGGTCGCATGCAGTACGCATCGCGATTGCTCAGATCATCCTTGGGAATTACTTGGTGTGTGAGCTAGGTAAGCCACGCCTTGTCGGCTGAGGAACTCGCCCGAGATCGACGAGAATGCAGATTACAATAACACAGATTTAGAGTCGTAACAAATTGTAACAAATCTGTAATAAAGTTGGGTATCAGGGGCTAACCCGCATGTCTCACCAGGATCACGGGAGCAGGCGCAGGACGGAGCCCGCATGTCCCACCAGATGGACGAGCCCTCACTTGATCTTTGAATGCACAAAGAATTTTGCTCAGTCGGCAATACATTCGGTTATTCCACTCCTTCGCAAAATCCTTTGTGCATCCAAATCTCGGCGTGATCATCTCGCCCCCTGGTGAGACAGGCGCGCTGGTGTTCGAAAGCGCCGCTCTGGAGCGAAAAGCATAGCCATAGCTATGGTTTGAGTGAAGAGCAAGCTTACGGACACGAAGACCAGCCTGAACCGTGATAGGCAATGTTGAAAAACACACTGTATTTTTGATCATTCGAGTTCTCTCAAAAGAGCCAATGCCTTACCAGTTCTCTACGCCGCCTGATGAGAAATGCGGGCTAGAAATCACCCCAGCTGTGTCGTCTGCGCCGCCAGTTGATGCGAGTGATCAGTAATCCGAACAACAAGCTGCCGAGCGACACTGCGGCACCCAGCATGAACCAGTCCTTGGTGCTCTCGTCGGCCAGTTGATCGTTCTCCTCGGTCAGCATCTGGTTCGAAGCCGTGAGTTTGCTCAGCTGTGTTTGCAGGGACCTGTTCTCATTTGCCAGCGCGACCGGGTTGGCAGAAATCTTTTTAAGCTTTTCCATGCTGATTTCCATGGATTTTATCTCACGCAGCGACTGCTTGAGTCTATCCGTCAACTCTTTGTTCTGGTTTCCCAGCTCGCCCACCTGTTGTTTCAACTCGGTCACGTCAGACCTGGCCTTCTCGAGCATTTTGTTCACCGTGACGATGCGAGCGCGCGCGCTTGGCTGGCTCATCGTGTATTGCTCTTCCACCCAGCCTTCCTTGCCGCCTTGACTGCTGACCAGCAGATAACTGCCGTCGTCGCTCTTTTCCTTGACCGTCAGACGCTGACCACTTTTTGGGAAATGAACGATGCGATGCTTGGTCGATGGCCCGGTGCGCATCGGTATGGATAACTCATCACTGACATACAGGGTTTCCGACCAGGCCGGGGTTATTGGTGACAACAAAAGCACAGAGAGTGCCAATAAGTAGGCGAGTCTTGTTTTGGTTTCAAGATTTTTCATGATGGATAGGTAGCACTTGCCGAGTATTGTTAGTTTCAGATAAGGTGGTTTATACGCATTTTTCGGTGTTCTGGTTTTTCTAATCCACATCGTCAGTCAGAGTAAGCAAAGATGCCTTCAGCATGATCCTTATGATGCTCTTCGACCCACTTCAATTTTTGATGCAGAGTGACCACTTCACCGACAATGATCAGGGTCGGCGGTTTAATATCTTCGTTCGCGATCACGTCCAGCAGCGTATCGAGCGTTGCGGTAAAGACGCGCTGTTGGGGTGTTGTCCCTTGCTCGACCAGAGCCACAGGCGTCGTCGCTGGCAAGCCATGAGCGACCAGCTCTTTGCAGAGCGTTGGCGCCCCGTATAACCCCATGTAAAAAACGACGGTCTGGTTCGCATGCGCCAGAGCTTTCCAGTTCAGGTCCACCGACCCGTCTTTCAAGTGACCGGTCACGAACACGCACGATTGGGCGTAATCACGGTGTGTCAGGGGTATTCCTGCATAGCTGGAGCAGCCACTGGCAGCCGTAATACCCGGAATGATCTGAAAAGGCACACGCTCCTCTGCCAGCGTCTCGATCTCCTCGCCACCGCGGCCGAAGATAAACGGATCGCCCCCCTTCAGCCGCAACACGCGCTTGCCTTCTTTAGCGAGTCGCACCAAAAGCTGGTTGATGTTTTCCTGCTTCATCGTGTGTTTGGAACGCTCCTTGCCCACATAGATGATCTCGGCATCGCGCCTGACAAGGTCCATGATCGCCGGCGATACCAGCCTGTCATAAACCACAACATCAGCTTTCTGCATCAGCCGCAGCGCCCTGAAAGTCAACAGATCAGGATCACCGGGGCCCGCACCGACGAGAAAAACCTCACCAACGATCTGTGGCGAGGCAGAACCCTGCGCGAGCGCTGTTTCCAACATTTGGTGCGCTTCCCGGTCGTGTCCAGCAAACACCAGTTCCGCAACCGTACCCTCAAGAATCGTCTCCCAGAATTTGCGACGTTGCACCACATTCGGAAAAGCCTGCTTGACCCGGCCACGAAAACGCTCGACCAGAGCGCCCAAGTTGCCGTAGGCCGCCGGAATCAGGCCCTCTAGTTTGGTTCGTATCATCCTAGCGAGAACCGGCGATGATCCACCGGTGGATATTGCAATCTGCACTGGGGAGCGGTCAATGATCGATGGCATGATGAAACTGCACAGCGCGGGATTGTCGACGACGTTTACCGGCACGCGTCTCGAAGCGGCAGTCGCAGCGATCGCCGCGTTGACGTCGGCGTTGTCGGTGGCTGCAATCACCAGGACACAGCGATCGAAGTCGTCGGACTGGTACTCACGTGAACGGTGCTCGATCATACCAGCAGACTTCTGTGTTTCCAGCTCTTCGCACAGCTGCGGGGATACCACGACAACCTCCGCACCTGCTTTCAACAACAGGGCAGCCTTTCGTGCCGCGACAGTGCCACCGCCGACGATCAGACACGTACGCTGTTCGATTTTGTAAAAAATCGGTAAATAATCCAATTGGTCCCCACTTACGGAAACACGCCAACCCGGTGTCAGGTCGGCGTCGAACGGTATCTTTGGGCTAGATCTTAGCGAGTAGCCTGTCTAGCTCACCGCTCTGATTAATTGCTGCGAGATCATCAAACCCACCCACATGGTGATCGCCGATAAAGATCTGCGGCACCGTATGGCGGCCGGTAATTTTCTTCATATGTTCGTACAAGGCCGGATCTTCATCAACTTTGATGACTTCGTAGCTCACGCCTTTGCTGTTCAACAAGCGCTCTGCAGCCCTGCAAAACCCACACATACGTGTTGAATAAACCTTTATCGCACTGGACGTCATTATTCTTCCCACTGAGACTTCGCAATAATATACCCCGCAGCTCGACGGCGGGTTTGCCATAGCGCTTGCGGTTCGAAACAGCTCAAACTTGCATGGATTGCCCGGCGGGCAAGAGCATTTGCGCATTCTTGTCGCGCTATTATACTCAATCGTGGTGATCTTGAGAATGAGAGCTATTGTGACAATGGTGGTGGCGCAACCCGAAGCACCTCTTCTATCGTTGTCAGACCGCTGGCGACCTTGCTGGCGCCGCTGAGCCGCAGCGGAATCAAGCCGTCTTTAAGCGTTTGCTGGCGCAGTTCAGAGATATCGCAGGACGCGTTCACCATTTTTCTGACTTTGCCGGTAAACGTAAACATCTCATAAATTCCGACGCGGCCGAGGTAACCGGTATCACGACATTCGAGACAACCAAGCGGTTGCATGATTTTCTCCGGTTTCCTCGAGCGCCAGGGTTTTACCAGCGCATGCCAGTCATCATCACTGATTTCAGCGGCCTGCTTGCAATGCGGGCACAGTGTTCTGACCAGACGCTGTGCCATCACGCCCAGAATCGAGGATTGCAGAAGGTAAGGTGGCACTCCGATGTCCAGCATGCGGGTGATCGCCGAAGCCGCATCATTGGTATGCAGGGTCGAGAGCACCAGGTGACCTGTCAGCGCTGCCTGGATCGCCATCTCGGCGGTTTCTCTATCCCTGATCTCGCCGATCATAATGATGTCCGGGTCCTGGCGCATCAAGGTCCGGACACCGGTTGAAAAGTCGAGGTCGATATTTCTTTGCACCTGCATCTGATTGAAACTGGGTTCGACCAGCTCGATCGGATCCTCAACCGTGCAGACGTTCACCTCGGGTCTGGCCAGCTGTTTCAGTGTCGAATAGAGCGTCGTGGTCTTCCCCGAACCGGTAGGCCCGGTCACCAGGATGATCCCGTTCGGCTGACTGATCATCGTATTCCAGAGCTGGTCATCACGCTCACTAAAGCCCAGCTCACGAAAATTCCTGACCAGTACATCCGGGTCGAAAATGCGCATCACAAGTTTTTCGCCAAAGGCGGTTGGCATCGTTGAGAGACGCAGCTCGACCTCCCGCCCATCCGGCGTTCGCGTTTTCAAACGACCATCCTGCGGCTTGCGCTTTTCCGCAACATCCATACGCCCGAGAATCTTGATACGGCTTGAAACGGCCGCCATCACATTGGTCGGAATCTGATAAACATCGTGCATCACACCATCGATACGAAAACGGACATTGCTTGTTTCGCGACGCGGCTCGAGGTGGATATCACTGGCACGCTGATCGAAGGCATATTGCAGCAACCAGTCAACGATGTTCACCACGTGCTGGTCGTTCGCATCGAGTTTACCGGTACGGCCGAGCTCCATCAGTTGCTCGAGGTTCTGAATATTGCCCACGCTGGGTTGACCGGAAGTCTGCGCTCCGACCACCGAGCGTGACACCGTGTAGAACTCGAGCAGGTATCGACTGATGTCCTCAGGATTCGAGATCACGATTTCGAAGTCCTTTCGGTGAATCCGGCTGAGCTCGTCGATCCATTCGTGATCATAAGGCTGCGCGGTTGCCACCGTGATACAGGTCTCGGTCACCTCGATCGGCAGCACATTAAAGCGTGCCGCATAGGCGTATGACATCACCTCGGTGACCGCGGAAACTTTGATATTCAACGGATCGATGCGGTGATAAGGAAGGTCCAGGCGACCGGCAAACCACTCGGTCAGAACCTCCAGCGAAAGCAGACGGGCGTGCCGCGGATGCTTCCAGTTGCGCTCAGCGATGACCTGCAGCGGATGTTTGCTTTCGTATAACGAGCCGGTAGCTATGGTGCGCAACATATGCGCATTGTCAGCCTCAACCAGACCATCCTGTTCCATCCAGCTCAGGATTTCGTGCAGATCCAGCTTGCGCTGAGTTTTCTTGTCGATGACCGCATTCATACCGATGTCTCGCCGCGTGTTGTCGAAGCATCACAGGGTCGGCAGCACAGCGAAAGCGCTCGGTGTGGCTGACGGTTTTTCCGTGACTATCCTAATATTAGTCACTTTTGCGTATTCAGGGCCTGTTTCCAGCCATTTTTCAAAATCGGCCAATGCCGGCTCGTCCCCGCAGGCGAACACCTCGACCCGGCCGTCGGAGCGGTTGCGTACCCAGCCGGTCAACCCGAGCGACTTGGCTTCGCGTTGTGTGTTGGCTCTGTAGAACACGCCCTGCACGCGTCCTGAGACGAAATAGCGTTTACAAGTCATCGTAATCGGATCGTCGCAGCCTGACCCGGCGCGAGAACATCGGTGGGCGTGATCCTGAACGCGGCATCTAGACGATAACGCGCGGGCTTTCCTGCCGGATCAGACAGCAAGGTCAAGGCCGTGATGCGCGCTGTCCATGTCTGATCTGCAGCCTTGACCGTTACCGATTGGCCAATATCGACCGCATCGACGTCAGAGAGCGGCACTTCCGCGCGCGCAGCCATGACTTCGGATTTGGCCAACACCAGAAGTGGCTTCGAGCGCTGCTCGGCGACCAGCATCTGCCCGGGCTCGGCCTGGCGCTGCACAATCCAGCCATCCCAAGGCGCACGCACGATAGCCTTTTTCAGCCGCCATTGCGCATAATCCAGACGCGCGCGCGAAGCCGCCAACTCGGCGCCGGCTCTCTCGTACGCATGCCTGGCACGCTGCAATTCATCGTCAGACAACAACGTTTGCTCGTAAAGCGATTGTGCCTGTTCGTACAGCCGTTTCGCATCAGCAAGCACCGGTTCGGCCGCGCTCAGCTCGGCCCGGTGTTGTCTGACACGGATTTCGTAGGGCTCCGGGTCTAACTCGATCAGTCGAGTCCCCTTATCGACCTTTTGCCCCGGCCGCACGTTGACACGTGCAATGCTGCCATCCATCGGGAAGTTCACGACATAGGTTTCAGGCCAAATCAATACCGCGTCGAATTCGTTGGCCTGCAGCTTCACGCTGGCGACCGTCAGAACCAGAAGCACCGCGACCTGCGTTGGTATCATTCGAAGTCGTTTCATCACTCATGCACCGTCCTGCTTCAAAATTTTTTCCGGATTCTCGCCAATCAGTAGATACAGGTTCATCCAGGCCAGCGCCTGCTCAAAGTCGTTTTTCGCACGCTCATACTTGACCCTGGAGGTATCGACCATCGCGTCGCCCAGGTCGGTGATCATCTCGAGCTCGTACTCGCCGCGCGCCCTGTCAAGTTCAAGTTCGGAACGCTGCTCGGCCACATCCAGCTCCTGCTGTTTAATCTGCAGTCTGTTCAGTTGCTGCCAGAGCTCAGCGACCTTGCTTCGCAGAGTTACTTCCAGCTGCTGGACTGCGGCACTGGCCTGTAACCACTCGGCCCTGGTTTCCGCCACCTCTCTACGCTGAAGCCCGTGTTCGTTCAACGGTATGACCAGATTGAGACGTGCGCGCGCATCATCGCGGTTGGGCGTCAAGCGACTGTATTCGGAGAACTGGAAGGTGGCGTCCAGCGTCGGCCGAATACGTTTGCGTGCGGCTTCCAGCTGCTGATACGCGGCTGTTTCACGATTCTTTCTGGCCTGCATCTCGAGATTCTTACCAACCGCGGCCGCGACCAGCTCATCGAGCTCCGGCAACGACCGCGTTATCGAGTTCATTGACGGCCGCTCGAGATCGGCAGCAAGATCACCAGGGCGATTGATCGCTATAGCGAGCAACGCCCTGCTGGTACGCTGCATGGTCTCGCTTGCATTACGCTGAGTTCGTGCGCTCAGGTAAAGATTTTCACTGCGCAATAATTCGATATCCGAAACCTGCTGCAAGCGGTGTCTTTCCCTGATCTTGTCGAATTGCACATAGTGCATCGCCATGTTCTCGTTGTCCCACGCGTATTTGAGGTCAGTGAGCAACACTTCAAAGAAGTGGCGAGCGATGTTGACAACTTGGATCTGTTGGGCGTACTGGTACTCAAACTGACTTGCCCTGATCAGATTTTCTGCTGCATTGACCCTGCCACCGGTTACACCGAAATCGTACAACACCTTGCGCAGGTTGAGCTGAGCGATGTGATCATCGTGCGTTTGATCCAGCGCTAATTCGTTCGGCTGCACCCACCCCGCTGTCAGGCTCAGCGACGATTCCAGCGCGTAACTGCTCTGTGCGTATTCCAGCTCGGCCTCGGCTACGCCCCGTTCGGCCTGCGCGGCCAGCAAAGCCGGATGTGTGCCTTGCGTGCCCGTCGCGATCGCGAAATCGAGCGTCAGCGGAACCGGCAGCGCCGACTGATCCTGAACCGCGCTCACAGGTCCGCACGCCAGGGAGGCCGCGGCAAAAGCCCCCAGGGCGCGGAGTAATCGGTGTGACAATGAATAAACGTGAAGATGCAATCTAGCCCGCATTTCTCACCAGGATCACGGAAGCAGACGCAGGATTCGGGTTCGTAAGCGCCGCTCTGGAGCGAAAAGCATAGCCATAGCTACGGTTTGAGTGAAGAGACCGTAGGGTGCGCCATGCGCACCGCGCATCTTCAGTTCGGTGGCCGGTTCCGGTGCGCACGGCGCACCCTACGATCTTGGGCAGGCGAAGATTAGCCTGAACCGTTATAGGCATGCTTGACAAACACACTGAATTTTCGATCATCCGAATCTTCTCAAAAGAGCCAATGCCTTATCAGGATGCGACGTCGCCTGGTGAGAAATGCGGGTTAGCGTTGTTCGCGTTTGTAACGATTAAAGCTCATGGATTCGTACTCACCAGCCACGACGTATTGCCCCAACAGCAGAAACTCATCCACATCGGTGGTTGCACCAGTGTAACGCGCGACGCGTGCTCCGTTCAGATCGAAAAAGGCGAATACGGGCGTCGCGCGGACACGATTTTTCTTGAACGCGAAGTCTTTTTCCGCCATAGCCTGGCCGGAAAAATCCGTGATCTCGAGATCTCCCTCGATGTCAACGTGAAAAATCAGGAAGTGCTGGCGGTAGTATTCCTGGACTTTTTTCTGATTGAGCACGGTCGTGCGCATACGATGGCAATACGGGCATTCATCCTGTTGGAACATGATCAATACACCCTTCTTGCCCTGATCTCTGGCATTTGCCAGTTCTTCGTCAAACATGCCGAAACTTTCAGAAAAAAAGAAGGCTTCGGGATCACGCGTTTCAGCAAGGGCCTGATGGCCACCAAGCAGCAGCACAAAGCCAGTTACAGTCGCTAGAATAAAACGATGTGCAGATGCAATCATGTTCTTCGTCAAATCAAGGTAACGCGTCCTGCGCAGGTTCGCCACCAGGCGTTGGAGACGCCGGCCCAACTGCGGCCGTCAGCAACGACTCATGGATTGCTCGTGACGCCAGTATTTGCTGGTTTGTGACCTCACGCGCGCTCATCCGGTTCCATTCAGCGGCACCATAAAAAAGGCCCGCGGACGGGCCTTGATATCGCCAATGTTGTCGGCTTATCTGGCTAGATAGTCCAGGTCTGCCTGTTCAACGTCACCCACCGACCACGCACCGCGTGTTTTAGCATGGTTGACAGCTGCATCGATCTCGGCTGATGTTGCGTTACGATCGATATCGAAGTTCTGCCCAGGGAAAATCAGGTCAGGATCCTTGATCTGGGTGCGATTCGCCTTGTAAATCAGCGGCCACTGGTAGGGATCGCCGTAGATAGAACTCTTGCCCGAAATGTTCCACAGGTTGTCGCCAGGTACGACGGTGTAGCTATCCATCGACATCGCGGCAGCCGCTGGCATCGTGTCGGTCAGCTCACCGCTGGTTCTATCGAGGAACTTCTGTTGTTCA
>Ga0272441_10009727_pt1 | contig 14758 bp, 14 predicted proteins | sample SSMProp6N_FD_193582 | JGI IMG/M metagenome (GOLD analysis project Ga0272441, IMG submission 193582) | Marine sediment archaeal communities from Little Sippewissett salt marsh, Falmouth, MA, United States - SSM-Prop-6N | ecosystem: Environmental > Aquatic > Marine > Wetlands > Sediment ... | reverse complement strand
TGACTATACCTTTTTGGGTGGTGCACAGATCGATATGTACGGAAATTTGAACTCCACCATGATCGGTGACGATCATGCGAGGCCGAAGGTACGTCTTCCCGGAAGTGGCGGTGCGAATGACTTTGCATCATTCTGCTGGAAGATGATGGTCCTGACGGTCCAGGATGCAAAACGGTTTGTGGAGAAGGTCGATTTCATCACCACGCCGGGGTGGATCAAAGGAGGAGACTCGAGGGCGAAGGCAGGCCTGCCCCTCGATGCCGGACCCTACAAAATCATCACGAATATGGGCGTTATGGATTTTGAGCCTGAAAGCAAACGTATGCGGGTCATATCGGTCAGCCCGGGATATTCCGTCAAAGATATTCAGGAAAACTGTGGTTTTGAGCTTCTTCTGGCTCCGAAGATAGTGGACACACTTCCCCCGACAGAAGAAGAGTTGAAAATACTTAGGGAAGAGGTCGATCCCTACAGATATATTATTGGCAGATAGGGTTAAATACAAGGAGGTCGATTATGACGAATCGAGTTGGAATAGTTGAGGTCGCCATGACACCGGGTGCTGAAACCAAGGAGTATTTCCTCGATCAGGTTTTTAAGATATCGAAAGAGGTTCTGGATAAAGCGGGAGTTGCCCGTGATGACGTGGGAACCGTCATCAGTGCTTCATCGGATGTATTTCACGGTGGAATGTCCTGCGCAAATTCATATTACTGGGATGCCGGCGCCGCATTTCTGAAAAACGGTTCCCGGCAGGACGGAGAGTCGCTCTTTGCCTTCATTTATGCGGTGATGCGCATACTCTCCGGTAACTATGATACGGCCCTCGTTCTCGGTGTCTGCAAGGGATCTGAGAATCCCGACGATGACGTACTGACACACTTTTTTACCGACCCTTTCTACCAGAGGCAGGTGGGTCTGAATGAGACGATCGCGGCGGCGCTTCAGAAGCGGGAGTATATGGATCGTTTCGGTATCACCGAGGAGCAGTGTGCCGGGGTTGTGGTAAAAAATCTCAAAAACGCACTGGGGAACCCTTATGCCCATGTGAAAAAGAAGGTGAGCCTCGATGATGTCTTTGCTTCGAAGGTCTTTATGGATCCGCTGAAGGAGATCGAGTGTGCCCCCAAATCGGAGGGGATTATTGCGATGGTCCTTGCCAAAGAAGAACTGGCGAAGAAACTGACCGACAAGCCTGTATGGTTCAAAGGGTACGGCTCTTCCATCGATGGCTTCTACCTGGGAGACAGGGATCTCCTCGAAGGTGAACTTCCCAACGCAGCCAAGAGGGCCTATGATGCCGCGGGAATCAAGGACCCGAGAAAAGAGATCGATGTTGCCGAGCTTTGTGAACCCTACGCATTTCAGGAAATGCTCTGGTGCGAAGATCTTGGGTTCTGCGAGAGAGGCGAAGGCGGAAAACTGCTGGAGAGCGGCGCAACAGGAGTGAATGGCGATATTCCCGTCAATCCTTCGGGTGGTGTACTTGCTATGAATCCCTATGTCTCGCGCGGCCTCTATCGTCTCGCCGAAGGATTCCTGCAGGTACGGGGACAGGCGGGCGAGCGCCAGCTGGACAAAGAGGTAAACACGGCTTTGGCCCATTCAACGCACGGTTTCGCAGGACAATGCCATGCCGTGGCTATCATAGGCAGTTAGGAGGACGCTATGGGGAGACCAGTTGCAATAATAGGATCAGGACAGACACACCATGGGAGAAGATTTGACGTCACCTATCCCGAACTCATCAAAGAGGCGGTTGATGCCGTCTTTGAAAATACGGGGATCTCTCCCGATGATATTGAAGGGGTTGTCTCGGGTACGATGCCCTCCATGATGGAAGGTGTTGCGCTCACCCATTTCTACTTTGCCGAGGTACTGCGATCGGTGGGAAAACCGATCATGAAAACCGAGACATGCGGGTCGACGGGGATTTCGCTCGCCTTTACGGGTTATTACTGGGTAGCCTCAGGAATGGCAGACCTGGTTCTGGTGGTGGGGTCGGAAAAGATGAATGAAGGGGACTCGCAGGCTACCATGACCACCGTGCTGGAGCCTTTTTATCAGAGATCCTTCATCGCGGGTGCACCGGGAGTGTTTTCCATGCAGTCCCAGGAATGGTCGGTGAAATTCGGTATACCCGAGGAAAAGGTTCGAGCAGCGGCGACGAGGCTCTCTGTGGATCACCATAATGATGCCTTTGATAATCCCTATGCACATATCAAGAAGAAACTCACCGAAGACGAGGTCAACAATGCGCGGATTATCACCTATCCGGTGAGACTCTGGGACGTCTGTCCCAACTCCGACGGTGCCTGCGCGATGATCTTTGCCTCGGAGGAGATGGCAAAGAAACTCGGCCTCACGCCTGCCTGGGTACGGGGTGTCGGTTACAGCGGCGAGGAATACTGGTTTGGTGACAGTGAGAAGGCAATATGGCAGTGCGCCATTGATGCGGCGAAACAGGCATACGGGATGGCGGGGATCACAAATCCGAGGAAGGATCTTGATGTGGCAGAGGTCTACAATCCCTTTACCTTTCAGGAACTCCTCTATTATGAGTGTTTCGGATTCTGCGATTTCGGTCAGGCCTGTGACTTGACGCTTAAGGGAGTGTTTTCGAGGGACGGTGAACTTCCCTGTGATCCCTCGGGCGGCACCCTCTGCACTAACCCGATCGGTGCGACGGGGCTCAACAGGGTTGCCGAGGCGGCACTTCAGGTGACGGGACAGGCGGGAGACCACCAGATTCCCGGTGCAAAATTATCGCTCGCCCATGCCATGGGCGGCGTCGATCAGTATAACGGCGTAATGATTCTCGGATCAGAGAAGTAGGGGGGTGGCCATGAAGAAAGATTTCTATACACTCGAAAATGTAATCAGGCTTCCACACAAATATGCGGCAGGCCCGACATTTACACGGTTTTACAGCGGACTGAAGGAGGGTACAATCCTGGGCACGAGTTGTCCTTCATGCAAAAAGACCTTCGTACCCGCCAGGAGTTTCTGTCCCGGATGTCTCGTGAATCTGGACGAGTGGGTTGCGGTATCCCAGGAGGGAGAGGTTGTTTCCTGGGCCTATACGGAGAGAGAATTTTTCGGGATGCCGGGAAAACCTCCGGCAATTCTTGCCCTTATAAAGCTTGACGGCACGGATTGTAATTTCCTGCATCTCATCGGGGGTATCGAAATGGGCGATCGTGACAGTGTATCATCGGCTATCAAAAGGGGTACACGGGTACGGGCGGCATGGAACGATGAGAAAAGGGGCCATATGCTTGATATCAAGTATTTTGAGCCTGTCTCATAGCGTGGAAGAGGAGAGAGTGATGGAAAATAAAAATGATTACTTGATACTGGAGGACGAGGTTGCCATTACCTATGAAAATGCCTACGGGCCGACATGGACTCGGTTTTTTGAAGGCCTCAAAGACGAGATAATCTATGGAACCCGTTGTGCCAAGTGTGACAGGGTGCTCGTACCTGCCCGATCTTTCTGCTCTCGCTGTTTTGTCGAGACAGACGACTGGGTAGAGGTGTCTCAGGAGGGAGCGATCATCTCCTGGGTTCTCACCGAGTATGAGTATTTCGGCATGCCCACAAAACCGCCCTTCATCGGGGCACTTATCAAACTCGACGGTACGGACACCAATTTCCTGCATCTGGTAGGGGGAATCGATCTCAGTGATCCCGATACCGTGAGGAAGACCGTAAAAAACGGCATGAAGGTGAAGGCGGTGTGGCAGGAGGAAAAGAAGGGCCATATTATGGATATTAAATATTTCGAGCCAATTTAAAGATTTGGGAGGTTGCTATGGATTTTACGCTCACAGATGAGCAGAAAATGTTCAAGGAAACTGTCTACAGATACGGGAAGGAAGAGATAGCGCCGCTCTGCGAGGAAGCGGAACTCAGGGGAGAGTTCAGTCCTGAAATATGGCGAAAACTCGGCGAGATGGGTCTCTTAGGGCTTCCCTTTTCTGAAGAGTTGGGGGGATCGGGTGCCGATGTGGTTACCTGCTGCCTTGCGGGAGAAGCACTCGGTCATGCAGGTGTCGATGGGGGAAGTCTCCTCGCCTGGGGGGCACACACCTACCTCTGCAGCTGCAATATCTATAACTTCGGAACCGAAGAGCAAAAGAAAAAGTATATGCCGAAGCTCGCTTCCGGTGAATGGATCGGGTGCATGGGACTGACTGAACCGGGTGCCGGGTCCGATGCCGCTTCTATGAGGACAACGGCAGTCAAAAAGGGCGACAAGTATGTCCTGAACGGATCGAAGACATTTATCACCAATGCCCCCGTGGCCGATGTGATTGTCGTTTTTGCCTCCATAGACAGAGCAAAGAAGCACGAGGGTATTACCGCTTTTATCGTAGAGAAGGGAACCCCCGGGTATACAACGGGACAGCCCTTCCATAAAATGGGCTGCAAATGCTCCTCCACGTCAGAGGTATTCTTCGAAGATTGCGAGATTCCCGAAGAAAACCTGCTCGGTGGCGAAGGAGCGGGCTGGATGATCGCTCTCTCCGGGGTTGAATGGGATCGATCGACGTTGCTATCGCCTTTCCTTGGCGCGACAGTCTATGGGCTGGAACTCTGCGGCCGATATGCAAACGAACGGCACCAGTTCAATCGCCCCATCAGGGAATTTCAGGCCATACAGCGGAGGATTGCCGATATGAAGGTCTTCATAGAGGCGGCGAGACTCGCCATATACCGTGTGGCATCGTCAAAGGATAACGGTCAGATGCTGAATCCCCTGCAGGCGGCGGTGAACAAGGTCTATGCCGGTGACGTCGGCTTTGAAATGGCATCCGAGGCGGTACAGATATTCGGCGGGTACGGATTTATGCATGAATATCCCGTAGAAAGGAATTTCAGGGATTCCAGACTCGGCGCTATCGGTGGAGGAACATCCGATATCATGCGAATGATTGTATCGAGAATCATGTTAATGTAACGACGTGTAGGGGGGTTACAATGGATTATGAACTGACGGGTGAACAGAAGAAATTGCAGCAGGATGTGGCGTTATTTTGCGCGAGAGAGATAGCACCGGGCGCACAAAAAATGGATGTGAGCCCCAAGGAAGAGGTGGGTGGTCTCATACGGGAAAATCTCAGGAAGCTCGGGGAAGCGGGTTTTCTCGGTGCCGGGTTTGCGGGCGATTCCTTTGACCTGGTTGAGCATTACCTTGCCGGTGAGGAGATAGCAAAGGCCTGCCCATCGACCTTTTTGAGTGCACGGGCAAGCGTCTTCATGTGCGGCGGGCTCCTGAAGCTCTTCGGTACCGCCGATCAGCAGAGCAGATATATCCCGGGCCTCTTGAGGGGTGAGCTGGTGGGAGCAGTGGCCTATACGGAAGCTGAGGCAGGTTCGGACATCGCTTCTATTTCCACAACAGCAGAGAATGAAGGCGGCACATGGATACTGAAGGGTGTCAAGGATATCGTGGGAAATGCCCCCCTTGCCGATCTGCTCGTTGTCCTTGCCTATACGGACAGGGAAGCTGATGGAGAAAAGGGAATGTCGCTCTTTATTGTCGAGCCTGACGCCAAGGGGGTAAGCATAGGAACACCTCTGGAAACAATGGGACTCCGCGGCCTTCCCCTTTCTGAGGTGAAACTGGATAACTGCGAGGCAAGGGAGATCGTCGGCGGCGAGCCCGGAGCGGGATACGGGCAGCTGAATCGTCTCTTGAAAATGGGTACGGTGGGTATTGTTTCCCTTTCGGTGGGCATTGGCACGGCCTGTATGGAGAAGGCCACGCAACATGCGAAATCACGAAAGGCCTTCGGACGGCAGATCGGTAAATACCAGGAAGTCGGCTTTAAACTGGCCGATATGTTTACCGGCAACGATCTTGGCCGCATGCTTGGACTTCGGGCTGCCTGGGCAATGAATAACGGTGAGAGCGAAGCGGATATCCTGGGGTCCTGCGCGAAGCTTTTCGCTACTGAATCGACGACGAAAATCGCGAACCTGGCCATGCAGATCTTTGCAGGACACGGGTATATAAAGGGCACCGACATAGAGCGTCTCTACCGGGACGCGAAATTCGGGGATATCTGTGAGGGACCCTCAGAGATTCAGCGAACCATCATAGCCAAAAATGAGCTCGACAAGTTTGCTTAGAAAGGGAGGGTAGTTCTATGGCATTAGAGGCAAAATATATTGGGCGAGAATATGGGCCGCTCACTTATGAGATCGGGAAGGAAAAGATAAAGGAATATGCAAAGGCCATAAAGAATGAAGATCCCCACTATATGGATGAGGACTTTGCGAAAGGTACCAGGTACGGCGGCATAATTGCTCCTCCAACCTTTGCTGTGGTTTATGCCGGCATGCTGGCCGAACCCTTCTTTTTCGACAAAGAACTGGATCTCAACCTCTTTATGCTGGTTCACGGTGAGCAGGAGTTTGAATTTTTCGAAGTGGTAAGACCGGGAGACGTGATTACCTCGAAGGGGACGATAACGAACATTCAAAACAAGGAAAAGCTCGACGTGGTGACCCTTGAAGGAAAGAGCGTGAATCAGAATGGCACACTGGTCTCAAAGGCCATTTTTACCTTCGTAATACGGAAATAAGGGGGGAGGGTAGTATGTCAAAAAGGGAAATAAGGGATGTACATGTTGGAGATACCTTCAGTGCCTCCGAGGAGGTCGATAAGTACAGGACCATATATTATGCCGGTGCGTCTGGTGATTTCAATCCTATTCACATCGACCCGGAATTCGGAAAGATGGTGGGTCTCGGTGGTGTTATACTCCATGGCCTTTGTACCTTCGGGTTTATGACTAAGACGGTGACAGACTGGACAGGTGACCCCGGTTCCTTGAAAAAGTTAAAGTGCAGATTCGCAAAGCCAGTGCATCTCGGCGATACTGTTACCACGAAGGGCACCTTGTCAGCTGTTGAGGGAAACAGAGCAACGATCGGGCTCAGTGTGTCCAATCAGGACGGTGCCGATGTCTTGACCCAGGTATCGGCGGAGGTAGAGCTTTGATTCTGGAAAGAAGTTTTTTATAGAAGTTTGAGAGGAAGTCCTATTACCTGTAAGGGGGTGAGGCAAACGCTCATTTTGTAATGAATGTATGAAAAGGAGGTGTAATGATGGCAAGGTTGACCTCGTATGAGAGAAATGTTGTCCGAAGGGCAGCGGTGGGAGACATGCTTGTCAGGACGGCAGCACGGGTGCCCGACAAGGTTGCCTTTAAATTCAGAGATAAGGCCTTTACCTACGGGGAATTTAATAATGTGGTAAACAGGTGTGCCCATGGTCTCATGAAACTCGGCGTTCAGAAAGGGGACAGAGCTGCAATTCTCTCCCACAATTGTCACCATTTTGTCATTTACTGGTGGGCGCTCATGAAGATCGGAGCGATTATAACGCCTCTTAACTTTATGCTGAAGAGTGAGGAGATACGATACATCATCGATCATTCGGAATCGAAGGTGTTCTTCGTCGAGGACGGCCTCATCAATAATATCGGCGATGTCAGAGACGAACTCAGTGGTGTGAAGACCTTTGGATACATCAGGCTTGGAGATACGGAGATTCCCGATGGTTGGATGAATATGGAGGATCTCTGGCTGGATGAATATCCCGCTTCCGAGCCCGAGGTAGAGATTGTGGCCGATGATCCCGCTACACTCCTCTATACATCGGGAACGGAGGCAGCTCCGAAAGGTGTCCTCAACAGTCACCTGAATTATTATACGCTTATTATCAGTTCCCTCTTTGATCTCAGGGTGGGTGCCGATGCATCGATCATCGCCGGTATCCCGCTGTATCACGTCGCGGCGATGTATCTCTTTACCGCCGTTATCGGTTGTGGTGCCTACACGGTTATGGAGTATGCCCCCGATCCGAAGGAAATACTCGAATTTACCCAGAACGAGAAGATTACTCACTGGGTCTGGCCTCCGGCGCTTTACTCGGGGCTTCCCTTCATGCCTGATTTCGAGACCTACGATCTTACCTCGCTGGAACAGTGTATCATCTTCGGTGCCCTGGCGCCGCCTTCGGTGATAGAAAAGTGGAAGGGCATGCTTCCCGAGACGGGGTTTATGAATTATTACGGTCAGACGGAGATGAGCCCCCTGGGGACCTGCCTCCATCCCGAGGATTTTGACGCAAAACAGACCTCCATCGGACAATCCCATCTTCCGCTTCAGTTGAAGGTCTTTGATCACGAAGACAAGGAACTTCCCCCGGGTGAAGTGGGCGAACTGGTCGCCCGCGGTCCGGCGGTCATGCTCGGCTATTACAAAGAAGAGGAGAAAACAGCCCAGACCTTCAGGACGGGCTGGCACCATACGGGCGATCTGGTGAAGATGGACGAGGAGGGGTTTGTCTACTTCGTCGACAGAAGCAAGGACATCATAAAGACGGGTGGCGAGAATGTCTCTTCCCAGGAGGTGGAGGCAATGCTCTTCAAGTGCCCCGGTGTCATGGATGCCGCCGTGATCGGCCTTCCCGATCCCTACTGGTCAGAACTGGTGACTGCCGTTATCGTTGCCGCCCCCGGTCAGGAGGTGAACGAGGAAGACGTTATCGCCTTCTGCAAAAAGGAACTGGCGGCGTACAAGGTTCCCAAGAAGGTGATCGTAACGGATGCCCTTCCGAGAAATCCGAGCGGAAAGCTCCTCAAAAATGAACTGCGGAAGAAGTTTGCAGAGCAGGCGAAGAGTTAAAGGCGCTTCTCATTACTGGTGAAAAATACCTGCCTGAAAGGCAGGTATTTTTTTGAAACATGTTGACGACCCCGTTGCGACCGGACTAGGTTCCCGGAGATCACGGGCGGACTGCATCTCAGATTGAAAAAGGAGAGGAAAAATGATCATAGATACGCATTCCCAACTCGTTACAAAAGAGGCGATAGAGAGCCTTCCCGAAGAGATGGCACGTGGCTATCAACTCATGTTTAGGGACATGAAAGTTCCCGACATCACCGATACCCTCAAGGACATGGGGGATGCCGGCGTCGATATGTCGGTGATTGTTGCCATCGATGCGGAAACCACCTTTAATTACAGGGTGTCAAACGACCTCGTGGCCGAGATGGTAGGGCAGTATCCCGATAAATTTATCGGTTTCGCAAGTGTTGATCCCCACAAAGGTGTCATTGCAGCGACAGAGCTGGATCGGGCGATCAATGATCTCGGACTGAAGGGACTGAAGGTGCTTCCCCATCTGAATAAGGCCAACCCCAACGATCCTGTTATGTATCCGCTTTACGAGATAGCGCAGGATGCGGGAATTCCCGTGCTCTTTCACACGGGGACCCAGTTCCATGCGGGGACAAAGATCAAGTATTGCATGCCGATCTATCTTGATGATGTGGCGGTGGATTTCCCCCGCATGAAGATTGTGATGGCACATTTTGGCTATCCCTGGTTTTATGAGGGCATGTCGGTGGTGCTCCGTAATCCGAATGTATTTTTCAACATTGCAGGCTGGGCCCCGAGGAGGATACCCGACGAGGTGATTAGGCAGATGAATGGTCCCCTGGCGGCAAAGTGTCTTTTCGGAAGTGATTATCCCCTTCTTTCGAGAGTGAGAATAATGAATGAGCTTGATAAGCTGCCGTTGAAGGAGGGGATCAAGGATCTCCTAGTGAGTGAAAACCCGAAAAGGCTCCTTGGTATAGGGGTGGCGGAGTGCGAATAGAGGGCGTTTCATCGGGCGAGCAACAGGAAAATATGTAAGGCAACTCAAAATCCTACCTGAGGGTTTCAGCTACTTTTTCGGGGATGATTGTTTGAAGCTCTCAGACGCCGTGGCCTTCTGTTCGATCATTTCGGTGATTCCCCTTCTTTTTTGTGAGCGGCCTGGTGTCAATGTCGTCGGGAGAAGCCTCTGTAACGGTGGGTGATTGTATGAAGGAACTGCACCTCCATAGGAACGAGAGGTGTCCCCTCTCGGTGATCATGGTATTTTTCACGCTGATTAATAAATCAATCCCAACAGGAAGGTCTTTTTTTTTGCATGGCCTCACCGGGGCAATGGTGTGCATCCTCTTTCTCGAGATAGCATAAGTATTGCTTTGTCTTCTGCCTTTCCCCGGAGGAGAAATCTGAGGGGTTTCCTATGATTTGCCCAAGGTCTTGATCTATACTGTGCAATGGGTGTATTACATGGTCGTCATTACCCTCTCTGCGGGTGAGATCGTGTCGATACCGACACGGAGAAGGGAGTTTTATAGAAATGTCACGATCGTTTATATTGGCATCGGCATCCCCTCGACGACGGGAGTTGTTGAAATCGATGGGATTCGATTTTACCGTGATCACGAGCGGTGTGGACGAGAAATTTCTCGAAGGAGAATCGATAAAAGAGCATGTTATAAGGCTGTCGAGGGAGAAGGCGGTCGCTATTGCCGATAGAAATCCCGAGGCATGGGTCCTCGGAGCTGATACCGTTGTTGTAATCGATGGTGAGCTTCTGGGAAAACCCAGATCAAAAAAGGAGGCCCGGGAGATGCTCATGCGCTTAAGCGGCAGGAAGCACCGGGTGCTCACCGGTTTTTCTGTTGTTAGAACCAGTGAGAATGTTGTAAAAAGTAGCCTTGTCGAGTCCTCCGTTTTTTTTAAGGAGGTGTTATCGTATGAATTGGAGTGGTATATAGGAACGGAAGAACCCTACGACAAGGCCGGTGGATATGCCGTTCAGGGGAAGGCGGCATCCTTTGTGAGGGAGATACGGGGTTCCTATACGAATGTAATTGGTCTTCCCCTTTCCGAGGTTGTGGCTGTATTGAAAGAAGTCGGTGCAATTTCATTTTGATGGTGGAGAGGATAGTATGTCGGAAGTAGAGAAAAATATCGAGAAAATACGGGAAGTCATCGCCGAAGCGGCAGCGAAGTCGGGGAGGAACGCCGGTGATGTGAAGGTTATGGGCGTTACTAAAACGGTTGACGACGAGAGGATTATGGAGGCCATAGACTCAGGTATCACCATCATGGGTGAAAACTATGTCCAGGAGGCGAAACGGAAGATCGAAACAATGGATCGCAAGGTCGAATGGCACATGATAGGGCATCTCCAGTCCAACAAGTCGAAATACGCGGTCAGGCTCTTCGATATGATTCACTCCGTCGACCGGCTGGGTCTTGCAAAGGAACTTGATAAGAGGGCCAAGGGGTCGGGGTCGGTCATGAAGGTCCTGATCGAGGTAAATACGGGAGGAGAGGAGACCAAAAGTGGTGTGCCCTACGAAGAGGCCATCGACCTTGTTCGAGGGGTTTCTCTTTTAGATAACCTTTCCGTTCTGGGACTCATGACCATGCCACCCTGGTTTGAGAATCCCGACGATGCCCGACCCTATTTTGTGAAACTTCGGGATCTGAGAAACAGGATTATCGATGAGGCGATAGAGGGAATCGAAATGGCAGAGCTTTCCATGGGTATGAGCGATGACTATGGCGTTGCCGTGGAAGAGGGGGCTTCCATCGTACGGATCGGCAGGGCAATATTCGGGGAGAGGAAATAGTACAGCTCCGGTGAGCGTCAAAAATAAGGAGGGACGTATGTCGAAACAGCTATCCTATGACGAGGTGTTTGCGCAATCGATTAACGAACCTGATATTTTCTGGGGTGAGGCTGCCAAGGAAATCACCTGGGAGAAGAAGTGGGAGAAGGTGCTTGATGACGGCAGAAAGCCCTTCTACCGCTGGTTTACCGGGGGGGAACTCAACACCTGTTACAATGCCGTTGATTATCAGGTGAAGGAGGGGCGGGGAGACCAGGTTGCAATTATCTATGACAGTCCTGTCACCGATACCGTACGAAAGATAACCTACCGTGAATTCCTCGATGAGGTATCGAGATTTGCCGGCGTACTCGGAAGCCTCGGCGTTTCGAAAGGCGATACCGTTATTATCTATATGCCGATGATTCCCGAATCGCTGGTTGCCATGCTTGCCTGCGCAAGGATCGGAGCGGTCCACTCCGTTGTCTTTGGCGGGTTTGCACCGAATGAGCTGGCGATACGAATCGATGACGCGAAACCGAAGGTCATGGTTTCGGCATCCTGCGGCATCGAAGGGAAGAAGGTTATCCCCTACAAACCTCTTCTCGATGAGGCCATCAAAATCGCGAAGCACAAACCCGATAAGTGCGTTATCTATCAGAGACCCCAGGTGGCGGCGGAACTTCAGCCCGGCCGAGACTATGACTGGACGGAGATGATGAAGGATGCGAAGCCGGCTGATTGTGTGACCGTCTCGGCGACGGATCCTCTCTATATCCTTTACACCTCCGGTACCACGGGAAAACCGAAGGGTGTCATGCGTGACAATGGCGGACATGCCGTTGCCCTGAAGTGGTCCATGAAGTATCTCTACGGGATCAACCCGGGCGAGGTTTACTGGGCAGCCTCGGATGTAGGCTGGGTCGTGGGTCACTCCTATATCGTCTATGCACCGCTCCTAGCGGGGTGCACGACTATTGTCTATGAGGGGAAACCCGTGGGAACACCCGATCCCGGGGCGTTCTGGAGGGTAATCTCCGAGTACAACGTCTCCGTCCTCTTTACGGCCCCCACGGCATTTCGTGCCATCAAGAAGGAGGATCCCACGGGAGAGTATCTCAAGAAATATGATCTGAGTTCCTTCAGGTATCTCTTCCTCGCCGGTGAGAGGCTTGATCCCGATACCTATCATTGGGCCTCCGATATGCTGAAGATCCCCGTGATCGATCACTGGTGGCAGACGGAAACGGGATGGGGTATCGCCGCAAACTGTATGGGGATCGAAGCATTCCCCGTCAAGGCCGGATCTCCCACCAAGGCGGTACCGGGCTATGATGTCCAGATCGTTGATCATGACGGGAAGCGACTTCCCCATGGACAGGATGGCTATGTGGTGGTGAAGCTTCCCCTGCCTCCCGGATGTCTGCCCACCCTGTGGAACGATGACGAGCGGTATCTTGACTATGTGACGGAAATTCCCGGATACTATCTGACCGGTGACGGGGGGTACGTTGATGAAGAGGGCTATCTCTTTATCATGGGTCGTGTCGATGATGTCATCAACGTGGCGGGTCACCGGCTCTCGACCGGTGCGATGGAGGAGATCGTGGCAAAGCATCAGGATGTGGCGGAGTGTGCCGTACTCGGTGCGAACGATCAGCTCAAGGGAGAGGTGCCGATCGGCTTTGCCGTCTTGAAGGTCGGTGTGGATCGAGATCATGGTGATATTGCCCGTGAGCTGGTTCAGATGGTCCGATCAGAGCTCGGCGCCGTGGCCTGTTTCAAAGATTGCTCTATCGTCAAGGCCCTTCCTAAGACGCGCTCGGGGAAGACCCTTCGGGCCACCATGCGGAAGATTGCAAATGGTGAGGAGTATACCGTTCCTTCAACTATAGAGGACGAGTCGGTACTCGCCATCATCGAGGAAGCGGCGAAGGGAATAGGTTACGGAAGATAGAATATCCAAAGCTGGACGATGGGAAAGGTGTTTCCTCACTATCGGGAGAGGCCTTATCTCCCCTTATAGATAAATCTCTCGAGGAGGCGGTGGAAGGGCGTCCAGTTCGAGTCTTCATCTGAATCGGCGATATATTCACGAAAGGCATTGATCTTCGCATCGAGGTCGTCCATGTAGTTGACGATAACAGCCTCGACTGTTTTTGGACGCTTCGGGGATCCGTATTCAAGAACACCATGGTGGCTCAGGAGGATATGCCGCAGCTCAAGGGCCAGATCTTGAGGGAACCCCTCTATCTCGTCAATTTTTTTATCAACCATCTCGAGACCCATGACAATGTGTCCTATCAATCGTCCCTCGTCGGTATAGTCTATCATTGTGCGATAGGAGAACTCCTCTATCTTTCCGATATCGTGTAGAATGCCGCCCGTTATAAGGAGGTCCCTGTCGACATTGCCGTAATGCACGGCAACATGATCGATCAGATGTGTTACGGAAAGGGTGTGCTCGAGGAGTCCGCCGATATATGAGTGATGAAAACCCTTTGCCGCCGGTGCCGTTCGGAAGGCCTCGGCAGTCTTCTCGTCGCTGAATATAAGGTTCAGCAGGCTCTTCAGATAGGGGTTTCCCACTGTTTCAGTAAACCCGATGAGGGCGTCGTACATCTTAGCGGTGTCCAATTTGGAGGCGGGAGAATAATCGGCCGGATCAATCTCTGTCTCCTCAAGGGTCTGTATCTCCGATATGGAAAGCTGAATCACATTCCGGAAGCTGATGGCTCGTGAATGAATGTATATGACATCTCCCTTCTGGAAGGTTCTGTTCATCTCATCCACGTTGTCCCAGACACGTCCATCAACGTCACCCGTTTTATCTCTCAGACGCAGGCTGAGGTAGGGATTTCCCTTTTGTGAAACGGCCAGGTTTTTTTCCGTAACGAGGAAGCTCTCACTGACCCGTTCCCCGGGCCGTATGTCTTTGATATAGATCGATTTGGTATTCAAAATGTCACACGCCTTTCGTTTGCATAGATTTTCATTCTTTCGTTTCGTACGTATCCTATCACGGTGATTCCTGCATCGCGGGAAAAGGTGACGGCCCGTGACGTGGGAACGGAATGGGAGATGATGATCGGAATACCGAGGTGGAAAGCCTTCGAGGCGATCTCTTCTGAAATCCTGCCGGTGGTCGCCAGTATCTTGTTCCGACAATCGATATTTTCACGTAAGGCATAGCCGCCCAGCATGTCAATGGTATTGTGGCGTCCAATATCATCCCTGAAGGTGATAATCCCCCCGGGATCGGCGAGGGCTGAGCAGTG
>Ga0272441_10009726_pt1 | contig 14761 bp, 10 predicted proteins | sample SSMProp6N_FD_193582 | JGI IMG/M metagenome (GOLD analysis project Ga0272441, IMG submission 193582) | Marine sediment archaeal communities from Little Sippewissett salt marsh, Falmouth, MA, United States - SSM-Prop-6N | ecosystem: Environmental > Aquatic > Marine > Wetlands > Sediment ... | reverse complement strand
CGGCAAAGGCCGGGGGTTTGGGGGCAGAGCCCCCAAGAGACACGGAAGTATCGAAAAACCGGATGAGCCCTCAGAATGCGCCGCCCACGACAGCCGGCCCGCCCATCCTCTGCGGCTTCGCGTTTTCGTGTGTTGATTGATATTCTGTCGGGCAGGAGAGTCCGCAGCCGGGATCAGCGGAATAAAACGGTTCAACTTTGCGTCTGTCTGGGGTAGAATGGCGAGCACATGGGTTTGCGGTCTGGGTGTGCGTTTTACGCCGGAATCCGGCTTGCACGAGGGTCAAAATATGCCTTGAAGGCAGCGAAAGGAGCAAAAGATGAGTCAAGTGAGTCGTCGGAGGTTTTTGAAACGTAGTCTGGCTGCTACGGCCGGTTCGTATGCGGCCCTGTCGTCGGTGGGGGGGCTGATGCCCAGCGTACTGGGGGCCAACGAAGAGATTCGCGTCGCGGTGGCCGGGATTCGGGGCCGGGGCAACGGCCACATCAACCACTTCCAGAACCTCAAGGGCGTGAAGGTGGTGGCTCTGTGCGATCCGGACAAGAAGGTCCTGGCCGAGCGCATGGGGCAGGTGAAGGACAAATACGGCACCGACGTGAAGGGTGATGTCGATATCCGCAAGATCCTGGACCTCAAGGACGTCGATGTCCTGGTGATCGCCGCACCGAACCACTGGCATTCGCTCATGACGATCTGGGCCTGCCAGGCGGGCAAGGACGTGTACGTCGAGAAGCCGGTGAGCCATTCGATCTGGGAAGGCCGCAAGATGGTCGAGGCGGCCCGCAAGTACAATCGGATCGTGCAGGCCGGGACGCAGCAGCGCTCGTGCCCTGCGACGATTGAGGCCGCCCGCGATATCCAGGCCGGTAAGTACGGCAAGGTGCAATGGGTCCATTGTTCCAAGTTGGGCGCCCGGGGCCCCATAGGTAAGGTAACTTCTCCGCAGCCCGTGCCCGAGAATATCGACTACAATCTCTGGGCCGGTCCGGCTCCCATGACGCCGGTCATGCGTAAGCAATTCCACTACGACTGGCACTGGCAGTGGAACTGGGGCGACGGCGAGATGGCCAACTGGGGCGTGCACTACCTCGACGACCTGCATCACATCCTCGGCTGGAAGGACATCCCCAACAAGGTCGTCGCGGCGGGCAACCGGTTCGCCTGGGATGACAACGGCCAGACGCCGAACATGCATTTCGCCCTGTTGGAGTACGACGGCCTGCCGGTCGTAGTCGACATTCGCAACCTGCCCGATCCCAAGCGGCGGGGCGGCAAGAGCGGCGCGGTCTACCTCGGCTCGCGCGGCGGCAACCACATCCAGTGCGAAGCCGGCTACATTCGCATCTCGCGCGGCGGCGGCTGGTTTTATGACAACGACGGCAAACGCGTCCACCAGTACAAGGGCAACGCCGGTTCCGGGCACGCGCAGAATTTCATCGATGCCGTCCGCAGTCGTCGTCGGCAGGACCAGACGGCCGAGATCGCGGTGGGCCACCAGAGCACGGCCATCTGCCATCAGGCCAACGTCGCCTGGCGCGCCGGGGCGCAAGCCTCGGTCGACGAGGTGCGCGAGGCCATGAAATCGCACGAAGATGCGCTGAACACGCTGAAGGATATGCTCGAACAGATCGACGGCAACGGTGTGGATTTAGGCAAGGAACACTTCGTTCTGGGGCCGGCCTTGACCTACGATCGGGCCAGCGAGCGATTCACCGGACCGAATGCGGCGAAGGCCAACAAGTACGTCAAATGCTCCTACCGCGATCCGTTCGTCGTGCCGGAAAGCGTATAGTACAGACGTGATAAGATGAGCGGGCGGACGCTTGCGCGGCGTCGCGTTCGTGACAGATTTGTTTGACGGGCGGCAGCACCACGCGCGACGTTGGTGCTGCCCTCCGTCGCACCCGGCGGGGGATGACATTTCGTTTCTGCGACGCTACTCCCGGGTTTTGGGGTGGTATGTTTGGCAAACCGGGGGGCGCATTGGCACATTGAACAATCGGAGCAGGATGGCACGGAAGTTTACGCTCAAATCTCGAACCGCCGCGGGGGATATCGATTTCTCCGCCGACTTGAACCCCGAGCAATTGGCGGTGGCCACCGCTCCGGGCGGGCCCATGCTGGTGGTCGCCGGCGCCGGCAGCGGTAAGACGCGGGCGCTGACCTATCGGCTGGCCTGGCTGGTGCATCACGGTATCGAGCCGGGCCGGATCCTGCTGGTGACCTTCACCAACCGGGCGGCCCGCGAGATGCTCAGCCGCGTCGAGGTGCTCGTCAAGCAACGGACGCGCGAGATCTGGGGCGGCACCTTCCATCACATCGCCAACCGCATCCTGCGCACGCACGGCAAGCGGCTGGACATCGCACCGGACTTTACGATCCTCGATCGCGAGGACTCCAAGGACCTGCTGGCCTCGTGTGTGCAGGAGGCCGGTGTCGACACGAAACAGCGGCGTTTCCCGCAGAAAAACGTGCTGGCGGCGATTTCCAGCTTCGTCCAGAACACGCTCGATCCGCTGGCGACGGTCATCAGCGCGCGGTTCCCGATGTTCATTCAGGAACTCGACGGTATCGAGAAGGTGTTGGTGCTCTACACGGCGAAGAAACGCCGCCGACAGCTCCTGGATTTCGACGATTTGCTCAGCGCCTGGCTGCGCCTGATGAGCGAGCACGACGACGTGCGCGAGATGCTCGCCGGCCAGTTTCTCCACATTCTCGTCGACGAATACCAGGACACCAACGCCATCCAGGGCGCCATCGTCGATCTGCTCGCCTCGCGGCATCGCAACCTGGCGGTGGTCGGTGACGACTCGCAATCGATCTACAGCTTCCGCGGCGCGAGCTTCGAGAACATCATCACGTTTACGGACCGCTACCCCGAGGCCAAAGAATACCGCCTCGAAACGAATTATCGCTCCGTGCCCGAGATTCTGACGCTGGCCAACGCCAGCATCGCCCAGAACGCCCGCCGGCTGCCGAAGACCCTGCGGGCCATTCGCTCCTCGGGCCTCAAGCCGACCGTGGTGCCGTGCCAGGACCACTTCACGCAGTCGCGGTTCATTGCGGAATACGTGTTGCACCTGCTGGACGAGGGCCGCTGCCTCAACGACGTCGCGGTGCTCTACCGCAGCCACTGGCACTCGCTGGAGATACAATTGGAGTTCCAGCGTCGCAATATCCCGTTCCAGATTCGCGGCGGCTTGCGGTTCTTCGAGCAGGCGCACATGAAGGACGTTTTGTGCTACATGCGCGTCCTGCAGAACCCGCGGGACGAGCTGGCGTGGCTGCGGATGCTGAAGATGCTGCCGCGCGTGGGCAGCGCCCTGTCGCGACGGGTGTGGCGTCAGATCGGCGATGCGGCCGACCCGTTCAACGAGATCTTCACCACCGAAACCGCCAGCCTGCTGCCGGCCAGCGCCCGACCCTTCTACGAGGAGTTTACGCATCTGCTGAAAAAGACGGCCGAGCTGGACTCGCCGGGCGAGATTATCGATCTGGTTCTGAAAGAGTTCTACGACGACTACCTCGTCTCGCACTACGACGGGGCGGCGATGCGGCGGGAGGACGTCCGCGCCCTGGCCAACTTCGCGGGCCAGTACCAGAACGTCGAGGCGTTTCTCGCCGACGTATCGTTATCGGGGGAGTTTTCGGGCGAGACCTGCGTGGCCGGACCGACCGAGCAGGAATTCGTCATCCTCAGCACCGTCCATCAGGCCAAGGGGCTGGAATGGCCCGTGGTGTTCGTTCCCTGGCTGGCCGACGGCCGCTTCCCCACCGACATGGCGATGAATAAGGACGAGGACCTTCAGGAGGAGCGACGCGTCTTCCACGTCGCCGTCACCCGCGCCCGCGACGAGATCTATCTCGTCGTCCCGCAGGTCTACCGCAACCGCGGCGGCAACCTGATCATGATGAAGCCCAGTCGCTTCCTCACCGAACTCGCCGGCGACCTCACCGAACCCATGGAACTCGAAGAAGGCCTGCCCCACCTAATCGCCGGCGCCGATCCCAACCTCCTCCCGCCGGGGCAGTAGCGGTTCTGACGGCAAATACGGACTCCGGAAAAATCTTGACATGTATGCATCGAATATGCATACTCATATGCATGAGTGATATGCATTAGGAGAGCTGAAGATGCGGACGACTCTCAACGTGGATGACGAACTTATCGCCAAAGCTTCAGAACTGACCGGCGTTCAGGAACGCACCTCGTTGGTTCGAATGGGGTTGGAATCGTTGATTGCACTGAAAAGCAGTCAGCGTCTGGCTCGCCTGGCCGGTACCGAGAAGCAGGTAAGGCGCCCCCGCCGGCGCAGGACGCAGGGGTAGGACCATGGTCCTCGTGGACACGTCGATCTGGATTGCCCATTTTCGAAAAGGCATGGGCCAGTTGGCGCAACTTCTGGAAGAAGGGCAGGTCGTCACTCATCCGTTTGTCATCGGTGAACTTGCCTGTGGCAATCTGCACAATCGCCGCGAAATCCTCGACTTGCTGAGCAGTCTTTACACATGTGAAACGGTCAGCCATGAAGAAGTGCTGGATTTCATCGAGTGCTGGCGTCTCATGGGTGCCGGCTTAGGCTATGTTGACATCCATCTGCTGGCCTCCGCCAAAATCAGTCAAATCCGACTGTGGACGCTGGACCGGAAGCTCAGACAAGCTGCCGCCGAGTTCGCCGCGGCTTACGAAAGGTAACACCATTCCTGTCGAACGGCCACTTCCTTGCCGGGGCGCCGGTGAGGAGAACGGTTGTCTCCTGCTGGCTGGACGGCCGGCGGACTTTTTTTGCTGTCGGTCCTATATTATGGCGGGTGCTTGGTGAGCATGCGGCGTGGGTGAAAAAGTGGCGGGGCGGGGCTGGTTTTGTTCGGTTTTTGTTTGGGTTTTGAAGGGGGGCTGGCCGATAGAAGAATCATGCCTGTTTGGCATGTTTTTGAAACCCTCAAAGCCTGGAGTACCAAGGATGGATACGTACGGAGCAGGACGGATCGAACCGGTGGTGAAATTCGGCCCCGGGGGCGATTATTCTTCAATCTGGCCGACCGATGAGACGTCGTTGTGCGACGCGTCGGCCGGAGCCCTGACGAAATTCCTGGCCTGTCTGACGGAGGTCGTCGGCGTGCTCGCGGGGACGCGGTGCGGGCGAGAGGCCGATGCAGGCCGCCTGAGCGATCCGGCCATTATCTCGAAGGAGGACACCGGCCATGCGGCCCAGAGACATCGACTCGATCGAAGGACTGACGCCCCGTCGACTGCGGGTCCTGCAATGCATCGCGGCTTTCCACGACAGGCAATGCTATTCCCCGACGATAGCGGAACTGGCGAAGGAGTTGAACCTAAGCCGAAGCACCGTATTCGAACACCTCGGCGAGCTCCAAAGAAAAGGATTGCTCACGACTTCGCCGGGCAAGGCTCGCTCTTTGAAATTGACTTCAAAAGGGCGAAGACTGCATAAGCACGCGGCCTGCGACAGTTCAACGTCGGCGCAGGACCTTTCGGGCATACCGTTGCTCGGGCAGGTAGCGGCCGGGATTCCGGTCGAGGCGATTGAGAATCGCCGGAGCTTGTCGCTGGGCTCCTGTTTCGGCAGCAGCGGCGACGTTTTCGCCCTGGAAGTGTCCGGCGACAGCATGATCGAGGAGAACATCCACCCGGGGGATTACGTCGTTTGCCGGGCGGCGCAGACGGCCCAAAACGGCGACCTCGTCGTCGCCCTTGTGGACGAGGACGAGGCCACCCTCAAGCGCTTCTACAAAGAGAAGGACAGAGTCCGCCTCCAGCCGGCCAACGCCCGTTACGAGCCGATCTATTCCAACAACTGCCAAATCGAGGCCGTCGTCGTCGGCCTCCTGCGCAAACTCTGACGCACGGCCTGGTCGAGGACGTTGTTATCCTGAACGCCAGCGAAGGATCCGGGCAACAAGGGAGAGTTCTTGCAGTCCCAGGCCAGATCCTTCACTCCACTGCGTTGCGTTCAGGATGACACGGTGCGTAAGAGCGACGTAAAAGGCCTATCACTTCAAGCGTTTGACCTTGATGTTGCGGTACCAGACCGGCTTGCCGTGGTCCTGGAATCCGAAGACGCCTTCGCGGGCCATGTCCTTGTAGGCGATGTTGAATTTGTTCTTGGTGCCGTCGAAGTTCTTGTGCGCCTCGGGCCAGTTGTCGAGATTCATGTCGATAATCTGCTGCCCGTTCATGACGATGTTGACGATGGGGCCTTTGGCCATGATGGTCAGGCGGTTCCATTGTCCGGCGGGCTTGACGGCGTTGTCGCTGGGTTCCTGGACGTCATAGACGGCGCCGCAATCGTGCTTGCCCGGCGTTTCCTTGCCGTGGGAGTCGTAGACCTGCACTTCGATGCCGGTGTGCAGCCAGTTCTTGATATCGGCGGTGCGGAAGAACACGCCGCTGTTGGTCCGCTCGGCGACCTTGAACTCGAGATCGAGAATGAAGTCCCCGTAGAGTTCGTTGGTCCAGATGTCGCCGCCGCCCTTGCGCGTGAGGACGCCGTCTTCATACTCCCAGCTCCCCGGCTTGAAGGTGCAATTCGACAGGTCCTCGGCCAGCACGGGCTTGTAGCCGAGCGTGAAGGGATGGTCGGTGAGCTTATTGCCCGCGCAGGAGCACAGCCCCAGTGAAGCCATCGCCAGCAGGGCTGCTAACAACATTCGTTGGTGTGACATCTGTGAATCTCCTTACTGATACCACCGTTCCGTGATTTCAAGAACCGACGCTCTGCCGGCACGTATGCCTGGAAGCTGATTCTTGATAACGGAATTTGACGCCACACGCAAGAGGGGGCGGCGAAAGCGGACCCTTGCGAGGGAGGCGCAAAGGTGCCATAATGGCCTCGTTCGGGTAGGGGAAGGTTTTGCACGCTGGGGTCGGAGGAGGAGCACGTAACGGTGTGACGGCACGAGGGGGGCGTCGCTTCGCAGAAAGAGAACTTGGGATCAGGAGTGCAGGAATGCCGCAACGAGAGATTCTTGGCTGGGTTCGCAATGCTGGTGTGATTCTATGGGTGCTGGCGGTGATGGCAGTGCCGTCGTCGGCGCGGTGGGAGAACTGGCCTCGTTTTCGCGGGCCGAACGGCCAGGGCATCAGCGAATCGCAGGGGATACCTGTGGCGTGGTCCGAGCAGGATTTCAATTGGAAAGCGGAGCTTCCGGGCGAGGGGCACTCCTCGCCGGTGGTGTGGGGCGCGAAGGTCTTTGTCACCTGCGCGCAGGAGAAGGAGGCGAAGGGCTTCGTGGTTTGTCTGAATGCCGCCGACGGCACCGAGCTTTGGCGGCGCGAGTACAACCCGGGCAAGCATCGAAAGAACGGGCTGAACAGCTATGCCGCCTCGACACCGGCAGCGGATGCCGAGCGGCTCTACGTGCTCTGGCCGGGCGCGAAGGAAAGTCGCCTGGTGGCGTTGACGCACGAGGGACAGCGTGTCTGGACGCTCGAGTTGCCCGGCGTGCACGCCCGGCACGGAATGGGCAGCTCGCCGATCGTGTTCGGTGATCTCGTCGTCGTCGCGCACGAGCAAGACGAAAACAGTGACAGCGTTCCCAGTCAGTGGCTGGCGGTCGATGGGCGATCGGGCGAGATTCGGTGGCGCTACGAGCATCGGGAGAACGAGGAAGCTTCCTATTCCACCCCTTGTATCCACCGAAGCCCGAGCGGGAAAGCTGAACTGATTTTCACGAGCAATTCGCATGGCATCGCGGCGCTCGATCCTGCCACGGGAAGGCTGCTTTGGAAGACCGCTTCGGCTCTGCCGGCCCGCGTGGTGAGCTCTGCGGTTCTGGCCGATGGCGCGGTGATCGCTACGTGCGGAAAAGGCGGAAGGGGGGTGCGGCTGGCCGTGGTGAAGCCAAATTCCTCCGACGCCTCGCAGGCGGCTCGCGAGCTGTACGGGCTCGAAAGTCGCATCGTCCCGTATGTCCCGACCTCAGTGGCATACGACGGGCTGCTCTTTGCATTTCACGATGGCGGCACCGTTTCCTGCCTGCGCAGCGGCACCGGCGAAGTGCTCTGGAGCGAGAAGCCCGCCGGTCGGTTCTACGGTTCGCCCGTCTGTGTTAACGGCGTGCTCTACTGCATCACGATCGACGGCGACGTCGTCGTACTGCAAGCGTCGGCCGACTACAAGCGTCTGGCGGTCAACTCTTTGGGGCAGAAGAGTCACGCCACGCCGGCCGTGGCAGGCGGGCGGATGTATCTGCGAACGCTGTCTCATCTGATCTCGATTGGCGCCGGCCGACCGTGACGCGTTCTGAGTGAAGGACCCTCAACCTGTCGGGTTTACGAATCCTCATCGTCTTCGGGGAGCCAGACCCAGGAAGCCGGTGGTTTGTCGCAGTCGCCCGCGTTCGGATGCGCCGGCGATTCGGTGCGATAGTACACATACGTGCTGGTTCGTGAAGGCCCCAGGGAAATGACATCCGCCTGTGCGAGCACGGCGGCGGCGCCACCGGGCTCGACGCGAGCATCGTTGACGAACGTACCGCACGTACTGTCCAGGTCGATCACGATATGCCGGACGCGGCGATCGGTCGTCTGACGAATCACCCTGGCGTGGGTTCGGGAGACCTCACGCGGCACGAAAAACAACGTATCGGCGGCATGGTAATCGGCGCCGCAGTCGCTGGGTTCCTCCATGATCGTGGGCGGCCGGCCCAGCACGACCTCATCGGTATTGAGGGAAACGATGCCGACCGTCGAAGGGCCCGTCCCCAGAAGGTAGGCGCCGCCGTGGAGCCGTTCGAGGGCCGCTTTGATCTCACGCTGTCTTTCGGCGGCGTCGGTATCCATGATGAACTCTATTTCTTTAAGCCGGGAGAGCCGGATGAGTTTGTCGATTTTGAGCAGGATGGGGTCGTGCTCGTCCATAATGCCCCTCACGATTGCATTTGTTGCTGAGCCCGGCGCCGCGGGCGAATGTTGCCGATAGCCGGGGAACCTGTCAATACGGTCTGGCAAGCCCGCCGTTTCACGATTCTCGTGACACGAAAAGACCAAGGGGTCATACCATCGCCGGGCGGTCGTGTCAAGGATCTCCCGGTGTAAAGGCGAGCGTTGCCTGGTGGTTTGCCATGCGGACGGTGCTGGGTGTTCGTAGTATTCCGGCATGCGGGTGGCAGCGTCAAGCGGCAGCTTGGCGATGGGGGCTTTGCCTGTTGCGTGTAGTGCGGTACGAGCCCCGGGTGTTGGGCCATCGCCAAGTCCTTCGGCCTTGACGCTGCCACCCGTCGCTGTTCAGGGTCAAAAAAGAGACGCTCGGAAGATCGTGCGGGCACGGCTTCGGTGAAACGCGAAGGCTTGCGGGACGGCACGGGCCGTGGTATGGTACCGGCGGCTATGGCGATGCCTGCCGTTGTGTGTATTGGGATCCAGAAAAGGAAAGGGGTTTCGATGAACGTGATGATGCAACGCCGATGTGCCGTGGTGGGGGTGTTCTTCGTTTTGTTTCAGGCCGCCGTTGTGTGCGGGCAGGCCCGGCGCGAGATCCGGATGCCCGACATTATGGGGTACACGACCCTGAAATGCGACTTGCATATGCATACGGTGTTCTCCGACGGGCTCGTTTGGCCGACCGTACGGGTCGACGAGGCCTGGCGCGAGGGGCTGGATGTCATCTCGATCACGGACCATATCGAGTATCAACCGCACAAGAAGGACATTCCGACGAATCACAACCGGCCGTACGAGATCGCGCTGCGCCGGGCTCAGGAACGCGACATTCTCCTGATTCGAGGCGCGGAGATCACCCGGGATACACCGCCGGGGCACTTCAACGCCATCTTCCTGAAAGACGTAGATCCGCTGGACACTAAAGATCTGCTGGACTGCATGGCGGCCGCCGACAAGCAGGGCGCGTTCATCTTCTGGAACCACCCCGGCTGGAAACCCGAGCACAAGGGCTGGTTCGAGATTCACACGACGCTCTATGAGAAGAAGTACATGCGCGGCATCGAAGTCGTCAACGGCCGGACGTACTATCCCGAGGCCCACGAATGGGCGCTGCAGAAGAATCTCACGTTCCTCGCCAACTCGGACATTCATGCTCCGATGACGCTGGAGCAGAGCACGCCCGAGGAACATCGCCCGATGACGCTTGTCTTTGCGAAGGAAAAGAGCGTCGCGGCCGTCAAGGACGCGATTGTGGCGGGCCGAACCGCCGTTTGGTACGAGGATCAGCTCATCGGCAAAGCCCAGTACCTCGATGCGATCTTCCAGGAGGCCGCCGACATCAAAGACATTCGGTACGGGAAAGACAATGTCATTCGCTTCGCGGTGGAGAACACCTGCGACGTTGCTCTCGATCTGGAGCGGACCGGGAGCCTCGGTCCCCGGGAGCTGATGATTCCACCCAACTCGAAGGCGTTGCTCAAGGTCAAGGTCGCGAGCACCGAATCGCCCACGAAGCTGTCGTATACGGCCCGCAATTTTGTGGTGGCGCCGAACAAGGGACTGCCCGTGAGCTTCATGATCGCGGGCCGGCTTACCATTGAGGTGAACCTGGAAGCGTCGCGGAACTGAGGCCGGCCGGCATTGAATGACGCCGGCTTCACGGCCGGGGCGCGTCTCGCAGGTGCGCAGTGGTTATTCCTCGTCCATCGCTTCGATAAACGCGTTGGCTTCGTCGATGGATTCCTCCATCTCCGCGATTAGGGCCGCGACGTTCGTCTTGACGGATATCAGCTCGTCCTGCAGCGATGCGACCGCCTGGGCGTTCAGGTTGTGCTTGAGAAAGAGCACCTGGTCGTGGAAGGCCGACAGGACCGGCTCGATCTTCATCTCAGCGCCGCGCATGGCTCCGATCAAACGCGCGTAGCGCAGGCGCGTCGCGCGGAGCTTCTGCTCGCTACGCTCCCTCAGCGTCTCATTGGTGTATTGCTCAAGTTCTTTGTCCCATTCCTTGAAGAGCGCCTCGCCGACGTTTTCCACGTCGTCGATCCGTTTGGTGACAGCTCTGGCCTTCGCCTGGCTCCGCTCGTATACGCTTTTGAGCTTATTGTACGTCGTTTCGAGCTGGCCGCCGTCAAAGTTCACCAGCGCCGAGAATTGCTCCAACGCCGACTGAAACTGCTCCTTGGCTTCCTGCTGTGCGTCGCGCGCATCCTGGACGCGATCGACCAGCATCTCGCGCTTGTGGTAGCCGAGTTTTTCCATTGTGCCGTAGTACATTCCCTGACAGCCGCACAGAAACAGGATCGTGCCCGTGAAAACGTGGAATCTGAGCCGTTTCATCTTTATGCCTTTCAAAAGCCGTCGGTCGGACTGGACGCCACGATTGTAAGACGTCGAGTACGACAATCAAGGCAAATGGCGTGGCGCGATCAGAATGCTCCCGGGGCAGGCCGGCGACCGTGCCGGGTTGGCGGGCATCCCATAAATACCAAGCCCCGTTCCGCTTGGGAACGGGGCTCGATTGGTGGAGGCAGGTGATAGAGAGCTGCCTTCATGGGAGAAGCGATAGCGATTGTGGTGTGGGTTGCGGTTTTGGTATTGGCCTGGGTGTTCTCTGGGTTATGTTTGAAGCCCTCGGGGGCTGGTTTTTTCCGGCACAGGGATGGTTGTCGGGTCCGCACCCGCCTGGCCCCGTTCGCCCCTTTTCGGAGTTTCCGGGTTCGGCAAAACAGGTCGTCCAACCGGCTGTCCTGCCTGCCGTAAAGCGTACACTATGTGCATTGCCAAGGACCATCCTTTAACCACCTCCTCAAGTTAAGTTAAAGTTGTTTGTTCCGTTGGTGTTCGCTATATAAGTGCCGCAACGAAGCCGCCGCGCAACGGCGTTTTCAGAAAAAATGTCACTTTTTTTCGGACCTGGCTGCTAAGTCGTTTGGCAGCAAGGGTTGGCATGACGGGGCCGGCGGGTTATCAGGCCCGTAGAGAAAGGCCGCAGAAGGCCTCGCGGCGTGTCCATCCCGACGTGCCGGACGACGGCTCGCCCACGACAGGACGGGAACAAAATGCCGACTTTTGACTTTGTGCTGCCATTGTTCTTCAGGAACAGTTGACAGGTTCCCCCCAACGCGGTAAACTCACACCCGTAGAGCGCCTGTGGCTCAATTGGATAGAGCATCGGTCTACGGAACCGAAGGTTAGGGGTTCGAATCCTCTCAGGCGCATTTCGTAATTCTTTTCCTGTCAAAGAGTTGCGCTTGGTGGCGGCTCTTTCTGACTCGCGTTTCGTGGGGCCTGCAACAAATCTGCAACAGATATAGCCTTGAATGCTGTGGCCTGCTCCCCGAATAGTGGTCCAGTCTTTGTGAGAGGATAATCGACAATACGAGCAGTTGTCATAATCCGCTTGGCTCAAAATGGCGACTGATCCTTCTCGGTTCTTCTCGCCTTCTCACGAGCCTCCTTTGCTGCGGGCAGATCGCTCAGTGTTTCACATGCTTGAGCCAACGCCGAATACTGGCGAGCCAGCAAGACCCACTCCCGTTTGCGACGGACGCCACTCTGTAGCATCTTCTCGATCTCGGGGAGGTCTTTCTCGAGTAGCGCGCGACTTTCTTGTGCCTCTCCGTCACGATGCAGCAAGCGTGCGAGAGAGACCGTAGCCTTAAGATAGTCACAGACGTAAGACGATGCTGACAAATCCTGATTGATCAGACCACTCAATCCATTATGGGCCTCTTGAAGATGATTCCGTGCCGCAGAGGGATTGTTTTCGCCAAGGTGAACATCGGCCAGACGTAGATGGACGCGGCTAAGCAATGCCAGATAGGCGGGTATTGAGGGGTGTCTCGCAGCCAGGGTGTCAGATAGTGCAAGGGCTTGCTGATAGCGTTCTCTCCATGTCCTGGAGATGACCTTTCTTTTGCCAGGAAGATGAGAGACCTGGCCCTCCTCCATGGCATAGGTCAAAGCCAATTCGTACATGTAGCCGGCTTGCCGGGGGAACTGATGGTGTAAATCAGAAAGGTGCCGAATGGCGCCGGTCACATGGTTCTCAGCGGCATCGAGATCTCCATTACGATAGGCAAGTAATGCCAAATTGCGACAGGCCAGAGCCTGGATATATCGATAGGTTGGATGCTCCGGAAAACGGCTCAATAACGCCTTGGATAACTGTAAGGCCGTCTGCGAATGAAACACCGGATCGTTGTTCCGCCGATTTCTATCGCGTCGTCCCTGCCCAACAGGCATGCTGCCAAGTCGCAGGTGAATTTGCGCCAGAAGCAAGCTTCGTTCTTCGCTCCCGGTCATGCGATTTGGGATCGCCTCCAGTTTTACGCGTAAACCGCCATAGATGTCCCTCGCCTCGCGATGCTGTCCCAACATCTGAGTAGCCAAACCATACTCCAAGCCGTTCTCAACTTGCCAGATGATGTCTTGCTCGCCGAGGTTCTGCTCCTCGATAAGACGTTGCGTGAGTCGGCAAGCTGTCCGGGCTTTCTCAAATTGCCCCAACCGATTGTGAATCTGTCCAATTCGATAGGAGGCCCGAGCAATGTCCATCTGCAAGCCGCCGGCGTCCTGGTTCTGTTCGGCAAATTGTTGGTAAAATCCCAGGAGGTCCTGCAAGATGGCGACGTCCCTGGCTGATATCATCGCTTCAAATGCGGGGATTTCATCGCTTTCTACCGACGAGAGGCCAATGGTACCGGGAGTCATATGGCTGAACACACCCTCAAAGGCTTGAAGTGCCAGGCTCAGATTGCCTTCGGCACGTTTATGTTCGGCCCTGGTTTGTTGAAGCTGTTGGGATTCGCGCTGCAGAGCCTGTTGTGTATGGTAAAAACCGAGCCAGCCAATCACACCGGCTGCCATCAGGCAGAAGATCACTGTCACAGTCAGTGCTGCCACCGTGGGATTTCGTTTCGTCCACAGCCAGAGCCGCTCCCCAACCCCAAGCCTGCGAGCCTTAATCGGCAAGTCGTGCAGGTAATTTCGGAGGTCGTCGGCCAGATCCTGAGCAGAAACGTAGCGACGTTGAGGATCACGAGCGATTGCTTTCAGGACAACGGTCTCCAGATCCCTGGGGATGCCGGGCCTGACCTTACGCGGCCTGGAGGGTTCGCTCTGCGTGATCGAGCGGATCAGGCTGGTCTGGTCCGAGGTTTCATAAGCCGGGGTGAGGGTAAGCAATTCGTATAGAGTGATTCCCAGGCTGTAGATATCGCTGCGGGCATCTACGTGCCCTTGAAACTGCTCCGGGGCCAGGTAACGGAGTGTGCCAGCCGTGCTGCCCGGCTGTGTGACACCGGCCTCCCGGGCGGCATGGGCCAATCCGAAATCTGTAATCCAGATGACTCCCTGTCGATCCACCAGCAGGTTCGCGGGTTTAATGTCTCGATGTATCACGCCTTGATCGTGTGCGTAAGCAAGGGCCTCGGCTACCTGCAAGCCGATGCGAGCCACACCTTGCCAATAGCTCGGTGCGCATGCCGTTACATCGCGAGGTGATCCGAAAAGAGGTTTGCAAAGGCTTCCCAGTTGATCGGACGCTTGACCTGCCGTGTCTGTGGAAACGTGAGAGAGCCACTGGATAAGTCGATCCAGACCCTTGCCTTCGATCAGTTGCATGGCGTAGTAGTGATATCCTTCGTCTTCACCCACACCATAGATCTCGACGATATTGGTGTGGTGCAATCCCGCCGCAACCTGAGCCTCCTGTTTGAATTGCTCGAGCTGTTTAGCGTCCTGCCAGGGTTGACGTGGCAATACCTTGATGGCCACCTGGCGAGCCAGGGACTCTTGTCGAGCTTCGAAGACGATGCCCATACCTCCCCGGCCGATCTCTCGAATCAACTC
>Ga0272441_10009725_pt1 | contig 14761 bp, 8 predicted proteins | sample SSMProp6N_FD_193582 | JGI IMG/M metagenome (GOLD analysis project Ga0272441, IMG submission 193582) | Marine sediment archaeal communities from Little Sippewissett salt marsh, Falmouth, MA, United States - SSM-Prop-6N | ecosystem: Environmental > Aquatic > Marine > Wetlands > Sediment ... | reverse complement strand
GGCTTGGCTTGCTCGATGGCGCCGAGGATGTCCTCATCGGAATACGCGACGTACGCACGCGCCGTCATGCCTCGCAGAACGCATATGCCCGTCGGCCGGCGCGGAGAACCCGCTAAATCGACACCGACAACAACCGTTCGTTTGCGGCCCGCCATCGACACACTCCCAACGAAGCTTCCACCTGCTCCGGGAAGAACCCGGGCTATCAGCGACGGCCCACCCATTTCATCACAACAATCAACGAGCTCCACGCGCTCTTCATCGAGGAGGCACGAGATTCACTCGGTATCGAGGCGAACGATCCTCGGGGCACGGAGCGTCACCGGTCCCAGCAGACCCGAGTCGAGCAACGGTTCGTCCTTCTTCCACAATCGCCAGCTTGTAAAGGTAAAGCGTCCGGCCGGGCTGGGTTTGCCATCGAGCAGCCACTGCGGCCATTTCTTCAGCGTGCCGTTGTTGTTCCGCTCGCTGTCTTCCGGCAGTTGCTCGTCGCCGATCATCCGGTTCGGCCAGAGGTTGACGACGCGCACATGCAGTTCGTTGGCGCCGGCCTTCGCCGCGTCGGTGATGTCCAGGACGAACGGCGGTTTCCAGAGCGTAGGAAAGGTCTTGCCGTTGAGCGTGACCTCGGCGAGCGCTTCGACCCGGCCCAGGTCGAGGTAGAGCCTCCGTCGCTTCGCCAACATGTCACGCGGCACCGTGAGGGTCCGGGTGTACGTTGCTTCGCCGGAGAAGAACTTCACGCCCTCGTTGTCGTGCGCGCTCCAGGACACGAGCTTGTCGAGCGTAATCTCGGCGGGCGCGCCGCGGCCCGGCGCGAAACGCACCTGCCAGGGTCCCGTGATTTCCTGCGACCGCTGGCCCTTCTTGACAACCACACGTCGAGCCTTGCCGGAAGCGGTAGCCAGTTCGTATCGGCCCGCCTCGCGCACCTCCAGACACACGCGGCCCCGCGGATCGCGTCGCACGGTGGCCGGCACCTCCGGGGGAGCGACGACGCGCGAGAAATCAATGACGTCCGGGTCCTGGCCGGAAAGGCGGAGACGTTTGCCGTCCTTGGTGTACTCGATTTCGAGCGTCTTGACGACGAGGAAAGCCGGATCGTCGCCACGCGCCATGAGCGCCACCTTGAAACGGCTCGTGCCGGAATCCAAAAGTTGCTGCAGCTTCTCGCGCACGTCGCGCGTGCGTTTCGGATCGTCGAGAACGCCATAACGCGCTTTCTCGACCCTGACGTGTACCGCCTGCGCACTGAGATGAATCGTGGATGAGTCCTGCGCCTTCACATGAAACAGGCGGCCCTCGATCTCGTAGTCCACCGCCAGCGTCTTGACGACGTCGCGTGCGGGATCATCCTCTGCGGCCATGATCCGCGCGGGGAACTCGAGCTCGCCGGCGTCGACCTTTTGCTGCACCTTCGCGGTTACGTCACGCGTACGCGCCGGGTCGTCCAGGACGCCGTACAACGCCTTGCGCACGATGATCCTCACCGGCGGTTCGGGCGTTGCCGAGAGGATCTCCTCGCCGTCGCGTTTGACGAGGACCACGGCGTCGTTCTTGCGCGCCCGTTCGCGGAACACGACAAAGACCGACCCGCTGGCCGTGAAGGGCACCGTGACGTGCGTCGCGCCGTCCTTCTCCTCCCACATGGGGGCGCGCTCGATGCGGCCGCTGTCCGGCCACCACAACTCCGGGATCCTGCCGGTGACCCGGAAACTGCACGTCGTCGTAAATCCGTAGGGTTGAAGATTCGCCACGAAGTAGATGTCCGCATCGGCGGTGCGGCGGTGGAGAAATCGCAGCGGTTGGCCGGAGGCGAAGTCCGCGAGCACGCCGGATTCGGCCAACACCTTCTCCGGCGTATCGCTCCAGATCACGCGTCCCTTGCCGAGGCGATGCTCTTTCACTGCCTGTCCGTCAGCGTTGCCCCAGAGCTCGGCGGCCAGTTGCTTGACCTCGTCGTCACATTGCGGATATCCGCTCAGGCTTGGCGAGGCCGACGGTTTCGGTCCGATCACGGTCGCGCCGGCCTGGACCAGCTCCCTGGTCTTGCGCAGCAACGCCGGTGTCATCGTTTGCGACCAGGGCAGCATCAGGACGCGGTAGCTCATACCGTCGGGCAGCACGATGCGGCCGTCCTTGACGGTCATACGCGTAAGCACAACTTCCGTGCCGCACTCGTCCCAGTCGTACCCTTTGCGCTGGTAGTAGCCGAAGCCCTGCGGAGGCGCCTCGGACTGGACGCGGCAGATGTCCGCGACGAAAAGGCCCTGCCGCAGCAGATACTGGCAGCGCGCCAGATACTGATGCCACTGCGGCGTCCACTCCCACCACGTTTGCGTACGCTCGTAGTGCTGGCCCCACGGTCCCATCGTCATGCCTGGCAGGCGGCCGTCCGTCCACGGCTGGAGTGCGTAGCGGTGGAAGACGAACCGGTTGATGCCTTCGCAAAACGCGCGGTCGCCGTGTGACTTCAAGACGGCGGGGTGCTCCAGCCAGCGCTCGCCGCCGCCCGAGGTGAACGCCTCGGCGCCGATGATGCGCTTGCCATAGACGTGTCCCGCCGAGGCCATGCCCCGGCATGTCTGGATCGCGCCGCTCGGCGTCCAGAACTCGCCCATCGGCTCATCCGACCGGCCTCCGTAGGCAATCGCGTCGCACGGGCTGCCGTAGGCTTCCACCGTGAAGCGCATGCCGGCGGCGTTGGCCAGCTTGTGCATGTGGCCGGCGTAATTCTCGATCACCAGTTCCGAAACCGTCTGGCGCAGGTCCCACAGGAACCGCTCGGAGATCTCGAGGCTGCCGACGACGCGTCCCGTCATCGCCGGCAGAAAGGGCAGCATGTCGTAGCGGCGCCGCTGCGAGAACTCCTCGCGCATCTTCGCGGTCCAGTTCTGCGAGCCGTTCTCCCAACTGTCGATGTGCGTGGCGACCAGACCGAATTCGCCTTGGCCGGATTTGATCCCGGTATCGGCGGCGAGCTTTGCCATCATGCCGGCAAAGTTCGCTTCGATGCCCTCCTTGCTGAGCTTGTCACACTCGAGTCCGCGGCCGGTCTTGGGGGCGGGCGCGTTTTCGACACCGGTGCACGTGTGGCCGAACCGAACAATCGTCCATTGTCCGGCCGGCATGTCCCAGGCGAGTGTGCCGCCGGCGTCCATGTGTGCTGTCAGGTCCGTGATCCCATCGCGCGGGACGATCATCTCCGGGCCGAGAGCGCCTTGCGAAGGCTTGTGCCGATCTCGTCTCTGAAACGCCCCCTTCGACCTGATGTTCGCGATGCGGTAGTCGCCGACGGCGGGAAACGCCAGTACGGCGATGTCGCGGTAGTAGCCGGCGGTGGCCTCGGGTTGGGCCAGTTTCCCCTCGAAACGCTGCGGGCCGGTGACGTCCGTCTCGGTCCAGACGACCTCCTGCATGGATTGTTCGGGCTTGATCCAGGGACCGCCGCTTCCGTTCCAGCCGGCGTCGTTGTTCATGTTGACTTCGAGACTCAACCGCCGCGCCTCGGCGTGCACGTGCCCGAAGAGCTCTCGCCACTGCCGGCCCATGAAGTCCGCCGGGCCGACGGGTGCGCCCTGATCCACTTCCATGATGAGCACACCGCCTACGCCCACGCGTTTCATCGCTTCGAGATCGGCCGTGATGCCCGCGCGGGTAATGTTGCCGTTCAACCAGAACCAATAGACCCACGGTCGGGCCTCCGGCGGCGGCTCGCGGAAGCCGCTTTCCAGGGCATCGGCACAGGCCGCAGCGGGCAAGAAGGTCAGCAGCAACAGGGGAATGGTCAGGGCGATCAGAACAGATTTCATGGTCTTCTTGCCTTACACACGCAATACACATTCATTCATCCGACCGGGCGCAAACGCAAGGAAGGGCCCGGAGCGGAATTGCTTCGTCGCAGCTTCACGCGCGGTCCATCACCTGCCGGCATTGTCGCCGGTACGGGCGGAGCGGGCAAGGAAGAACCGCCCTCTTGATCGCGCTTTCTTTGGTGAGGCGTCGCGCGTGAAGCGAGAGGGAGACTCATTGATGATCTGCCCTGTACTGCAAGGGCTCAACAGGTTGTCTTCTTGCACAGATTGGGCATCGACGCGACACCAGGCCGGCAAGCATGGATCGCAGGCCGTTCCGCTGCTTGTCTTGACAAGATGCGGGGTGGCAGGGATTGCGGTCATCGTCTATAATGCCGCCTCAATGGTCCAAGAGGAGATTTGGAATGACTGACGTAGCTTTTCAGAGATGTATCAATCCCGCCTGCGGGGCGCAGTTCGACTGTGGGCAGGCGTTGTTCAAGTGTCCGCAGTGCGGCGATCTGCTCGATGCGCAATACGACTGGGACCGGGTGCCTGTGCCCAGCACGCTGGCCGAGTTCGGGAAGCGCTGGGCGACGCGGGACAATCGGCTGGACTACTCCGGCGTGTGGCGGTTCCGCGAGCTGCTGAATTTCTGCCCCGATGAGCACAAGGTCAGTATCGGCGAGGGACAGACGCTCTTGCAGCAGAACTGCGCGATCGCCGAGCAGATCGGCATGAAGCCCGACTGCCTGTTCCTCGAGTACGAGGGCCTGAACCCGTCGGGCTCGTTCAAGGACAACGGCATGACCGCGGCGTTTAGCCACGCGATGATGGTCGGCGCCAAATCCTGCGCCTGTGCCTCGACGGGCAACACCTCGGCCGCGGTGGCACTCTATGCCCACAGTTGCGGCCTGAAGTGCACCGTCTTTATCGGCTCGGGACGCATCGCGTTCGGCAAGCTCAGCCAGGCCATGGACTACGGCGCCCAGACCATCCAGATCGCCGGCGATTTCGACGACTGCATGCGCCAGGTCCAGGCCGTCTGCACCGAACTGGGCCTGTACCTGCTCAATTCCCTCAACCCCTTCCGCCTCGAAGGCCAGAAGACCATTATGTATCGCATCATCGAAGGCCTCGGCTGGGAGGTGCCTGACTGGATCGTCGTCCCGGGCGGTAATTTGGGCAATTCCAGCGCTTTCGGAAAGGCCTTCGGCGAGCTCAAGCAGCTCGGCCTGATCGATCGCGTCCCGCGCATGGCCATCATCAACGCCACCGGCGCCGACACGCTCACCGACCTGGTCAACAACAAAAAACTCGCCTGGAACGGTGGGCACGTCGATCAACAGATCATCGACGACTACTATGCGGACCTGACGGCGCGCAATTTCTCGCCGCACACCTGCGCCTCGGCCATTGAGATTTCCCGGCCGGTCAATTTAAAGAAGTGCCTCCGCGCGATCGACGTCTGCGACGGGATCGTCCGGGCCGTGACCGACGAGGAAATCTGCGATGCCAAGGCGCTGATCGGCAAGTTCGGCTTAGGCTGCGAGCCCGCCTCGGCAGCCACCATCGCCGGGCTAAAACATCTGCTCGCCGACGGCACCATCGCCAAGGACGACCGCGTCGCCTGCGTCCTGACCGGCCACCCCCTCAAAGACCCCAACGTCACCGTCAACTACCATAAAGACAACCAGGGCCCCTTCAGCAACCCCCCCGTCGAAGCGCCGAACGATCTCGGCGAAATCATCAAGTTGATCCGATGATGGCAGAATAATCCCCTCGGGCTGGTCAGACTGGAGGCTGGGAGCCCAAAGACGATCATCTTATTTCGGGAGGCTGCAATTGACGCAGATGTTCGATAATCTCCGGGGCCTCCTTGAGCTGGCACAACGGTTCCAACTGCTCAAAGATGTAGTGCCAATCCAATCGTCCCTCCTGTCGCACGGCGACCGTCTCCACGTCCGCCCAATCCCTGGGGCGGTCAGCAAACGCTTTGAGGACAATCAGGTCTTCGGCCGAGCATGTTAGAAGAGATACATCTGGCAGGAACTCGCAGCGCGTGGCTCTCGAAACGGCTTGCTCTTCGAAGGCAATCCCACCGAGCGCCACGTCGATTGGAATCCCCCCCGGTGCCTTGAGCAGAAGCACTCGATGCTCCAGGGCGAATTCGCGACCATCTGGAATCCGTGGGTCATACCGTCCGAGCAAGACGTCCACGCAGGCGGCCTCTTGGCCAAAACTCGCCAGGATCGTCACATCGATATCGTTGGTCAATCGCGGCTGCCCCCATCGCTGCAGGGCGATGCCGCCGATGAAGCAGTATTGCCAGTCTTGTTCGACCAGAAAGGTCTCCAACTCCGCGGCGGCATGAAAGAGTGATTTCACGGCCGAAGCCTCGCGAACAGTCGTTGTTGTTCGACAAGCCCGGAGGTGGTCGGCGTCGGGCAATGCCGGCGGGCGGATTCGAAGGCATCGGACAGTTGTTCGATGGCCGCGGCCGTATCGCTGCGGCGTATCGCCTCGGCGCGCAAACACTCCAGCACGGGTCCGGCCACTTCCCAATTTGCGACCCAGCGTCGCGCGAGTTGTTCCTGTCGCTCGTCCATGTATCTATTTTACTGCAAATCCGCTCGCTCGTGTAGCACAAATGCCCGTACCAGGGTCGTCCGAGGCGTACGCGCGGAACCAGCGGCGGCCTGTAGATTTTCGCAGGCCTTTCCAAGGGCGGAATTTGCGGAAATCTTTGCCGGGCCGGGCGGGATATTCGGGTATAATGGGGACGCGTTCGGCGGCTTGAAAGAGAAGTGCGCCGGGGCACAATAAGCGTGGTTTTGGGCAATACGACAGATTCGACGAGCGTCAGTACAGGGTGATGGCAACAAAAACCTCCAGCCCGTAGAGGGCCGTTATCGTAGCGCGGTGATATGGGTGTCGCGCAGGAGGGTCGTAGCGGAGATGGATTCTATTGTCTTTTTGATGAACGGGATACCTTCGTGAGATACGTCCGCAATCACAGGATTCGGGGGCTTCGCGGCGTCGGGGGCGTGGTGGCCGGGCTGCTGACGTTCGCTTTTTGCGGGACTGTGTGTGCCCGGACGGCCCGAGCCCCGGGACACTTCGAGCAGTATGAGACCAACAAGAGGTACACGGGAACCGCCCGCAATCCCATCGACGCGAGGGTGACGCAGACCCTGCGCCAACGAGGGATCGAGCCGGCGAACCTGTGTTCCGAGGCGGTCTTCATTCGGCGGGTGTACCTGGATGTGATCGGCACCTTGCCCGAGCCCCAGGACGTCCGCCGGTTCATACAGAACCGGCGTCCCAGCCAGCGCGCCGCGCTGATCAACGCCCTCTTGGAGCGGAAGGAGTTCGCCGACTACTGGTCGCTGAAATGGTGCGATTTGTTGCGGGTCAAGGCGGAATTCCCGATCAATCTGTGGCCCAACGCGGTGCAGGCGTATCATCGCTGGATTCACGATGCGCTGGCGAAGAACATGCCTTACAATCAGTTCGCCCGCGCGCTGCTGACCTCCAGCGGCAGCAACTTCCGCGTGGCTCCGGTCAATTTCTATCGCGCCGTCCAGGGCCAGGAGCCCTCTTCCATCGCCGCGGCGGTGGGTCTGACGCTGATGGGGACGCGCGTGGAAAGCTGGCCCGAAAGCCGCCGCACCGGGATGGAGGCCTTCTTTTCCCGGGTGGCGTTCAAGAAGACGGCCGAGTGGAAAGAGGAAATCGTGTATCCCGATCCGACGGCAACCGGACCCCTGCAGGCGGTCTTTCCCGACGGCGTCGCGGTGCAAATTGCGCCGGGGCAGGATCCACGCGTAGTGTTTGCCGACTGGCTGATCGCGCCGGAGAACCCGTGGTTCGCGCGCAACATCGTCAACCGCATCTGGTCCTGGCTGCTCGGACGGGGGCTCATCCACGAGCCGGACGATATCCGCCCGGACAATCCAGCCGTTCACCCCGAGGTCCTGAGCTATCTCGAAAAGGAGCTGGTCAAGTCCAACTACGACCTGCGGCACATCTACCGCCTGATTCTCAACTCCCGCACGTATCAACAGTCCGCGATCCCGCGCAGCGACGACCCCAACGCCGAGTCGCTCTTTGCGTGCTATCCCGTGCGCCGGCTCGAAGCGGAAGTCCTGATCGACGCCCTGTGCTGGATCTCGGGGACGAAGGAGAGTTATTCCAGCGCTATTCCCGAACCCTTTACATTCATTCCGGAGGAGCACCGCTCCATCGAGCTGGCCGATGGGAGCATCACCAGCCAATTCCTCGAGATGTTCGGCCGGCCCTCGCGCGATACGGGACTGGAATCCGAGCGCAACAACCAACCCAGCGACGCCCAGCGGCTGCACCTGCTCAACTCAACGCACGTACAGAGCAAGATCGAGCGCAGCCGGCGGTTGAGCGGGCTGATCCGGACCGCCAAAGGCAACCGGCGCATGCTCATCAACATGATTTACCTGAACATTTTGTCACGCTATGCCACACCGGTCGAGCTGGCCACCGCCGAGCGGTACTTCCAGGCCGGGGGGACGAACCCCAAGTTGGCAGTGAACGACCTGGCATGGGCGCTGATCAACACCAAGGAATTTCTTTACCGGCACTAAGTAAAGGAAGGCTCCAATGGAAAAGTCACGGGACACGGCTCGCATAACTCGGCGTGAAGCGCTGCAACGGGGACTGCTGGGAACGGCTGGCCTGGCGTTGATCGATCCCTTCGGGCGCCGCGTGCAGGCCGCACCGGCCCGCGGCAAGGCCAAGTCGGTGATACAAATTTGGATGTGGGGCGGCCCGTCCCATCTGGACACCTTCGATCCCAAGCCGGACGCAGGCCCCGATTATTGCGGGCCCTTCGACAAGGCGATCGCCACCAACGTGACCGGCATACAAGTCAGTGCGCAGCTTCCGCTGCTGGCCAAGCAGGCGGACAAATACGCCATCATTCGCAGCATGACCCACGGGATCAACGCGCACGAGACCGCCTCGTACATCGTGCAGACCGGACGCGAACCGGGCCGGCTCGTCTTCCCCTGCGTCGGCGCCGTGGTGTCGCGGTTCAAGGGATACGACAGCGGATACAAAGGATTGGTCCCGCCTTACATCGTCCTGACCCAGCCGCAGGGCCGCTTCTCCGAAGCCGGCTTCCTCGGGCCGCGCTACAAACCGTTTGCCACGGGCGGCGATCCCGGCCGGACGCCGTTTGCCGTCGAGGGAATCGTGGCCCAGGGTATCACCGACGAGCGGCAGCGCAACCGGCGCGAGCTGCTCGGCGCCCTCGATTCACTCGGCAAGGCCATGCCGGAGAATCCGCAGTTCGCCAAGCTCGACCAGTGCGAGGAGAACGCCTACAACCTGATGTTCGGCGACGCCCGGAAGCTGTTCGATCTGTCCGACGAAAAGGACGAGGTCCGGGATCGCTACGGCCGCAACACCTTCGGCCAGTCCTGCCTGGTCGCGCGGCGGCTCGTCGAGCACGGCGTGCCCTACGTCACCATCAACTACAAGGGCTGGGACACCCACAAGCAACACTTCGAGACCATGCGCCGCAAGCTGCCCGAGATGGACGCCGGGATGGCCACGCTCCTGGAGGATCTGTCCCAGCGGGGCCTGCTCGATACCACGATCGTTTGGTGGAGCGGGGAGTTTGGACGCGGCCCGAAGGTCCAGTGGAACCCGCCCTGGAACGGGGGCCGCTCGCATTACGGCAAATGCTTCTCCGCAGTCGTCGCCGGCGGGGGATTCAAGGGCGGATGCGTCGTCGGCGCTTCCAGCGAAAAGGGCACCGACGTGGCCGAGCGCCCCGTCTATCCGCAGGACCTGCTCGGCAGCATGTACCAATTGCTCGGCATCGATCCCGACGGCCCCATGCCCAACCCGCGCGGATTGCAGGTCAAGGTCATGCCCGCATCCAAAGAAGGCGGAGGCCGCCTCACCGAGATCATGTAAGCACAGGGTTCGAGGCCCCGGAAGCTCGGCTGTTTATTGCACTGACGGGCCGGTGACTTTGAGAACGACGCCGGTGCTGCCGTATGGGCCCAGGGCCGAGCCGGCCAGGAGGTACACTTCTCCCTGGTGGTCCTGTCCGAATCCTTTGACGTAGAGGTCCAGGCTCTGTCGGTCCGGGCCGATGAGAAGCTCCTCGATCCGGCCGGTAAGCAGATCGGCGACGAACAGCCGGCCGTCGGGCTCGGAGAATCCCCGCGAGAAATCGCCGAAGACGTACAGCGCCCGCAGCTCGGGCACGAGCGTGCCGTAGTACATGAAGCCCCCAATGACGGACAGGCCATCGTCGTGGTCGTACTGGGCCACCGGGTCGATCAGCGCCGGGTCTTCGAACGGGCTGCCGACGCCCGCGTCATCCGGATCGAACAGGAAATCCCCCTCCTTGAGACGCCAGCCGTAGTTAAGCCCCTTGCGCACGATGTTGATTTCCTCGACGTTGTCCTGTCCCACATCGGCTACGATGAGCATCCCGCTGAGCTTGTCGAAGCTGAAGCGGTAAGGATTGCGAAAGCCGTAAGCGTAGATCTCGTCGATCCCATCGACGCCGACGAACTCGTTGTCCCACGGAATGCGGTAGGCGCCGTTGGCGCTGACTGCATCGCGGCTGTCGGGCGTTTGCTCCGGCGCGATCGGGTCAATGCGCAGGATGCTGCCGTGGACGGTCTGGAGATTCTGGCCGTTTCCGTCGGGGCCGTGCCCGGGCGCGTCATCGTTGGCTGCGCCGCCGTCGCCCAGCGCGATGTAGAGATATCCGTCGGGACCGAAGGCGAGCTGGCCTCCGTTGTGATTGAACTGGGGCTGATCGATTCGCAGCAGCACGTGCGCCGAGGCGGCGTCCACGTCGCTCCCGTCCGGCGCCGCCTGCCACTGCGTGATGACGCTCTGGTGATTGACCTCGTCGGCAGGCACGTCGATGGTGAAATCGGCCGAAGCTTGTGCCGGTTCGCTGGTGTACGTGTAGAGAAGGCGGTGCCCCGCGCTCTCGGGGTCGGCGAAGCCCGGGTGGAAGGCAAGACCCAACAGGCCGCGTTCGTCATAGTCGTTTTCGTCGAAACTGCCGAGAATGCCCAGTGGCTGCACCAGGCGGTCGCGCACGTCCAGGAAGGGCGCCTCGAGCAACTGGCCCTGGTCGACCACGCGGACCAGCCCGGCCTGATCGACGATGTAGAGCTTCTCGGATCCTTGCGGATCGGGCACGAGGTCTACCGGCGCCGTCAGGCCCGAGGCTACCGGTTCCAGATCGATCCGGAGGGGCGATGGTGCGATGCGTTCGGCGATGGGCAGGCCGGTCACGGTGAAATTGCCTCGCATCGTGGCCGCGTGCGGCCGGCAGCGGTAGCCCGGGATGCGGCCGCCCTCCAGCATGGCCTCGTACAGAGCGCCGGTCAGCGTGAACCGCACCGTGCCCTGCCCGTCATCTTCCCAGCCCACCTGCGGGTCGGACTCGAACGCACCCGCGATTGCCATCGACAGAAGAACCCTGTCCTGGGAGGCCGAGCTACCTTTGGCCAGAACCTCGAAGGGGTGGGCCCGGTAGTTGGTCACCCTGACCTGATAGCGAGAGCCCAGTTCCAGGGGTATCGTCGGATCCTGGGTACCCAGCGCGGGGAAGTCGATATCGCCCGGTTCGAAGGCGTCCAACCGATACGAGGAAAAACCCACATTCCCAAACGTCCAAGCCACATCGGGCGATTGCCCGGCCGCCACCGTACAGATCGCAAGCAAAACGCTTGCCAGAAAAAAGCCGGATTTATTCAGTTCAGAAGCATTCATGATGTGCCTCCTTACGCGTCTGTACCCGGATCTTAGTGTTGAAATAATTTCTTTAAGCCCATAGTTATACTATACTTATACTGCGCAGAGAAAGGACGGTTCACAGATTTGTAGCGATCTCCGAGCGTAGCAGAAGGGCCGGCCCTTGTCGCCCACACCTCTCGGGGATGCGGCAGGGAGAATCTTACCTATACGGATCGTGATTAGTCCGTGCGCGAAGTTTCATCTTGGGCGTAACCGCACAGGCTGGCCAGAGGATGAGGAGTTTCGTCCGTCGTCTCTCTTACGACGGCTTTCTGTTTTCCTGGCAGAATTTTCCCATGAGCTCCATGGCTTTGGTGGTTCTTTCGGGGGAGCCGTCGAGTTTGGCGTAGGCGTCGACGAGTTCGAGCAATTCGCCGGCGGGCTCGACGGAGCCGTACTTGTGGGCGGTGTTGACGATGCCGGCGTCCAGACCGTACTCCATGGCCTTGGCGACGTAGGCGCGGCAGACGCCGATGCGCCGCGCCGGCAGGTCGCGCACCGAGTTGCTCACGCCCAGCGAGAAATGCACGCCTTTCATCTGCCGGTCGCTCTTGATCTTGCGGATGGTCTCGAACGTGCGATAGGTGTACCCGGGCACGCCCGGCTCCATGGGCATGTCGATGGCCAGCGGAAAGACGGTGGAGTCGAAGAATATCTGCTCGGGCTTGAACCCGTGCCCACCGACCGCCGCTTCAAAAAGTTGCTTGGCCAGCGTGTACAGCTCGTCGACCGAATGCGAACCGCCCGGGCCCATGGCCTTCGACTCGCTGACGAGCAGTCCGACGAACGAGAACTCGAATTCCTTCTTGAGCGGCAGCATTTTGTCCATCGTGTAAACTTTGATCGAGTTGATCAGCGGCGGCTTGACCTCGTCGTTCGTGTTGTACCATTCCTTCAGGCCGGCGACCAGGACGTCGTCGTCGCTGCTGTCGACGCAGACCGGGACGCCGCGTCCCCATTTTCGCACGAGCTTGACGTACTCGACCATCATCTCGACCGCGACCTGCGGATCGTCCTCGCCGAACGCGTCCAGATTGACGGCGATGTAATCGGCGCCGTCGTCGGCCTGCGACTCGATCAGGGCCTTGATGTAATCGAGCGGGCCGCTGGACTGCGTGTACGCGTCGCTGCCCAGCTCGCGCAGTTGCTTCATGATCTTGCCCGTCTTGGGAATGGATGCGTGGATCGATTCCCCGATGGCGATGAGCGGATGCGGCATGGTATGGTCCTTCCCGAACAGGTAGTTGACGATAGAGGAGGTGTGCTCCAGGGCGGGGTTTCGCGGCGGATTGACGATCGTTCGCAGAAGCTCCCGTCCGTCGCGCTGCGAGGCGGCGGCTTCGTAGATGCGCTCCCCGATGCAGATGCGCTCGAGGTTGTTGCCGCACCGCCCGTCCACGGTCGCGTCGCCGCACGGCGCGTTGTCCATGCCTTTCTCGCAGCCGCCGAGGGTGCAAAGCCCGAAGTTCTCGGGCAGGAAGCAGTCGCCGCATTCCTCGCAGTCGAACAGCAGGTACTTGAACGCCTTCTCGCTGCTGTTGAAGAGCTTATACATCGCGCCGGCGTCATTGTCGGCGCCGAGCAGCGCCATCGTTTTCTTGAACGCGTGGAAGCCGAAATGATCGGGGTCGAGAAACGCCCGGTGTGAGAAATCGAAGAAGCGCTTCGCGAAGGTCGGGTAGCGCGTGGTGAGCTCGACCCGGGCTCCGGAGTCGTCGTAGAGATAGAACGCCTCCTGCGCCGGCCACGAGAGGTTGTCTTTGAACGGCTCCCAGTCGGTCCCGATCTCCTCGGCCCGCTGCAGGATTCTGGTGAACATGTCGAAGTCGTGCACACCGCCGATGTCCACGCCGGCCGCCCCCAGCGCCTTGTACATCGCTACCTGCTGGGCCGCCCGCTCCAGGTGGTCCTCGACGCTCTCGCTGTAGACCTTGGCCAGCAGCTCGTCGCTGACGAAACAGCCGGGCAACTTGATGTCGTGCATCAGGCGCGGCGCCGGCGTCAGCGTGCTCAGCAGATATACGTTGCCGATTACCGGGACGTCGAGGCCGACCTCATCGAGATACCGAAACAGCTCGACGCTTTTGCGCCAGTCCCAGCCGACCTGGGTAATGAGATACTCAGCGCCGCAGGCGATCTTCTTCTCCATCTTGTAGTACTGCTGCATCTGTGAGGCTTCGGTGTACTTGAAAGGCGAGACGGCCGCCCCGACGAAGAACTGGGGCACCGCGTCCAGCGATTCCGGCCGGGCCTTGAGGTACGCCTGGCGGTTGATCCGCCCGATCAATTGCAGCAGGCTCAGCGCCTCCAGCTCGAAGACCCCCTTGGCCTTCACCGGCTTGTCGCCGGTCAGCGCCAGGATGTTCTCGATGCCGCGCTTCCTAAAGCCCATCAGCGAGCTGACCACGCCGTCGGAATTCAAATCCTTGCAACTCAGGTGAGGCATGACGTCGAGGCCCGCCAGCAGGTCGTTGCGCTGCAGGAAATCGATCACGCCGGCCGGCTCGGTGTTCGCCACGCCCCCGGGATTCTGGGGCAGGCAGATGCCGGTGAAATCGAACGCCGCCGGGATCGGGCTCGCACCGCCCGACGCCGCCTCCTGGAAAGCCCGTAGAAAGCCTTCAATCGGCGCAAAATTAAACCCCGGCCCGCCCGTCAGCTCGGCCACTACAACAAAACCCGACCGCTTCTTCAGCTTGTCCCTGAGACTCTTCTGCTCCATCGGCATCTCCAACGCAACCAAAAACCTGCCACGATCATGCTCACAACATCAAAACAGCAACATACCAGAAATCCCCCCCGCCGACCATCGACAATTCCCCCGCGACCGCGCACGGCCACATAGCTTCACAGTGTTCCCTGCTACAAGAAAGGAGACGCATTGCACAGGTTCCTCGCCGAATGGATTGATCGTGACAAGGTGATGAACCTTTCGCGCCGATGGGTCCGCCGGGAGAACAATCTTACGGAACCACGGCGAACGGGCCGAACACTGGTCGCTTTCATCATCGCGCGGCAGCCGAGATCATCCATCCCGGAGCGAATTTCCAGGAACTGACGGAGAAGAGAGAAGAAAGATCAGCGAAGCGACTGTCAATCCAGTGCGGACCATTTCTCTCGTCCGCCGTAACTCTATTTGATCCAGTCGAATGGGG
>Ga0272441_10009724_pt1 | contig 14764 bp, 13 predicted proteins | sample SSMProp6N_FD_193582 | JGI IMG/M metagenome (GOLD analysis project Ga0272441, IMG submission 193582) | Marine sediment archaeal communities from Little Sippewissett salt marsh, Falmouth, MA, United States - SSM-Prop-6N | ecosystem: Environmental > Aquatic > Marine > Wetlands > Sediment ... | reverse complement strand
CGGCATGATCGCTTTGTCCAGCCTCGAGATCATCAGGACGCGCCCGGCGCGCAACCCCCCGCTCGAGGCACTGCTGCTCGGAAGCCTCGGATTCATCGTTCCGGCAGTGATCTGCACCCACTTCGTTGCGCCGGCACAAGGAGCGCTCCCGTCGATCATGTGCCACTTCGCACTGATTCTCGCGGTCTCCCTCGTGTTTGTGGTCCGGGCGGAGCGGCGCTACACACATGCTTCGGCTTCCCGTGACGATGGCCGGTACGGAATCCCTCGCCTTCAGCCCGTCGGGATGCAGATCCGCAGGCTATTCTCGGACCGAAGTCGGGGGGAGTGACGTCCTCGAACGCCATTCGATGCGGATCATCAAGCTCAACAGCAACGCGGTGGAAACGATGGCACGAACGGCGTACACCGTCGCGAGAATGCCGCGGCTCGAGAGCAACGAGAAAACCGGTGCCAGCAAGAGGCCGACCCACATCACGAACGATTCCGTGTTCCGCTGCGCCTTCCACAGCCTGCGCACGACGGGGAGATACGCAATGACGAGGATGAGCTGGATGGCAAGATGCGCGGCCACGTGTTGCCGCGTCAGCGCCCAGGCTCCAAGGATGACGAGCACTGCCATCAGACATCCTGTGTCGAAGCGGGTGAAGCGAGAGCTTCGTTCTCCGTAGACTGCGATGGCGATCGCCACGCCTCCGCACAGGACGAGGTCCGCCGTGTTGAGCATGTTGTCCGTCAATCCGAAGTCGCCGTCACACAGATACGTCACCAGGCTGCCGATGACGGCCATGGTGAAGAAGACCCACATGGCCAGCGCGGGTTGGATCTTCCTGCGTCGCAGCAGCCGGATGTAGTGCAGGCCGATCAGTAGATTCGTTCCGCAGACAGCGACCGCGGAGAATGTACGCATCCTCGACCTCCCAACGTGACGAGCCGGCGGGAAGTCTAGCGCGCCCCGCCGTTCCTCGCCAGCGCGTCCAGTGCGCATGTCGTATCCTTGACGTCGGAGATCCGACATGAACAAGCCCGCGCACGCTTCCGAGGAGATGGCCGCATTCTTCGACAAGCGTGCCGACGGATACGAGCAACACATGCTCGCGACCGTCGAGGATCCCGGTGCGTTCTATGCGAGCCTCGCGGAGGCGCTCCCCAACGAGCCGATCCGTCCCGTCATCCTCGACCTCGGCGTCGGAACCGGACTCGAACTCGACGCCGTCTTCGAACGTTTTCCCCGCGCATCCGTCACTGGGATCGACGTGTCCGCCGGCATGATTCGTCGTCTCGGTGACAAGCGGCGGGCTTGGTCGAAACAGGTTCGGACGATCCACGGCTCGTTTCTCACGCTCGACCTCGGGCGATGCGTGTACGATGCCGTCATTTCGGCGATGGCACTGCATCACTGGACTCCTTCGATCAAGCTTGGGCTGTATCGCCGCATCCAAGCCGCACTTCGACCCGGCAGCGCCTTCATCAACGCCGACTATGTCGTCTCTCCGGATGAAGCTGCGAGCCTGCAGCAAATGTTCGAGAACGCCGATTGCGAGCAGGATCACCTTCGGCACATCGACCTGCCGCTGTCCGAGGATCAGGAAATCGGATTGCTCCGAGCTGCCGGATTTGATCCGGTGGCGGTGACGTTCCGGCGTGCGAACGCCTGCACGTTTCGAGCGACGGTGCCACCTGAGGCTAGAGAAGCCACAGGCTGAGCGCCATCACCCCCATGCCGACGATGACGCCGAAAATGGCCAGATGCTCGTGCCCGAAGGAGCGGGCCACCGGGACCAATTCGTCCAACGAGATGAATACCATGATCCCACCGACCCCGGCCAGTACGTAGCCGAGAATCACGCTGTTCAATACGTTCATCAGCACGAGGGCCGCAAGCCCCGCGCCGATCGGTTCGGCAACGCCGGACAGAAACGAGTAAAGGAATGCCTTCGTACGGTTTCCGGTCGCGGCGTAGATCGGTGCGGCAACGGCCAGCCCTTCGGGGATGTTGTGGATGGCAATCGCCACCGCGATCGCGACTCCCAACGACGGATCCTCCAGCGCACCGGCGAACGCGGCCATCCCTTCCGGAAAGTTGTGGATGGCGATGCCGAGCGCGACGAAGACGCCGGTCTTCATCAGATTGGAGCCTCGCATCCCCACGCCATCGTGTTCTTCCTGTCCCAGGTAGTCGTGCGGAATCAACGCATCGATCAGGAACATGACCGCCATCCCGACGAAGAAGGCGACGTGGGCCGGAGCGAAGCCGACCGCGTCTACGCCTCCTTGTAGCAGTTCGACGAAGGAAACGTGGATCATGACGCCAGCTGAGAACCCGAGCGTCAGCGTCATGAACATGGGGCCGGGCTTGCGCACGACGATGCCCAGAACGCTGCCGACGGTCGTCGACAACCCGGCTAGGGCCGATAGCAGGAGCGCGAATCCGATGGACCCTATGCCGCCTCCTTCCGTCCCTTCCTCTCCGACCCGTCCCCGTTCGAGGGCGCGTGTGTTACCGAACGCGGAAGCCGCGCACTCCGACCACCGGGCTATCGCCGCCGTACTCGAACGAGATCACCGCTTGGTAGATGTCGGGAGCCAGCGGCTCGACGGATGAGGTCTCCACAATCGTCGCGATTCGCTGAGCGCCGGGAAGGACCTTGAATTCCTCGATTGTGAACTCGCGAATTGCGTTGCCCGTCCGATCGATGATCTGGGCTTCTCCGGTGACCGTCAACTCCACGTTGCCCGTATTCTCGAACAACGCGTACAGGATCAGCGGATCCGTATCACCAACCTGGACGTCCATGACGCGGCCCTCGGCGAACTCCGTTCCGGAGGCGGTGACATAGACTTTGGTTGCTGTACGGTAGATGCTAACGACGCGCGTTCCTGCTTCATCGGACGCTTGCGGCTGCGATTGCACAAACAGGGCGGACCAGTACGTCCCGGCAACGTCATCGGGCACCGTAATCGTGACCGTCACTTCGCGTGCTTCGCCGGGCTGAAGAACCAACCGATCGTGCGACAGCGTGATCCACTCCGCATTCGAGCGGTTGACCGTGTCGAACCGGCCGTCCGCGGCGTCGACGCTGCCGAAGTCGACGCGCTTCGACGCCGTCTCGTAGATGACCAGGCCGTCACAGGCCGTTTCGAAGCGCACGGCCAATCGAACGGTCGCTCGCCCATCGGCATCGATCGACTCGATCGAGCGACCGATCCACAGGTCGGAGGATGCCGGCGGAGATGCCGAGGAGCCGACCGTCTGCCGGCTGACACGATCCGGCCCTTCAATCCGGGCGTCCGCTTGGGAACAGGATGATTCGAACGTTCCCGCAAGGGCAATCTCGCCGTCGGGAGGCAGGGCAACGGTATACACGATCTCGAGGTCGTCGCCGGCGTCAAAGGGTCGATCGAAGATCCACCGTGCACTGTCAAGCGGCAGACCCCAATCGTGCTCGCCGTCCTCCAGCCGCTGCCAGTCCCCGACATACAACATCAACTCTTCGGGAGCATCGGTGTCGTTCAGTACCGTCAAGGTGTACGTTTCCTCCGTGCCCAAGCGTTGATCGAGAACCAGCGATGCTGGCAACACGCGAACGCCCCACACAGCACATGACGTACTGAACAAGAACGTAATCCCAAGGACAACCCAACGAGTAACCGCCCGTCCCTTCACTGCATGATCCTTTCCTTCCCGCCGACGCGGACTAGTCGCTCGTCACGGTGTACGTGATGCCGATCTGGTATCCGCCCTCCGGGAGTCCGGAGAAATCGTCATCGCTAATCGTCAGCGCATAGTGTACATCGATCGCCGTCGACCCCGCACCGGCCACGTAGGGATAAACCGTCAGTCCGAAAACGCGTTGCACCACGGAAGCATCGGCCGATTCCGGAATACCGAACGACAGATCCCAATCCAACGCCCATCCTGACAATGTGCTCGTAACCTCCAGTCTCGTCAGCGACGATGCCTCGAATGTCCCGGAAGTCATGATCTGAGGGAAGTCAACACGTTGACCCGACACAACATCGACGGAGAGCATGGAGGCGCTGCAGGCGGGCCCCTCCATCGTACCCCGGGAGACGGCGTCCGCCCCTTCCAGGTCGGCGCGCACGACCGCGACGTCGACGAGGCCGAGATCCCATTGGCCGACCAGCCACAGCGTGAATTTCCGGTTCGGAGCAATCTGCGTGTACATAAGCCCCTCGATCGGTTCATCGGTTCGGATGAATGGCGATGAAGCGGCCCAATCAATCCGTTCGTCGCTCACGCAGTCTCCCACGCCGAGGATCCAACAGGAGAGGGGAGCGTCCCCCGTCTTCGAGATCCGATACACGAAACGCGTCATATCCCAATGCTTGTAGTACTTGTACGAGTGAAGCGTAAGCGTCACGCCGCCGACGGTGGTCGCGGCTGCGCTTGCGCCAACGAGGATTATGGTCGCGAGGGCGATCCCGATCAGATGGAAGATGTTCGAGCGCTTGGATCTCACGTTGCCCCTTTCCAACGTCGTCAAGAACAGAAGACCAGCGACCGCTTGATTGTGCCTGCCGTCCCGCCGACCTAGACCGGCCCGGCGAGCAGTCACGCTACTCTGAAGGGCGGAACAAGCTGTGCAGGAGGTATTGCTGAAGGTCGGACAGCTTCTCCAAAGCGGACGCCAGCCGAATGCGAACCTCCACAGGGAACGTCTCCGGCGACCGCGACCGGATCCTTGACACATCGATTCGAAACACCGGATCGTTTTTTCGTTGCTGCGCATCCAGGGACACGTAGCTCAGCACCTCCCGAGCCTTGAACACTTCGGCGAGGCCCTCTTCGGTGATGTTGGCGGCCGCGGCCAGCTCCGCGAGCGACGGCAGCTTTCCCGTTTCTCGCAGCAATCTCGCTTCGATCGCCTCGATTTGGCGGTTGAGATCCTTCATCCACCGGGGAACCGGCGTCCGCGCCACTTGGTCACGGATGTGGTGCCGAATCTCGCCTTTGATCAGATTCGATGCGTACTCGCGGAATGTCTTCCCATGGGATAGGTCGAAGTTGTACACCGCGTTCATGAGTCCGAGGTAGCCGGGACGGAACAGGTCCTCGGGCTCGAACCCGCTGTTGGCGAAGCCTTCGTTCACAACATCTCGGACGATCGACGTGCCGCGCTGCAGAATCTCTTCTCGCACGGCGTCGAGGTTTCCCTGCTCAGCCGTCAGTAGCTGGAGGAGTTCATCGAGCGTGAGATCCCGCAGTGCCTCGTCCATTGCTAGTTCCCGAACGCCAGATCGAACCCGACGGTTACGATCTGAACGCCTGTGAAGTCAAACTCCGCTTGCGTGTAAAGCACGACTCCGCAGAATCGAACATCCGCGTAGATGCACTGGCCCGCGAAACCGGTGGCATCGAACGTGGTCAGGCTTCTGAACGTCACCGGATCCACCCACGCTTCGATCGCGATGCGCTGCTCCGCGAACAGGAACGAATCGTCGAATGTCGTAGACGTCGTGATGAGCACGTTGCAGAACTCAAAGGCGACGGCAAACGATTGCGAGTCGAAGACGATCGGGATGACGGCCGGCGGCGGAAGCTCCGCGAACGTCGTGTGCGATGTGAAGCGAACGACGTCAATCTGTAAGTCGACCACGAAATCCAGACCCGTGATCGAGAACGACCCATCCAAGCTCATTGCCGCCAACATCGAGAGCATCGGTTCCGCAAAGCCGTATCCCATCTCGAACTGCATCTTCGCCAGCCCCGTCTCATCGAACCACGTCGTATTGCTGGCGACGAACCCCATGCCTTCGACCTCGAGACGCACCAACTCCTCCTCGAAGTAGAAGCCCGGTACGATCGTCACGTCGAGGCTCGCCGGTTCGGCGCACAGCTCATCCAGATGGTTGAACAGGTACAGGATCTGCCATGTGAAGGGAGCGTCGATTCCGTCGAGTATGTTCACCAGATCCTCGGCGCCGAATCCCGTAAGACTCGTGAGCGTGAAGCCGCAAAGGATGCCGCTCGACAGCTCAAGCACGCCTCCCATGCTGTAGGTCGGCGTCTGCGGGCCGACGATGTCGGCCAAGATCAAGTCCACGCCGATCTGCACGCCGACGATCGACAAGTCCACGCTGAGCTCGTTCCACGAGAAGATCGGTTCGAACCGGATCTCTTCGCCGATCTGCACCGCCCCGAGATCCACGTGCATGGCCACGATCTCGGATTGAAACCCGTACAGGTCGAACCCAGTGACGGATGTGAACGAAAACCCACTGATGTCGAACCCCATTGTCAGATCCGAACCGATGTTGTAGGACGTTGGCGGAATCGGGGTGTACGAAATATCGATCCCCACACCGCCCGAGAACCCGACGTCGCTGTCCGCAACCGCACCCCACCCCACCACCAATAGCAAGGCGAATGCGAAATACACGATCCCAACGCACCTGCGTCGCATGATGACCTCCTCCAAGATCTCACGGAGAGGGTATTCGGAGTTGGTCGCGACACCCGGGAAACCGGCACGGAGCAAGCCGTGGCTTTGTCCTGCAGCCGGGGGACATGTGGCCCGGCGCTTGCGTACGTCCTCCCTGCGGGGAGCGTCTCGTCGCTCGCGGCGGCGTGCCCTACTTCGCGATCTCCATCTTCGTCAGCACGAGTCCGGTCAACAGCTTGGGATAGAAGTCCGTCGATTTCTGCGGCATCTTCTCACCGTGATCGGCGACACGAACGACTTCCTCCGGGCTGGTCGCGTTGAGATAGAAGAACAGCTGCTCGGAGCCGGCTGAGACCTCCCCGAATCCGACCGTTGCATCCACCGTGTACGTGACGTTTCGTTGCTCTTCGAGCGCTTGCGCATCGATTCCCAACAGACGGTCCAGGATCGCTTCGTGCAGGATCGTCACGTCCAGTCGCTTGTAATCGTCCGATCGATCCGATGCGCCAAGCATTGCCATGATGTGCTCGTCGCGCAGCGTCAACGTGGCGTACGCGTCGTGCGTTGCACAGCCGACGGTGTGCCGCCCCGCGCCTGCTTTGACGGCGGCGATCATCGCGTCCGGAGAGGCGTGGCGCTCGACCGAGAAATGCGCCTCCGCATCACGAAAGAACGCCGTGGCGTCGAAACCGTCGATTCCGTGGATCAGCCGATGGATGGGCCGAATCGACATGCCCGGCTCGGCAATGTTGAACAGCGTCATCATGCGCACGCCGTAGGATTCGGGCGCCGCCGGTTGCCAGCCGCGGCCCGCGCACTCGCTCATGTAGTTGACCGCCGTCTCGTAGCGATGGTGCCCGTCCGCGATGTACAGGTCCTTGTCCTCCAGCGCATGTTGAATCGCGTCGATGACGGATGGATCGGTCACACGCCAGACGCGATGCAGATTTCCATCTGCATCCTCGGCCTCGATTAGCGGCTCGGAACACTCACAAGCGTCCGCAAGTAGCGTCTCGGTCGTTCGCCCCGGATCATCGTACAACATGAAGATGTGTCCGAAATTCGCTTCCGTCGCACGCATCAAGCGAAGGCGATCTTCCTTCGGCCCTTTGAGAGTCTTCTCGTGCGCGTGTACCTTCTCCGGCTCCAACCTGCCCAACGCAATCACGCCCTTGCGCGTCAGCTGTTGCCCCTCGAAGGTGTAGGTCTGGTGATACGCGTACAGGGACGGCTCGGTCTCTCGGACAAGCACCTCGTCGCCGATCCACTGATTCAGCGTCTCAGCCGCACGGGTGTACACATTGTGGCTGTCCGAATCATTGTCCTCAGGCATCCCTTTGATGATGCGAACGATGTTGTAGGGGCTCCGGCGGTACAGCGCCTCTTGCACACCGGGATACACACGGTCGTACGGGGGGGCTACGACGTCGCTGATGGTTCCGACGACCTCGGGATTGAACCGGTATCCACGAAACGGGATGATGCTGGCCAAGACGTCCTCCTAGTGAGTCGATTGGGCGAATTCGATGACGAGGCTCGCGGCCTCTTCCCCGACCCGCTGCTGCGCTTCGACGGTCGAGGCACCGATGTGGGGCGTCAGTGAAACGTTCGCACACGCGAACAACGGATGCCCACCGTCCGGAGGCTCGTTCGCAAAGACATCAAGTGCGGCACCGGCCACCTTGCCCGATTGAAGGGCCGCGACCAATGCGTCTTCATCGACGACCCCGCCGCGCGCGCAGTTCACCAGGTAGACGCCGTCCTTCATTCGCTCAAACTGTGCTCCGGCAACGGTTGCACCCGTTTTCGGATCGAAAGGAATGTGAAGCGAGATGACGTCCGCGCGTGACAACAACTCGTCCAGCGGAACCATGGACGCAACGTCGGGAAGCGGGCTCTCGGTGAGAAATGCATCCGAGCACAGCACCGACATTCCCAGTGCATGCGCTTTGCGCGCGAGCAGTTGGCCGATGCGGCCGATACCGATGATTCCCAACGTCTTTCCGGCAATCTCGACGCCCTTGAGCTGTTTCTTCTCCCATCGTCCCGCTTTCATCGACTCGGTTCCCCGGCCGATGTGGCGCGCCAGTGACAGGATGTGCCCCAGCGCAAGCTCCGCCACTGAGTTCGAGCTCGCCGCCGGCGTGTTGCGAACGACGACGCCCTTCGACTCGGCGTACGCGACGTCGACGTTGTCCAGTCCGACCCCGGCGCGCACGACCAGTTTGAGGCGCCTCCCCGCGTCGATCACGTCGGCTCGAACCTTGGTTGCGCTCCGAATGACGATCGCGTCGTAATCGCCGATCACGTCGTTCAGCTGCTCTGGCGTTAGATCTGTCTGTTCGTCCACATCCAGTCCCGCGTCACGCATCGCAGCGATGGCGTTTGGATCGAGCGGGTCGGATGCCAGTACGCGAAAGCCCATCAGTGCCTCCCTAGAGTCCCAGCACGGATTCGATCGCCGTCAGCAGCCCGTAGATCTCATCCGGTTGCGTGTCGCCCATGTGGGCAATGCGGAACGTCTTGTTCTTGATGTCGCCGTAGCCGTTGGAGATGCGGAGGTTGTACTCGTCAGCCAACGTCTGGATTAGGGCAGGGACGTCGATTTCCCTCGTATTGACCAGTGTCGTCAGCGTTTGCGACCAGTAGCCCTCCTCCGGATAGATGTCGAAGTGCTTCTTGGCCCACGCCTGCACTGCGGAGGCCATCGCCGCGTGGCGTGCGAATCGCCGCTCCATACCTTCGGCCAACATGTCGTTCAGCTGCGCGTTGAGTGCGTACAGATGCGGGATCGCCGGCGTAGAGGGCGTCTGGTTCTTCGCGTGCGACTTCAGCATCAGCGGTAGATTGAAGTAGTACGACCGCGGCGGAACCGTCTTCGAACGCTCGAATGCCCGCTCGCTGACCGCAGCAACGGCCAGCCCGGCCGGCAGAGCGAACGCCTTTTGCACGCCGGCAAGAACGAAATCGATGCCCCATGAGTCCGTCTCGATCGGCGCACCCGCCATCCCGCTGACCGCATCCACGAGCAAGAACACGTCCGGGTACCGAGCCACGACCTCGGCGATCGCCTGGAGCGGGTTCATCAGTCCGGTCGACGTTTCGTTGTACACGAGCGTCACCGCGTCGTACTTGCCGCTCGACAGCTGCTCGTCCACCATGTCGGGCTTGATCGCGACGTTCCACGGTTGCTCGAACGCGTCACACGGAACGCCGTTGCCCGCCGTAATCTGATGCCAGCGCTTCGAGAATGCTCCGTTGACCAGATTCAAACATCGCTTCGACACCAGGTTGGTCACGGCGGATTCCATCGCACCTGTCGAAGAGGACGTGAACAGCAGGACTGGATGGGTCGTCGACAGCACCTGCTGAAGCTTGGGTTGGATGTCCGCGTACAGTTCCGAGAACTCCGGCGCTCGGTGGTGGATTTGAGGCGTGGCCAGCTCTTTCAAGATTTCCGGACGGACCTGTGTAGGGCCCGGCGTGAACAGTCGTTTGTGCATGCTGCCCCTCCGTGAGATGAAACTCGGTTTCGTTGCGACGGGAGGATACTCGGTGCAATTCCGCTTTGCAACGGACCTAGCTTGACTTCGCCACTCGCGGAGCTCGCGGCGAAGGGACCATTGGATGGAGCGTGTCCGGGCGGTAGAATCGGGCGGAGCGAAGGAGGATTGCATGAATCTCTATGCCGTCGTCGGCATTCTTGCCGCCGCGATCATTGTGTGGGGCGTCTTTGCCTACAATCGAGTCGTCCGACTTCGCGTCCGGGCCGATGCGTCGTGGCGCGACATCGATACACAGCTGAAGCGGAGATGGGATCTGATTCCCAGCCTCGTCACCGTCGTTCGCGGGTACGCATCACACGAGTCCGACGTCTTTGAACACGTCACCGCGGCCCGCGCCCGATCGATGCAAGCCTCGACGCCGCGGGAACAGGCGGAGGCGGAAGGCGCGCTCAAGACCGCGATGAAGTCCCTGTTCGTGCTGGTCGAGTCCTATCCACAGCTGCAGGCAAACGGCCAATTCATGCAGTTCCAACAGACGCTCGAACAGGTTGAAGATGCGATTCAGCGATCGCGGCGCTACTACAATGCCGTCGTGCGAGACTACAACATGTCCATCGAGGTCTTCCCTCGCAGCCTGTTGGCCGCGATATTCGGCTTCCATCAGCGGCAGTACTTCGCCTTGTCCGATGAACTCGAACGCACATCGCCGGCGGTACGGCTGTCATGATGCGCCGTTTGGCTGTCGCTGCGTTTGCATTCATCGTACTCGCCGCCGGATCCGTCGCGACCAGCGCCAGTTTGCGGATCGAGGAGTTCGCCGCCACCCTCGTCCTTGAGGAATCCGGGGATCTCCTCGTCACCGAGCGCATCACCGCTAACTTCTTCACCTCGCACCACGGAATCGAGCGCTTCATCACGACCGCCGGCCGCACGCCGTGGGGTGAGACCGTTCGCATCGTGTTGGACGTCCGCACCGTGCTCATGGACAACGGGACGGTTCCGTACACGCAGCGAACGAAGGGGAACGACAGGATCCTTCGCATCGGAGATCCCGACCGCACGGTGATCGGCGTTCACACCTACGAGATTCGCTACACGGTGCAGCGTGCGTTGCTGTTCTCGGACAGCGCGCTCCGGTTGTACTGGAACGTCACCGGGAATGGATGGGATATCCCCATTGTCGCGGCGTCCGCAGTCGTCCGGCTTCCCGACTCCGTCTCACTCGATCGCGTCAGTGCGACATCCTATGTCGGCTACACCGGAAGCTCGAGCCGCGGCGCTTCGCCCAGTCAGCCGGACTCCACCACCTTGCAGTTCGCATCCGGGACCCTACTCCCCGGGCAAGGCTTGACGATCGACGTCTCCATTCCCCGTGACCTGGTTTCGATCGCCCCGCCGTCGTTTGCACTACGAGTGTGGTGGTTCCTGTCCGCGAACAAGTACGCCGCGCTGCCGATCCTCACGCTCCTTGTGATGACGCTCTTGTGGGCGAAGATCGGGAAGGATCCTCGAAAGCGAGCGATCGCTCCGGCGTTCGAGCCCCCGAGAGGGATTCACCCCGGAGCCGCCGGCGTGCTCATCGACGATCGCATCGACTTGCGCGACATCAGCGCCATGCTCGTCGGATTGGCGGTGAAGGGGGTCCTCACGATTCGTGGATCCGAGTCGGGGGATTACGTGTTCGTTCGCCAACGACCCTCGGACGAGGGACTGTCTCCCGCGGAGACTGCGGTGTACGATGCGCTGTTCGATACGCCCGAGATCGAAGAACGTTCCTTGGGCTCTCTCGAGCAGCAGTTCTACCAATCGTTGCCGACGATCAAGTCGCGGTTGTACGCGGAACTGATCGGCGCTGGATACTACAAGAGCAATCCCGAGCGGACGCGGCGGGCCTACGTCACCGTCGGCGTACTGGCGCTTCCTCTGGCCATCTTCCTGGGCATCCAGACCCTGTCGCTCGTCCTCGCGCTGTCCATCGCGGTGAGCGGTCTGATCGTGCTTGCGTTTGCCCGCATCATGCCCCGCAAGACACGCGAGGGCGTGCGCAAGCTGGAGGAGGTTCTCGGGTTGTCCGAGTACATCCGCCGCGCGGAGGTCGATCGCATCGAGTTTCACGATGCCCCGGAGAAGGGGCCTCAGCTGTTCGAGCAACTGCTGCCTTATGCGATCGCACTAAACCTCACGAAGATCTGGACGCGCCAGTTCGAGGGTCTGCTGGACCAGCCTCCACAGTGGTATTCGGGCCCGATGACGGCGTCAACGTTCAACATGATCGTCTTCTCCCGCACGTTGTCATCAATGACACGAAGCATGCAGCGGACGTTCGTGTCCGCGCCCCGGTCATCCGGCCGAAGCGCGTGGAGTGGTCGATCGTTCGGTGGCGGCTCGTTCGGCGGAGGCTTCTCCGGCGGAGGCTTCGGAGGCGGGGGTGGAGGCGGCTGGTAAGCTCTGCCAAGCTCTTGTAGAATGGTGCAGAAGGGGGAATCCGTGCCGAAGAGAAACCACGTCCTGCGTTGCGTCGCCCTTGTTCTGCTTCTTCTGTCGGTAGCGTCCGTTGCGCCGCTCCTCGCGGAAACGGAGCCCGTACACATTGAATGGGACGCTTCGCAACCGATCACGTGGGCGTTGTTTCAGGCCTCGCCTCCCGCCGACGCGTCTCGGAGGACCGAGGCCGCTGCCATCCACATGACCATCTGCTGGCACGCAACCTACACCGTGTCGAGCACGGACGGCACGCATTGGACAAGTCATCTCGCGACCATCTCGGTGACCAACACGATGGAGCCGTCGCTGTCTTGGGCCGTCCCCGGCAAAACCACCGCTTCCCTGTTGGAGCACGAACAGACGCACTTCGACCTCGGTGAGGTGTATCGCCGCAAGATTGACCATCAGCTTCGGCTGGTCTCACCCTGCACCGCGCGCGCTCAACAGGGCGCCGTCAACGCACTCGACGCGAGTATCCGTGCGATCGGAGATGCCCTCCTACAGCAGTGGCGAGCCATGACGGAACTCTATGACAGCCAGACCGCGCACGGAACCAACGTCTCCGAGCAGCTCCGCTGGCAATCCCTGATCGCCGCGTGGCTGTTGGCCCCGGCGACTGCTCCATAGCGTTCACCCCGCGCCCCCCCTGCGCCCTCAGTTCGTAGCCCCCTTGGGACTTCGATGAAACCTTTTGCCGCTGTGTGCGTATCTTCGACGATCACAACGTACCTCCTTACGTGCCGTACGCTTCATGCCATCAGCCACACGGCCGGCGAAACCGCCGGCCGTGCCGCTTCTCCCGAGTGGTTGACGATGACAAGAGTCCGTCTACATGCGAACGTCGGATCGTTCCCCCCATCGGTAGCCCAGCGCGGCGTATCCGACTTGGCCCAGCGCGATGCCGCCATCCCCGCACGGAACCAGCTCTTGCGTCAGCACACCCAGGTCCTCACCCTCACAGTACGCTCGGACGGTTCGCACGATGTGGTCGTTGTACGCGACGCCGCCGCTGAGGACGACCGTCTCTGCATCGTAGGCGTCGGCAACGCGTCGCGTAATCTCCGCAGTCCCTCGTGCCAGCGCCGCCTGCGCGGTCGCCGCCAGGTCCTCCGGAGACACGGTTCCGGACCGTTCGACCAGCTGCAAGAAGAGATCGGCAACGTCGAGTTGCAACAGCCCCTCCTCGCTGAAGATGCGTACGTCCAGCGGCTGCGGCGTACCGCGGATCGCCGACGCCTCCAGCCGCATGGCGGGTTCTCCCTCGTAGGTCCGAACGCGGCACACGTCTATCCATGCCGAAACTGCGTCCAGGAATCTCCCCGCGCTCGTCGTCCACGGCGCGTTCATCCCGTTTCGAACCTGATGCACGAGGAGTCCGGCTTCCTCGCCGTTCATTCCCCGTCGTACGAGACGGTTCACAACATCCTCGGCTGGGACGCCAGCCGCATCGAGGTACGCCGCGGCCATCCTCAGCGGTCGTCGCGCAGCCAGATCGCCGCCGGGCAATCGGATCGGGCGCAGGCATCCACGACGCTCGATCACGCCCCCGTCCGCCATGAGGACCTCGCCGCCCCACGCTTCCCCACCGATCCCGTAGCCGTACCCATCGACGATCAATCCGACCGTCGGGCCGTCAACCTCGTGTTCCACCATCGCCGACAGGAGGTGCGCGGCATGGTGCTGCACCGGAACGACTCGTGCGCCCCACGCGTCGGCCAGCTCATCGGCCACGCTCGTCGTGAGAAACTGTGGATGGGCGTCGCACGCGATCGTCGATGGCCTCCCCGCGTTCGTGATCGCCATTAGATGATCAATCGCTCCTCGGAGAAACGCCAGCGTGTCGAGGTCATCGACGTTGCCGATGTGTTGGGACGGCGTGACACGCCCTCGATCATAGATCGCGAACGTCAGGTCGGATTCGGGGCCGAGCGCCAGAACCGGTTCGTCGCCGAGCGACCGCTCGATCCCTTGCGGCACGAAGCCACGGGAGCGGCGCAGGAATGTAAACCGGCCGGCGACGGCCCTGCGCACGCTGTCATCACACCGCGCCGCGATGCGGCGATCGTGCAGCAGCGTGTGATCGACGATTCCGTCGAGCTCCTCGAGAATCTCATCGTTCTCGATCAACATCGGCCGTCCAGGCGCGTTCGCACTCGTCATCACGAGGGGACCATCGATGGCATCGAGCAGGAGGTGATGCAATCCGGAATACGGGAGCATGACGCCGATCGTGTGGAGCCCGGGTGCGATCTCGGGGAGGACATCCAGATCGGCCTTGCAGCTCACCACGATGGGGCGTTGCGGAGAGCGCAGCTCGTCCCGTTCCGCCGCCGAGAGGCGCACGTAGGCTCCCAGCGTCTCCTCCGC
>Ga0272441_10009722_pt1 | contig 14766 bp, 13 predicted proteins | sample SSMProp6N_FD_193582 | JGI IMG/M metagenome (GOLD analysis project Ga0272441, IMG submission 193582) | Marine sediment archaeal communities from Little Sippewissett salt marsh, Falmouth, MA, United States - SSM-Prop-6N | ecosystem: Environmental > Aquatic > Marine > Wetlands > Sediment ... | reverse complement strand
TGACTATTAGATCAAAAGATTCATCATCGATATAGCGCAATATTTCTTCCGAAGCGGAAAATCCGCGGCGACTCACATATTTGATGGCGGGATTGTTTTGTTCATCTTTGAGAAGAACTGATAATTTTTCTCTAGCCCTTTCCGATAATATGTCGTATTTTTGTTCAAGATTCGGTATGTCTTCATCGTTTAGGAAGGAATCCTCTTCATGCATCAATATTGCATGAAACAAGTGGATCTCAATATTTGAATTATTTACAATACTGAGAGCAATTTTTAAAGCACTTATTGAACAATTGGAAAAGTCGATGGGACAAAGAATTCTGCTCAATTTCATATATTGTTACTCCTCACTATTTAATATAAGCAAGATTCTATGATTAGTGCAACTATTTTTTTTGATAGTAAAAAAAAATTGTCCTTCAATGATTATAAATTATAACCAAAGAAGGACAAAATGAATATGTTTAATCTATTTATTGTACCAAATCTGCACTGTTTTCCTGTACTTTTTTAATCGCTTTTATGATGTCAGCCATATCGTCTTCAGTGCCCAAAAGCACATTTTGTGTGAACCAGATGGCTTCGTCATAGCATGCTTTGTCGGTTTCAGGCAATGATACGCTTTCGTAATCAATACCCAGGTCTACTTTTTTGCCACGGGGGCCAAATGCCTGCTCCTTTAAGACAGGTTGCGCTGTCAGTGGTATGGAATAACCCGGACTGATATACATACCTTCTTTTCGCATTGCATTGATGAACGTATCTTTGGGTACATTGTTGAAAGCTTCTTTTTGATATCGCCAGATGTAGATATGGCGTGAATTATTCGTTACTTTAGGATCAGTTTTCAAAATTTTAACGCCCTCGATACCGGGAAGTTGTTCATCAAGGATGTCCGAATTTCTCTGTCTGATCGCCATCAACTCCGGGTAGCGATTGAACTGAGCCTGCAATAATGCAGCCTGAAATTCAGTCATTCGATAATTACCACCCAAATAGTAATGTTCATACCATACTCCATTTTCCAGACGACCGCAATTGGAAAATGAGCGAGCGAACATTGCAGTTTCTTCATCGTTTGACAGAATAATACCACCCTCTCCAGCCGTGATATTTTTAGACGATTGAAAACTGAAACAACCGGCTGTTCCGATAGCTCCTACTTTCTGACCGCTCCATTCGGATCCCCATGCTTGCGCAGCATCTTCAATTATTTTTAAATCATGCTTATTTGCCAATTTTAAAAGTGCATCCATATCCGCTGGCCTGCCCGCAAAATGAACTGGCATGATTGCCTTTGTTTTGCTCGTTATCTTCTCTTCGATTAATGATGGATCAATGTTATATGTCTCCGGATCAATATCGACAAATACTGGAATGGCGCCAACATCAATGATCGCCGTGGCCGTGGCTATGAACGTGTAACCAGGTAAGATGACCTCGTCACCACATCCAATTCCTGCTGCTCTCAAGGATATATACAATGCCGTGGTCCCACTGTTTACACAGATACCATATTTTGCATTGTGATAATCAGCATAGTTTTGTTCGAAATCCTTGACTCGATTTCCTTTGGTTGATCCCCACTTGCCGCTATTGAGTACTTCGATGAGTCCATTCAATTCATCGTCATTGTGAACTGGCCACGTCGGAAATGATTTTGTTCTGATCGGTTCGCCGCCCAAGATTGCTAATTTTGACATGTATCTCTCCTGTGTTTACATTAAATATGAAAAATATCTGTTTTACGACTATCCATGTGTATCAATTAATTCAATCGGAAATAATCGTCCGATTTCATAGAGAATTGTCACGTTTACTTGATGATATGCTCATCATCCAATTCATAATTTTTTAGTATATTTCGAATCACCTGAATACTTTTCTTCGAGTTTTGAATGAGAGGTTCACACCCCGTTTGAACGGTAATATATTTTAAGTTTACTCCCTGCATGATTGCCTTAAATTGTCCCCTCCAATCCACATCACCATCGCCAAGAGACACAATTTCATGCTTTGACGCCCGTGATTCACGAACATCCTTTACATACATGCTTGAGATATATTTACGAATCGCTAAAAAGCCGTAAGGATAAGGAATTTCACCCGCTATTAATGAATTGGCGGGATTCCAGTAAGCATGTATATTGTTAGAATCAATATCCTCCAAAATACTCGCCATATTCTCCGCTGTATCGCACCAGTAATTTGGTTCATTTTCAATGAGCAGACGGAAACCATATCTTTCGGCCAGACTGATCATGCGTTTTAGTATGTGAATGATCTGCATATAATTGCTCACAGGCTCTTTCGGATATCGTCGAAAACTGGAGATTATGACGTCACGAGTACCCATCTTTTCCGCGAAACGGAAACTGTCAAATATCTTTTCTTCGAGCTCGTGCTTGAGCTGTTCCTCCTGCTGCAAGGAAATTTTGAACAATCCCGGCGAAATTGCGTATACGTTGATATTAAATTGATCCTTGATCATTAATAAAATTTGTAACTCTTCCTTGGTAATATAAGGAATGCGTCCAGTCATCAGATTTCTGAGTTCAAAATCTTGAATATTCCAGGATTGTCCATAATCAATGGCTTCTTTGATATCAAACGAAATTTCATCGGTAACTATGGCTAACTTCATAACTCCCTCAGATAATCATTATCCGGATTGAGATTGACTCGTATTGGTATTCAGAAGTTGTGTGTTCTGGCAGATAAAATCGAGTGAATTTATGAACTATTTACGAAAATATGTTGACGATAAGAAGAACATATATATTATTTCACATCTTATATCTATAGTCAGGGGAACACGACCTGTGATTCCTACTAATAATTTTATGGCTAAAGAAATACATAATATAATTAAATATATGCGCTAAAACAAGTAAAATTTGATATAATTATACATTGTCTGTATCCAATATTGCAAATGAACAATTGATGTAACTGAAACTGGTGCCAGAGATCTGGCGTCATAAAGACTATACAATTCAAATAAGGAATTTTAAAGTCATGAACTTATTAAAATTACAAAAAAATCTTGACTTTTCTTTTAATTTCAGTTATATTTTTTTATAACTACTTATTATAGCACATATCGAAATTATGTATTATCCCATTTTTTATTCCAACTTTATTTCAGGTTTCTTTATGAAACCATACAAATTCTAATTTATTAGTAGGGACAAAAATGCTCTGGTTAAAATTTTTATCAAAATTCGTGAAAGCGTTTCGCTCTGGTGAAAAACCGTGGCAGATAGCTGCAGGATTTGGTGTCGGATTTATCATCGGATTACTACCCACCTTGACATTACAGGGTGTGTTACTATTTTGTTTGCTCATATTTTTCAATATTAATATGGCAGCCGGTACAATGGCCTGGATTTTGTCCAATATGCTGGCCTATTTTCTTGATCCTATCTTCCATGATATTGGGTTCTATATCTTGACCGGTATACCGGCCCTCAAGGGTATTTGGACCTCACTTTATAATCTTCCGCTTGCTCCATTGACGCGTTTCAATAATACGGTTGTGATGGGAAGTTTCGTGAGTGGTCTTATTCTGTTTTTCCCGGTATTTTGGGGCATGAAAAAACTGGTCGTTGCATATAGAGAGGATCTGGAAAAACGGATTAATAAGCTGAAGATAGTACAATTCATTAAAGGGAGCAAAGTGGTTCAATTGTACTTTAATATCCGAGATTTTGGAGGTAAATGATGCGCAAAAAAGGAATAATATATATACTTGTGATACTACTTTTATGGGCTGCTTTTGCGTATCTCTTACGCGATAGTATGCTTGAAGGCCTCGTTGAAAAATCGTTGCAAGTTGTTGCAGGTGCCAGAGTAGAGGTGGATAATTTCCATTTCAGTTTGCTAAATATGGAGTGTTCCTGGAGTCGTTTGCAAATCGCTAATAAAAATAATCCATGGTATAATATAATCGAAACGGGTAGAACATCGTTTGATGTGGAGACAAGACCGCTATTCTGGAGAAAGATTATCATACGAGAAATGGCTGTTGAGAACGCGATGAGTGGCACAAAGAGGACGACGGACGGTCGTATCAGAAAACCCTCTGACGAGAAGAAGGCTGACGGGGATGGGCTGGTCACCAGAGCAAAACAGGCACTGGAAGAGCAACTTGGAGAATTACCGGTATTTGACTTAAAAGGATTGAGCAAAAAGATCAATGTTGATTCTCTCGTCGATATCGATAAACTGGCTTCGGTTCAGGGATATGAACAGCTCAAAGTTAATGCTGATAGCAGTCTTGATTATTGGAAGTCAGAATTGCAACCCGATGTCTATGAAAAACGTGTCAGCGAGCTGGAACAAAAAGTCAAATCGCTCAAGATTGATGGTGTTAAGGATCTCACAACATTAACGAATTCTCTTAAAAACCTGAACGATATCTATACGGAAGTGACGTCATTGAAGAAAGAAGTGAATACAAAGTATTCGTCCGTAAAGACAACGTATGATACACTTCAAACTCAATTGAAGAATATGCGACAACGTCTGAACCAGGATATTGAACAAGCTCAAAAACTGGCTAAACTTCAGTCTATCGATATAAAAGATGTGAGTATGTTGCTCTTCGGTGAGCCTGCTGTCGCTCAATTTGAAAAAATAATGGAGTACGTTAGTCTGGCCAGAAAATATTTGCCAACAGCTCAAAAGGTGACCGGCAAAAAGAAGGAGGAAAAAACACCTCGTTACAGGGGCCAGGATATACATTTCCCCTTTCGATACAGATATCCTGAATTTTTGATCAAAAAAATAAAATTTTCTGCGGCAACTGCTGCCGGAGATACAAGCAAAGCATATTTCCTTGCCGGAAATTTGAATGGATTAACATCACAACCCGCTGTATTCAATAATCCGACCCGTTTCGATGTGGGAGTTGAGAAAATAGGGGGGAGACAGTACAGTATCTTGGGTGTCCTGGATCATATTACTGATGAGGCGCGCGATTCGTTATGGCTTAATGCTAATAATGTCGCGTTGGGGAAAATTAAACTGAAGGAGAGTAAGTATTTTCCAAAGTCTGTGACTGCAAATGAAGGGGATATCGTACTTTCAGGATTTTTCATTGACAACGCCGTGAAAATGAATGCGGATCTGGATGCATCTTCGGTCAAATTCGCATTCAATGAAAATGCAAACGATCAAGTATCTCGAATTGTCAAGGATGTGCTGTCAGGACTGACTACATTGAATGTGAACGCAAAATTGACCGGTAAAACAAAAGATTATAACCTTGCAATGAAATCCAATGTAGATGGGGTTTTGGGGACACGGATAAAGGGAATTCTGGATAAAAATCTTCAAGATGCCAGACAACAGGTCGATTCCTATATTCGAAATCAAGTCGATGAAAAACGGGCTGATGTGGAAAATCTCATTGAAAAGAATAAACAAACAGTGATGACTGAATTTGAGAATGCTCGTGAAAAAGTCCTTGAAAAATATGATGAAATCGAGAAGAAAAAGAAAGAACTTGAGCAACGTATCGAGGAAGAAAAAGAAAAACTCAAAAACAAGGGTGTAGATGCTTTGAAAAACCTTTTAAATTAGATTGAAAGTTATAGTGTATAATTTAATTTTCAAATAAAAAATAGTGGAGGTATTATGAATCGTCGATTTGTATTCACATTAATAATGAGTGTCATCCTGTTCACCTTCACTGCATGGTTGATATCGTGTGCAGTGAATCCGGTTACAAAGAAAAGAGAGTTTATGTTGCTGAGCGAGGCGGATGAAATTGGACTTGGACGACAGACGGACGCCCAAATCATTGAAACATATGGTTTGTACGAGGATAAGGAATTGGATGAATACATCACTCAGATGGGTAAGAAAATGGGACTCCTGACCCATCGACCCAATCTCGACTATTCGTTCAAAGTTTTGGATACGCCCGTAATTAACGCGTTTGCGGTTCCCGGTGGTTTCGTTTACTTTACGCGTGGTATTTTAACCTATTTGAATGATGAAGCAGAACTGGCAGGAGTCATGGGGCACGAATTGGGACATGTGAATGCGCGTCATAGTGCCAAGCAATATAGCAAGAGTCAACTCGTACAGCTTGGGCTGGGACTCGGAGTTGCATTCTCAGAAACCTTTAGAAAATACGCTGGTATCGCTAATTTCGGTGTGAGTATGCTGTTTTTGAAGTATAGTCGCGATAATGAGAGAGAAGCAGATGCTCTGGGGGTCGAATATTCTACCAAATCCGGATACGATTCAGAAGGAATGGCAAAATTTTTTGAGACACTAGAACGTTTGAATCCGAGTTCCGGAGCAAACGGGCTTCCTGAGTTTTTCTCCACACATCCAAATCCTCCCGATCGTGTCAATGCCGTATTAAGAGACACCCAAAAATGGCAATCTCAATTACCTGGAAAATCCTTTGTTTACAATACAGATCAATATTTGAATAAAGTGAAAGGACTGGTTGTCGGTGAAGATCCAAAACAGGGGTATGTGGAGAATAATATGTTCTATCATCCCATGTTGAAATTTCAATTTCCTGTTCCTGCAGCATGGGCTTTGAATAATACGCCCTCTCAAGTCCAGATGTTCAACGAAGCTCAGGATGCTGTTGTCATTATGTCTATGGGAGCTGGCGCCTCTCCCGCTGAAGCAGCGAATTCCTTCATCTCCCAGTCGCAAGCTAATGTTCAGAAATCTGAAAATACCACTGTGAACGGCTTGCAAGCTCATCGTACAATCGTCAGTCTGGCAACTGAACAAGGTACGCTGGGTATACTATCACATTTTATTAAGCTCGATAATAATATCCTCGTCTTTCATGGGTATTCATCTCTGGATAAATTTAATGGTTACGCTGCTACTTTTGATAATACCATGAAAAATGTGAAGAGGCTCACCGATCGAAATAAAATTAATGTTCAGCCCAAAAAGCTCAGAGTTGAAAGAGTGAGAACCAGAAGTACATTGAGAAGCGCGTTCCAGACATTTGGTGTTCCGGAGAGTGATATGGAGCAGATGGCAATTCTAAATGGTATGAATTTAACGGATACTCTGCAACCGAATACCTTGATTAAGGTGGTCAGTAATTAATAGAGATATAATCCAATCGTTACAATCGATTTAAATATATTTTAATTATCGATGGCGTGTCAATGCTTTGTTGATATGCCATCGATACCCTCTCATTGATGTGATGACCGATAATCAATAAAAAGCGAAATTCTTGAGTATGTTTTCAAAATCAGTCTTGTATGCATCATATGAATCTGCTGTGGCAGAACAGATAAGATTGTACACTATTTCCTTTCTCACGAAGAACATGGATACGAGTATGGGTAATTCTTTGTCAGTTTCTGGTGAGAAGTCGACTACATAATACGCACCAATTATACCAACCCCTCCAGCCTGAGTAACCTCTCGGATAACCTCATATTTATCATTATCATAGTTCGCAGTCCTTTTTGTGAAATCCATTAATGCTACCTGTTCCACGGTTCTGGATAGGGGAATGCGTGACAGATTGAGTTCAACCCTGGCAGCGAGTTCCTTTTTATCCCATTTCAGCAGGGAAACTAAAGTAAACGGTTGCTCCTCCAACAGCTTTGAGCTATCCGGGTCATTCTCAAACTGGGGTATCCAGGTGCTGTCCGGACGTGTAAGTGAGCAACGAAATGGTTTGCTGTAAAATTTGTGTTCGATCATGGCTGAATTTTGCGTCATCTTGTCCACGACAGATAAATATGCGGGTAACTGTCCAGCCTGCTTGCCAGATATAATGATAATTGCGATCACCACGATGAGTATCGCGGTCATTAAGAGAATTGATGTTTTGTTTGATTTTGGTGTTGTATACGACATTGTACTAATTCTATAAAAGGATGTATTCGAAAATTACCCTGGTTACATTTTGTTTGGTTATTGTGTGTTTTTGAATTTCTAATCTAACAAGAAATTTGAAAAATTGCAAGTCATAACTAAAATCTTATCCAAATTTAATATCTCCGCCTGGTAGTGTGTGTTCAGGTACAATTATGTGTACATTTACGTACAGAAATCATGAGATTAAACGAAATGAATATTTTTTAAGGATAATAATAATAATAAATTATATTTATTATTCTCCATTGGCATAATAATTGAAAAATATGATAATAGAAATTAAAATAAATCGATTAACAAGAGGAGAATGAAAATGAAAAAGCAAATTATCATTATAGCCGCTATACTCAGTATTATGTTGAGCACCGCTGTTTCGGAGGCCAGGGCCAGGCGAGTGTATGTTCAAGTAAAACCACCCGCCAGAAAAGTAGTTGTTGTGAAAGCTGAAAAACCGTATGCAAATGCGCTATGGCGTTCTGGATATTGGAAATGGAATGGTAAAAAATATATATGGGTGAAAGGTGAATGGTATAAACCACGGAAAGGTTTTGTCTGGGTTCATGGTCAATGGAAAAAAACTGCAAAAGGCTGGATCTGGACTGAAGGTCATTGGAATAAAAGATAGAGTCATTCAATGAGAATTTTCAGCCAGGATGATTAACGAAAAACAAGGATCGTGTACTTCACAGAAAATATGTGTTGGTACGCGATCCTCTTATATATTTTATGCACATCCAAAAGCTGAATTGAAATAAAGATCAGCCGATTTGAACGCTATTCCTCATCATCCTTGTCGTAAAGCCATTCCTCAAGTGCATTTTTCAATTTCAAGAGATATCTTAACATAACTTTTTGATCTTCGGGTTTTATTGTTTTGAGGATGTCTTCATGGAGGCTCAGGTAGTCATATAACATCTTTTTTATCTGGCGTTTTCCCGTTGCTGTCAAGGATAAATTATAGATACGTCTATCATTTTTACCTGGTTCTCGTATGACATATCCTTTTTCTTCGAGACTATCTATTATTCGAGTTATTCTGCTCGTCGTCAAGTCCATGTCGTGAGCCAGTTCACCTACCGTCAGTTTTCTGGAATTGTTCAAAAATCGTAATGTTCTGAATTCAATCGGAGTAACATTGTAAATATGAACGAAACGAGCTTCCTTTTTATGGCAGTGAATAAAAAGTTGAGTAACAATATCAGCTAGCTGGATCGATAAGGGAGATTGATTTGAATTTTCCATATCACTCTATTTCTCTCGTAGATTTAATTGAATATAGTTTTATTAGGTACTGCTATCTTATGATTATTCAGATAATTTTGATGTAATTCATCGGATAATTATTTCAATACTTTTGCTATTGCTTCATTTAATTCGTTCAGCTCATAGGGTTTAACGACAATACCGCTAAAACCATGATCATGAAAATCGCTCAGCACCGAGTCTGTTGAATAGCCGCTAGAAACAATTGCTTTGATTTTGGGATCCATTGACCGTAATTTTTTTATCGCTTCTTTACCATTCATCCCGTTTTTAATGATTAGATCAATAATCAATAAATCAAAAGGATTGCCCTCGCTTTTAGCCTTTTTGTATGCAGAAATAGCTTCATCGCCATTTTGTGCAAATTCACATTGATACCCGATTTCACGCAGCATTTCTCCGATAATTTCGCGCACCAGATCATCATCATCCATGACAAGGATTTTACCCTTCTTTTTTTCTGTGGATTCGTGCGTTGGGAGTTTGGCCCTGGGCATTTCCACAGTTTTAGACGCCGGGAGAATTATGGTGAAAGTCGTACCAGAGCCAAATTTTGAATCGACTGTTATTGTTCCCTTGTGGTTTAAAATAATCGAATGACAGATAGCGAGACCGAAACCACGTCCGTGCGCTTTTGTTGTGAAATATGGATCAAATATACAGGATAGATATTCCTTCTTAATTCCTACACCCTGATCTGTAATGGATAGTTTAATATACTCTCCAGTCGGCAAAGAATAACTGTTTTCCTCATATAAGTTCATATTTACCGCGGATATTTTAATTGTACCACCCATAGGCATGGATTGATCCGCGTTGATGATAAGATTTTGTATTACTTGATTGATCTGACTGGCATCAGCATTCAAATTCCAAAGATCGTTCTGTATCGCGATATCCGTTTTTGACTTTAACTCTATTGATAAGTAGCCCAGAGTGTCCTTTAATAATGCAGGTAAAGAGAATATAGTTACAATTGGTTTTCCCCCCTTTGAAAACGTCAATAGATCTTGTGTTAACTGATTCGCTCTCGAAGACGCATTTTCTATCTGGACTAACCGATTGATGATCATATTATTATTTTTGAATTCCTGTTTAAGTAGCGATGTATGACCAATAATAGATGTTAAGATATTGTTGAAATCATGAGCGATTCCGCCAGCTAAAACGCCAATAGAATCAAGTTTATTCAATCGCTGCATCTCTTCATCAAATTTGCGCTTTTGAGTGATATCGCGTATGACACAAACGACTCCTGCAACCAGGTTCTCTGTTTTTTGTATCGGAGCAATTGATATGTTAATGTGTCTTACTATCTTATGTTTTGATAGCAGGAGAATATCACCAAAATTGTCAATTATTTTACCTTGCTTCAGCACATCGGAAATGGGTAAATAGACAATCTCTTTGGTATCTTCATCCTCAAGATTAAGAATTTCGTTCAGAGTCCTGCCCGTTGCTTCATTTTGGGAAAATCCCGTAAATTGCTCGGCAACATCGTTCATGAGCACAACAAGACCGTTTAGATCAGTAGAAATAACTGCGTCCGTGATACTACTGAGAGTAACAAACAACCTTTCTTTCTCTGACTGTAAAGCACTTTCAGCTTTCTTTCGTTCCGTTATATCAATACCGGTACATATAATCCAGTCGATCTTTCCCCAGGTATCCCGCAGGTAGGTGTTAGACCATACAATGGTTCGATCGACTCCATTTGACGCTTTCCATTTTGATTCAAAACGACGATTAATTGAAACCTCTGATCCCTCTACACAATGATTATAATGATTCTTTTTGGCATCTGCACTTAAAAATGGCAGGTCTTTCAAATCTTTGTCTAATATTTTTTCGGCACTGTAACCAGTGAGTAATTCGCATGCTCGGTTGAACTTCTTGATTTTTCCTTTTTTATTTATAACGAAAATCAGTGCTCCGGCTGTCTGCAAAATACTGTTTATGAAATTTTTCTCTTTTCGTAATTTACGGTTGGATTCATAAATGATAGCCGTGATACCGAATATCAGTAATAATATTATTGAGGTTCCAAGGACGATTGTCCAGATAATTTCGGTCGAATTACTGATAAAAAACCTCCTGTATATATTAGATTACCCATGATAGATAATGCATTATGAAAATCCCAATTTGGTAATCTATTGCTTAAAAACAAGATAAATATTGCTGCTGTGTATGAGACCAAAACTGAAATTGATATCCAAAAGATGGGAACCTGGAACAGATTGTTTTCAAACTTTTCTATATTGTGTGTCAAGCAATATAAAGTTAATAGAGCCATGATTGTTAACAAGATTGAGGACAACGATGCAGTAAAGTTATCGAATGAATTGAATTTCTCAAGAAAAAATTTTGAAACAATCCACAGGACTGTGTAAATGTAAATCGTCCATGATATTCCCATCTTAATCTTTGAGTTTACATGCCAACTATAAAAAATATAACCCAAAAATAAAATTTCTATCAGAGTAAAAGAATGGATTAACCATAAATTATGAATACGATGGACATATAAGTACAGCAATACCAAATCAACAATAAGACCAACGGTTATAAAGTAAAGTAACCATCGTAGTTCTTTGGTAAGTCGTCGATATAGGATGAGACCCGATAAAAATGGAATGTAGCCAGTCGCAAACGATAAAAAAATTATGAGTTTTATTCCGAATACACTCACAGAACTGCCTATAATTTTACAATTTATATGTTAATGATTCGGTGGCCATGGTGACGACTTTTCAAGAATAATTGAATCTATATCGTGTTCTTGTTCATCAACTCCAAAAAGTACAAGCACGGGGTCGCCGGCACTGTTTGTTCCATAATAATAACGAAGTCCGATACAACCATTCTGGTTTAAAAGCTCAATTAGCGGATTTTTATTAAAGAATCCTCCTCTTATTTCACTTCCACCCACATTCCCCGCAAAATTATCGATGAAATCCTGTGCTTCTTGTCTGGTTATTTTATGATCTTCGTTTACATCGAGAGCCATAATTCACCTCTTGAGATTTTATATAATAATATATAATCACGGGTGTATTATCAAAGGGGCTTAGCATTTATTTATTAATATATAAATTATTGTGGCAAATAGCAATAAAAAACTTAAAAATCATAAATATTAATAATATTACAACTCTTTAAACAATTAAAGTACTTCAATTTCATATTTTAAGGGATGATAGATAACAAAATCGTTTTTAAAGATGCTCAGAAGGACACGCAATGTGCTTTGTGTTTCACGTCTTTACTTCCCTGATTATCTACTCACAACCGGAAAAAAGTTAAATTCACTCTTCTGGCGAATTTGGCCAGACAATGTCCACTTTACTACTTGATTTTAATGAATTGATTTGTTATTTTATTTTCAACTTTTTCCTGATTTTTTTTCAATGAATATTGAATTTGAAACGGAATTCTCTTAATTATGATCATTTAAATTTTCTTATGACGGAGGTGGTATGGGATTTTCAGGCGTAGATATCGCTATCGTTTTTGTATATCTTATCGGTGTGACATTGTTCGGGAGTTGGCTCGGAAAACATCAGAAAAATACGAAAGATTACTTTCTTGGCGACAGGAATTTACCGTGGATCGCTGTAAGTTTCTCAGTTGTGGCAACGGAAACGAGCACTTTAACCTTCATCAGTATTCCTGGATTAGCTTACATATCCAATCTGAATTTTTTACAAATCACTCTGGGTTATCTGTTAGGTCGTATTTTCATCAGCTTCGTCTTCTTACCCGCCTATTATAAAGGGGACATTGTTACTGCTTATCAATTTTTAGGAAATCGATTTGGTGATAAAATACGCAGGTTCGCATCCGTTATCTTTCAAATAACAAGACTACTCGCTGACGGAGTGCGTTTATTTGCAACCGCAATTCCTCTATCCGTGATAACTGGCTGGAGTTATCCGGTATCAATCGCCGTCATTGGCATTTTAACTGTCATTTATACTTATCTCGGTGGTATTAAAGCCGTTGTCTGGATTGATGTCATTCAGATGTTCATTTACCTGGGAGGCGCGATCATCGCCGCGGTCTTTATCATTCATAATCTACCGGAGGGATGGAATGATGTTGTGTCTATCGCTGGTTCCGCGGATAAATTCGATGTGTTTCGCTGGGGTTTTGAGGGAGGAGTGAAGAATTTCTTTAGCATTGATTATACATTTCTCAGTGGTATACTCGGTGGTGCTTTTTTATCAATGGCATCACATGGTACAGATCAATTGATTGTACAACGCCTGTTATCATGTCGTGATCTAAAGCAGAGTCAGAAAGCATTGATCACAAGCGGTGTGCTTGTCATTGCGCAGTTTGCACTTTTTCTCATGGTCGGTGTACTGTTGTATGCTTTTTACAATGGGCAGGCAATTGGTGCAGGTAGTGGATTTATTGAAAAATCTGACCAACTCTTTCCCAAATTTATTATCGAAGCGTTGCCATCTGGATTGTCCGGTATCATCATCGCCGGTGTCTTTGCTGCAGCCATGTCTACGATGAGCGGGTCTTTGAATTCACTGGCATCCTCCGTAATGCACGATATCTATAAACCTCTTTTCGGCAAGAATAATAGTCCCGCAAAAGATCTCTTTTTATCACGACTTTTCACTGCGATTTGGGGTATTATTTTTATTGGTGGTGCTATGATTTTTAAGGATAAAGATAATCCGGTGGTGGAGCTGGGACTCGCAATCGCCTCCTTTACGTATGGAGGATTGTTAGGAGCATTTCTATTGGGTTTCATATTTAAACATGTTAAAGAAAATGCTGCAATGTATGCTATGTGGGGGACCATCTATTTTATGACCTGGATTATTGGCGTGCAGGGTATGGCTCAATATGTCATTATCGGTTTGAATATAATTGCCTTCATCTGGCTATTTTTCATGACAAATGAACGAAAAGATCAAATTGTACTGGTAACACTGCTAATTATTATTACATCCATCATTCAATTTCTTGAGCCAATTGACATCGCATGGCCGTGGTACGTTATCCTCGGTTGTACACTCTCATTGGTCCTTGGATTGGTTTTTCAAGCGTTTTTGAGTCCGAAACGAGCTTTTTTTCGCGTTCGCAGACGTTAAGCATTTGGATATGAACTATTCTCCATGTTTACGATTCGGAGCGATTTAAAAGGAGCCATCGGGGATACTAAAAAATCAGCATGATACTTGCAAATTATCGTATTACAGAAAAATATAAAAAAAGCCCCCTGAGCGAAAAGGGGGCTTTTAAATTGTATATTTAAATTTAAATGCTCAATCCAAGTCTATTTAATTTGCATCGAGCGCTTGTTCCATTTTTGGTAGAAATTCTTCGTATCCAGCATACCCTATCGTTCTCAATTCCTTTATTTCCTGACCATTGCTATTCAGGAAAATAAAGGTCGGCATACCAGAGATATTGAACTTGTTCTTGAAAGCTTCAGTGCTCTCTTTATATGTTGTGAGATCGACCTTTACCATGTTAAATGACTTCGATTTTTCTATGATAATCTCCTGGCTAAAGGTCTTTGCGTCCATTTCCTTGCATGGCGTACACCAATCCGCGTAAAAATCGACCAAAACAGGCTTATTATCCACGGTC